>Ga0114920_10000042_pt1 | contig 52110 bp, 80 predicted proteins | sample ChitaG_FD_88683 | JGI IMG/M metagenome (GOLD analysis project Ga0114920, IMG submission 88683) | Deep subsurface microbial communities from South Pacific Ocean to uncover new lineages of life (NeLLi) - Chile_00310 metaG | ecosystem: Environmental > Aquatic > Marine > Oceanic > Sediment ...
CACACACACAACATCTCTTAGTAACGGCATTGATCTTATTGAGATCAATGTTGGGGATGTTATAGCTAACATAGGTAAGGTCACAAGTGTTAAGGCATCGAAATGTGATGGCGGCAATGAAGAAAGTAGCTTTGAATATACTCTACTTCAAACCCGCAAGATGCCGAGAGATTTTATTTGAAAGGAGAGTGATGCCTATAGAGAACTGAAGCTCTACATGTAACTGTTGCACTCATTTCTGTAAGGCAAGCCCCGCTGTGGATGATAGGCGGGGCTTTTGTTTGTTATAGCTCTTAATCCTTGTCATACAATTTGATGAGCTTGTCCGCCAACCAGTCCCAAACTTCTTTATCACACCATTGTTGGATTAGTTGGCTTACCTTAACAAGCTCTTCCTCTGTCAGATCACGCTTGATCGTGTCCTCTGATAACAACTGGACATCTTCAACATCAATCGTCCAAATTATGTTTGCCATCATTTCACCTCTTTATTGTTTTCCTGCTTCTCCGCCGCTCTCCTCGCTCCGTCTGTGTGCTTACTCATTGGGTTAGTCCTTTCGTGTTGGTTGAAGGATTTAACTCTTCTCGTAGCCAAGCAATCTCCTTATCTTTAGCTTCCATCTGTTTTTCCATATCCTCTGTCTGTGCCAAGAGAACACAAACAAGAAAATGCTTTCCTTCGTACAACTGCCTAAGTGATTTCCATTTTGATACATCAGGTTCCATCATCCACTCCTTTCGGGTTCTCGGTTATTCCCTACAATCCTCAGCGTGGTGGGCTACGAAATGTATGTTGGTACTGTCTTTGAGTTTTTGGATCTCTTTCCTGTTGGCTTTGATCTCGGCGGCTATATTCAGAAGAAGATAATGAAGGGCAGATCCCGTCTCTCCTTCTGCGCGGGTTTGCTCGAACCACCCATTCACCATTTTCTTTAGGTCTGCCATTACGCACTCTCTGGCTTGGGGTTTTTAATTAGCGACTTGTCTCGTTTGGGTAGTGCAGTAAGTGGGTTAAGGTCGTTTTCTCGTCTGAGATCGTTCAAAGCATCTAAGGTCAAGTACCCAGCAGCTATCAGCCTATAATAGGCAGTATAGCCGCAGTCTGGACATTCAAAGTCGGCCTCGTCATTATCATCTAAATCCTCACCACAGTTAGGACATAAATGCTGCATTCTCTCATACCTCCTGTTTAGGGTTAGTCGTCGTGAGCGGCTCGGCCTTAGCGATGGCGGCTTGTAGTACTTCCACAACGATTTTTTCCGCTTCCCAATCCTCTTTCGTCTCATGCCAAGCAAAAGCCTTACAAAGTGCAAGAGATTGCTTTGCGGCTTTCAGCAGCTCCGGGGCGGCTGTGATCAGATCAGCGTTGGCCATTGTTGTTTCATCGTCTAAATCGAAATCAATATCTGCGGCATCGGGGCCGTATTGACGTGGACTATAAATAGGAATTATGTCTGCGATGTAGACTCCAGCATCGCCAGCTACAATTTCAGCATAGCCATTTGAGTCTGGATGTTTTGGGCTATCGCTTATTCGCCAATCGCCCTCTGTGTATTTTGTCTGTGCCATCATTGCCTCACTTTGTTTGAGTGTTTGTCATTGCCCCGCTTTCAATGAGGGGCTTTCCACAGCCGTAACAAACCTTCCAATCAGCGGCAAGCTCTTCGGATTCTTGCTCGTCAAGTGGGGTAGGGCAACCTCTTGGATAGTCGTGCGGATTGTCAGCGTACATATTCTCTGCACATTGGGCAGAGCAAAATATACCCTCGGCTCTTTCGCCATGATTATAACCGTATTCGTATAAGATCATCACTCCCTACCTTGTTTGAGTGTTTAGGTTACTATAATGAGCTTACCTTTACTGCCATCGTAGGCTTTGCCGTAGACAGTAAAAAAATCAATCGGGTCGTCCGGGTGATCGCAGGTGACAACAACCATACGACCGCCACGGATAGATTCAATTATGCCCCGGCAATGGCTACCATTGCGCTTGTGATACTCGACTGACTTGCCAATGTCAGCCTTGAGAATACGCCTGTTTGCCATCATACACTCCCCGTCAAAAGGTTTAACTTTCTGTCATACTTGTCGGGCATTAAGACTCCAGGGAATTGAGACCCTTAACCTTGTCATTGTGAGCACGCTCCTTTAGCTCATGCAGATCCTTGACCGCAAGCTGGCTCAGGCGAACCCCAGGTGTCGTTCCAAAATAAAACCTTAGCAATGCCTCATATTGCCGGAAATTGGCCTCGGTCATAGATGCCTGAACCTTGTGTGTCTTGTTTTGCTTGCTGTTTGTCATGTAATCCCTTCCCATTTATTGTTTACGTAAGGACTTCCTTCCTATCTTCGACACAATGTAATCAATGCTTTGTAGCTTGTCAAGCCTTATTTCCACCCCAGACCTACTAAAATACTTATACACCACGATAAAAACTCTTTATGTCACCTCAGCAGTACTAGGAAATACCGACCCCCCATACTTGATGATGAATAACAGACAAGTGAATAGGAAAGAAAGAGAGAAGGAATGAATCGGTGTGGTTTCCAGAAAGACTGTACCATTTGGTACACCTGTACCGTATGGTACACCTTGCATAACCTTGCATACTCTCAACGGGGAAGTTATACTCCACTTAGTTGTGGTGGTGACTGGTGTCTAACCACTGTTCAATAGCACCTCAACAGCCAGTCAACAACCACCCACCACCGCGCTATACCCACGCCTCCGTACTGCCTGCCAGTTGATTACCCCTTGTTGTCCCCTCATTTGACTACTATTCAACCCAGCTATACGAGTGCTCAATTATTGTGCATGGCCTGAACAGCAGTGTCTTAATGATGTTAAGTTGTTGCCCGATAACACCCCCACCCAGAAACGAGTCACCCCCAAGACCCGCCGGTATATCAATGGTCTCTGCACCTGCAATAATATATTATTATATTATCTTGTTATCAGCCATTAGGTAGCCGTTGTGGGCTTATTTTTAGAGGTTGTTGGGGGCTTGCTGAGAAAGTATAGCAGTAACTTGTTGGTTGCAGTCAACACAATCTGGAGATCATCTCTCTGCTTGATAACTAAAGCTAAGGCTTCTCGGTAAGCCTCTATCTTATCCTTACTTGTTATCCTGTTGTTAGCCATAAGATTAACGCTCCAATCAGTGATACACATAGGGGTATCAAGTGACTGTACTCATCTGTTGTTATCTTGTTATGGTGTATGGGGTTTGCATACGTTCGGCGCTATTTTCTCTTTCAGTTTTCTTATTTTTGTAAGTGTTTCTGATTTAGAGTGTTGGAGGGCATTATAGCGGGACATTGTTAGTTCATGTTTAGGTTGGGAGAACAGGAAGACTTCAGTTTCTTGTATGGTTAGGTTAAGAGACAGGAGTACACTTTCGAGTGCGGTGAGTTGTTCTTGGAGGATGAACTGCATTTTGTCCAATGTTGGTTTCATTTTCTCTCATTTCCCTCTTTTTCCTATTTCTTAATCTCCAGAATCGCCGCCAAATGTTACCGGAAAGGCTGGTCTGACCCGACAAAATGGGAACTTGATATGGAGTTGTCTTCTTTCCAAGCAACGGATTAGGTGGTTTTCTACGTTCAGTCACTACTTACCTCCTTAAATTTCAACAGTTTTATCCCGGGGAGCCACCTTTCAGAGCTTTCGCTTCTGATTGGGACACACGTCCGATTCCCTGCGTGGGTCGGCCACGCTCGCTGTAGCCGTGCTTAACCTGAACATTACAGCGATCCGGGTGCTCTCCCTTGTTCCGCTTCGGGGCGGAATTTAGGGTCTGAGCCGTTATTCGGGCGATTTTTCGGATCGGGGCTTATTGTTGCTGCCCGACAGCCCGCAAGTACAATGTAACTGATCGAGGGTAGGGGGTATTGTTGGCGGCAGTGATAGTTCCCTACGGGTTATATGCTGCCTCAGCCCCTTGTTCTTGAATCAAAAGCCCGTCCGGCTGGCCGAGGCCAAACACGGACGGGTAGAAAGTGAGTCTTCTGAGTTTTTTTACTTTCTACCATGCCCCCAATAAAAATGTTTTATATCATAATGCAAGAAAAATCTTCCACTTTGGAAAGATTTTCTCAAAATAGTGGCTAATTAGAGTGTGGGTCAGAACTTAGCTTTCTCATCATACAACACCCCGACATTGTAATCACAGGTTTGGCAGTTCCACGTTTTGCCCTGTGGGCCAGCGAAAACCAGTATCCATTCTGGATTCGGACTACCGCAATTTGGGCATACGTCTGGTTTTTTGGGGAAGTACCTGTTTGGTTCGCCCGGTTCTCTTGGGCGCATGATTATTTTTGGGTCAGTCATTTTGTCAGTTTTTCCTGTTATGCTTTACTTCCTTTATTTCCGAGTCATAAACAAATAAAAGGCTACCACGTAGATGACTCCGAGTATGATTCCTATTGCCCACAGTATTAAATCTGCAATCATGTTTTTTCTTCTTTACCTCCTTGGAAAGATTTTCTCAGAAATCCTCAAACTGCTCAAGGGGGATTCCCTGACGTTTCAAGTTTAGGTAAAGCATGAACCAGTGGAGGCCGGTTGTATGGCGGACTTGGTCTTTTGGCTTTTTCTCCTCGGCCTCGATTTGCCGGAGGTGATTTAGCACTCGCTGGTGCCGGTGCTCATCCTTCCACTGCTGCTTTGTCATTTTTCTCAAACTGCCATGCTTTTCGGTAATCTAATATCCCCGGAACATATTCCCTCGTTGGCCAGCCTCGGAGCCAGCAGTAGAGTCGTTTCAGGAAAGGATACGGCTCGTAGTATCCGAACATCGGGGCAAGTTTAGGTTCCAGCCGGAATATCTTATCGCCTATTTCCAGCTTCTCAGTCATGCAGCCCCCTAATCTTTTTTCTGATTTCCTCATCGGACATATTATCTTCAACCAATATCATTGCCCCTGGATGACCAGATTTGAGCCAACCTAATGAAGCGAGCCTCTTTTTTATATTGGGATGAACAGACTTCACTTCTGACATTATGTGCCCTTTCCCGCAGATCAAGCAAGGCACTGGCCATTTCCGGGTAACCTCTTTCCAAGCTTTATTGATAGCCTTCTGGAAAGAATCTTCAGTCACTACTCACCACCGCACATTCGTAGCAGGTATCTGAGAATCCCACCAGATGCTTCACCTGGCCGAGTTGGTCTATTACGGCAAAGTTCCTCTCGCCACATTCACAGAGGGGGTCTGGCGGTGGGATAAAAATGTTGTCACGTCGCAAGCATTTCGCCAATTTTCTCATACTCTCTCGGTATAAATAGTAATCGGCGGGAGTCCTTTCATGGTAGGGAATATCACTGCGTTGTTGTTCTTTAACTGTTGTTTCAGCCATCATGCAAACAATATCACATTCCTCAATGCCGCAGTCAACAGTTATTTGCCCGCCGGAATTATTTTCTGTAGCTGGAATCTTTTTCCTTGCAAAAATTATTAAACATGCAGATACTTGCAGAAAATAGGTAACTGACATATTGGCAGATTGTGACTGCCAGAATGGTTGTAATGATATTTGGAGGCTATAATGATTAGTAAACGATCTGGGAAATGCCTGAACTGTGAACACTGTCTTGACTTCAACTTGGATTCCCCCTTCCCGATTACTTGTGGGAAAACGGGAGAATCTTCTGACAGGACTCTTGCTCAAAAAGCTAAATCTGATTATTGCCTTGATGGTGAACCCCAAATACCAGAAGATGCTCAATGTCCTAATTTCAGTGAGCAATTCGCTCCAACATTTGATCCCTCCATTATTGAGATTGTATCCACCTGGCCGACTGAAAGGGCTAAAAAACAGGCTCGCATATTAGATGTTTCGGGTCAATGGGCATGGCTATATGAGTAGTTGGAGGCTAATATGATCTCTGTAACTATCACCAGGCATGGCAGAAGGGAGGGGCTTCTCAATATCGTTACGGGCAGACCAGGCCAATATATGGCAACACTAAATGATTTTGACGCTGACGATTCTCCCGGTTCCTGCCCTGGCGATCATGTGATTTGTGTCGAATTCAATTCCCGTCCCGATGATTGGCCTGAACATGAGATAATTCGCCCCTCCGACACCATGAAGCTGGTCGCCAAAGCCATGCAGCAGCTTTTCTCATTCGATTCACGATCTTCAGTCGTGGCTAAAACAGGCCGGGAAACCGCAATGGAGGCGATCAAAGACGGCGATCCCGTAGAGGACATAGCCTTAGCTTACAGACCCAATCTATCGCCTGGCCAGTTTTTTGAATTTGAGGATACACACAGGGGAAGAAAAAAGGCGATTTTTGACCTTATGCAGAAAGTGGCGAAGCTCGAAAAAGAGATGAAAGACTTGAAATTATCAGTGTGGTTAGCTGACAAGCGCCTAATAATCCTTGAACATCAGCGCTTTAAGGAATTGGATAGAAAAATGGAAGAACTCGACAAACGTGAGAAGGAACTCGAAATAAAGGAATCAAAATGCCACGTAAAATGACCACAATCGTAGTTGACGGGTTTGAGTACACCGTCCGGCCAGGGCTGAAAAAGGGTATTATCGACACCCTGAAGCCGTATGAGGGCACTAAGAAAGCTGTGGCACCGCCGGAAAAGCCGTCAGTTGAACCGGAAGTGAAAGCCGAGAAAACCAAAAAGAAGGCCGAAAAGCCGAAGAAGAAAAGTTGGTTAAAGTAGCCCGCTCACAACCCGATTTCGACCTGAAATCGCACCTCCGGCAGCTTGTGGCTGATGAGGAGAAAAAGCTGATCACCGGCGCTCTGAACTACACACGTTGGAACCGGCGGAAAGCGGCGGAACTGCTGAACATCAGCTACCGCTGCCTTCTCTACAAGATCAAGGAGTATGATCTGCATTCCAAAAAGGAGACCTGATGTCTCTCGGATACTCCAACAGACGAGAGGATTCCAAGTACGATGTTAAGGCTGGCACGATTCTGGAACTGAAGAAGATCAGGCGCAAGTACAATCCCAAAATCACTACCACCGTAGACCACAAAGTCCAGCTCTGGATTCAAAGCCTCGGGGTGCTGAGAGAGGGGAGACGCCCGCAACAAAGGACAGCCCGTGTTCTTTTCCTTTTCGTCCCCCTAAATGCTGAGTACAAAGACAGATACATGATGTGGGAAGAACGGGTGCAGATTATAAGCCTGATTCGAGGATACTTGAGGGGGGGCTATAAAGTGCTTGCAACCGACATACCGTATTATCGGAAAATGCACCACTACGAGAAACCCTACCGAGTTATGGGCATTATCCAGTAGCAACCGTCTGCTACCCTTAAATACTCTCTTAAAGCAGTTTCTTGCACATAAATTGTGCATACCGTTGCAGAAAACCTGCAACAGTCATTGCCGCATTTAGTTTTCGATTCCTCTTGACTGCACAATAATTGTGCGTAGTCAGTGCGGTATGGGAACTAAACCGCCCGACCCAGAAAAGTTTTCCCTACCGCCCAATGATGAGCGGGATAGAATTCTGGCTGAAATGACGACCAAGCAGCGGGATACTGCTCTGGCTTACATAAAAGACCCTGGTATCTCCAAAGCCGAAGCTGCCCGTCGTGGTGGCTACAAGTTTACCCGGAATAGCCGCATTCAGCAGGTTTTCAAGCCAATAGTTAAAAAATTGGGGGCTGTGCTCCGCAAGGAGTTCGGTGTGACTGACATTGATATTGCTCGTGTGGTGTTCGATGCGATCAATGCGGTAAAGGTTAAGGTGGTTTACAGGAAGACTTTCTCGGAGGATGGCAAACTGATTAAAAGCGAACCAGTTACTATCCGTAATCCTGACCATTCTATCCGTCTGAAGGCAGTCGCTCTCGCCACAAGAACTCCACTATTCGCTCCCCATATCAATATCGACCTGAGAACGACCACAGATCAGACCTCCGTGGATGCTCTGAATGACCGGATGCGGAGAAACGAGGTTAAAGCAGAATTCGAGGTTGAAAATGCCGTCAGTTGATGCTGAAATCTGGTCGAAACGCTGGCAACAAGCCAAAGTCCACCCCTGGCCATTCCTGAAATACTTCGTCAGTACCTGGGATGAGCATGACCGTACCGAGAATGCCATGTCCAAGCCCTTTCCGATCAAGGCTATGTACCGAATCATCACCCGCTGCTGGCTCGAATATGACATTCTCTTCATTGAGAAGAGTCGGCAGATAATGATGACGTGGCTGATGACCGCCCTTTTTCTCTGGGATGGACTTTTCCACCGTGTAACACGAACATTTTTCCAATCGAAGAAAGAGGAGGATGCGGCGGCTATTCTTGACCGTGCTCGCCATATTTACGAGGAACTCGTTAAACTGGGTTCACTCGTGACCGGTGATATTCCAGAGGTCAAAAGGGTCGGCAAAAAGACAGGGACTGATCTGGAACTTGTCTTCCCCTCGGTAAAAGGCAGGATCAACGCTATCCCACAAGGCCCGGATATTGTCCGTTCCTACACCTGGTCGGGTGGTTTGGGCGACGAGATGAATCATCAGCCGAAGTTCGGGGACGGCTTTGCAGCGGTGATTCCCGGTATCTCCGGTGGGGGCAAGTTCACTGGGATAGGGACGCCAAATGGTAAAACAGCCGCTTGGCGTATGCTCTACGGTATCCCTAAGGGCAAAGACGAACCGGCGGGGCCGAATATCTTTGACTCAGACCTTATCGAAACTAAGCGTTTTATCCCACCGCCTGACTTGGACGAAGAGCAACAACGCCGTTGGATAGATCAAGCTATAGTCAGCCTGCCGGATGAGGAATTCAATGCTATCCCGCTCGTGGAACTGGTAGCGGCTATGCCCGGAATGCGCCTCTGGCAAACCTGTGAGAGCGGCTATAGCCTCAGTGTACACTACAGCGCCGATCCCGATAAAAGCCCCCAAACAACAGTAGGTCGGGCATGGATAGCTGCCGAGAAAAAGCGGATCAAAGACCGGGTGAGGTGGAACCGTGAGTACGAGATTGATTATTCCAGCCCAGAAGGAACGGCAGTTATTGAGAACTGGGACGATGACCTCTTTGTCAGCAAAGAACCGATTGAATACAACCCCAACGAGACCCTTTATCTCGCAGTGGACTTTGGGACTGTCGCTGCTGTTGTTTGCTTTGCACAGTATGTCTACCTCAAAGAGTTCAAGGCTCATCAGATCAGGATTCTGGATGAGATACTCCTGAAAAGTTCGGACAGCTTTCAACTGGCCGATGGTGCCATACAGAAAATGCGAATGCTTTTCAGCTATGCTCTCGATTCCCGCCATTTTAGAACCCATTGTGATCCCGCCGGCAACCAGACCAGTCCCACAACTTCCAATAAATCTCTAAACACTGACATCAAGATTTTTAGGCACAAGGGATTATTCCCGCAGAGTAGGAAGTTTGGAATAACTGAGTCTACTGATTTTGTCAAAGCAGTCTTTAATAATATGCTCGGTGAAAAAACTCCCGGTGTTCTTATAGACCCAAGATGCAAATACCTGATTAGCTGTCTTGAGGGCGGTTGGCATTACCCGCAGAGCAGCGCCAACGATGGACAGCCTAAGCCTGCGAAAGACGGTGTGTGGGATCATGGTGGGGACGTAATACGCATCCTGTTCAACAATGTCATCAAGACACAGGACATTTACCGGATGCCCTCATATCGTGTTGTTCGCAAACCTATCAGGGAAAAGCAATCGGGTCGTGTTGTCGGTTGGGATCGTCCTGTTAAAATAAAAACCAGACGTTTAGGGGACAGAACCTGTGCCGCGTAAAAAACGAACAGTGAAACTCAAGCGTATCGACTATGTGCCCGTTCAGGATATGACCGATGCCGAAGTTGTAGACTACGTTGCGACCACGAAGCGTCGTGCCGTCAAAGCCAAAGACGACGGGTTCAAAAGGTGTAAGGACTACCGCCGGATGTATATGGCACTTGACCCCTCGGATGATGTTATTAACGAATCCTCTGGGAAGATTGACGAGGACAAGCGGATGTATTCCAGAACCTACCTGCCGATAGGCGCTGCGCTCGTGGATGCCGCCGCTACTCAGCTTTACAATTTCTTCTTTCACAATGAAGATTACTTTGAGATCGTCCCGGAAGAATGGGTTGATACCCTGCGAGCTTTCCGTATCACCGAACATCTGAAAAAACGCCACAGGGAAATGAAGTTCCGCAACAAGGTCTATCAGCTATTACAGATGATAGGTGTCTTCGACTACGCCGTGAGTTTTACACGGTGGAAACTGAGAGGCGGATACGTCCAGAAACGCAAGAACGAAGTCACTCGTTTTGAATACGGGGGCATGAGTTTTCCGTACCGGGAAGTCAAAATCGAAACCGAATGGATGCACAATGCGGTAGATCGCTGTGATCTTGAGATTATTTCGTATTTCAACTGTGCCCATGATCCAGAAGCTAAAGACGGCTTTGATGATAGTCGGTACTTTATTGACTGGCGCAAGGAACCAGTTTCAGAACTTATAGGTCTTGCAGAGACTAAAGATCAACCTTGGGGTAAGTACAAGAATCTCGACAAGGTTATCGGTGCTCAGGGCACTCAAAGTGATGCCAGTGGCGCTGAACAGCACGATCCGGTCACAAGAGAGAGCGAACACCAAGAAGACCTCATTAAAATAGATAGACTGTGGACGCCGGATCATGTAGTCGAGGTTGCTGACGGATTTGTAATCAGCCGCACCAACATAGACGGTTATCCACTACAGAAGTGGGGCTGCTATAATGCCGCCTCCGAGTTCCGAAGCATTGGCGTTCTCGAACGCATAGAGCGTAACGGTCTGGATATCAATGCCATTATCAACCAAAGGCGTGATGCTCAGAACCTGATGAATAACCCGTTTGTCATTATGGATGAAGACCTTGTAGGTCTTGAAGATGACAGCCCGGAAATCTATCCCGGTAAGGTTATGACCTCCTCCGGCGGTATACCCAAAGAAAAGATATACGTTTATCAGCCAGGAGTCGACACCTCCCAATCTATGACGATGGAGCTATCGCTTCAACTTGATGTGATTAAAGAACTGGTGGCTATCGGTAGCAACCAGATGGCGAACTTCACGCCAGGCCGGACAACGGCACGAGAGGTTTCAGCGGTGGCTGCCGGATCAATGTCACGGGCGGCGTTGATTGCCTCTAACCTCGAAGATAATTGTCTGCTCCCGATTTACAACCGGATGTTCCTCTTGGAGCAACTGAACCTTTCCCAGTCAGAGCAATTTCGATATGAAGGGCCGAACGGCGCAGGATTCCTGATAATTAGACCTGAAGATTATCGCTGGTCATCGACTCCCCGCTTCAGAGCTAAAGGAGCACAACACTTAGAGAATAAAGATGTGCGTATAGCGCAGATGAGTATGCTATTGAAAGCTGCTACGGAGATACCGGGGATTGCCGATGCACGGGCTATTTTCCTTGATCTCGCTCAAATGCTTTCTCCGAAGAGCTATCATAAGTACGTAAAAGACCCACGCCGAAAACAGTACAACATCCCGCCGCAAGTTGAGAATCAGATGCTGGCACTGGGGCATCAGGTTCCGGTATCACAAGAGAATAATCATCAAGAGCACCTGACGGTTCATAGTCAAATCCTAAACGGCAAGGACTATCAAATCTGGCCGGAGAATATGAAACTTAACCACAAGGCACATATACAACAGCACCAGCAGGCAATGAAGATGGCTCAAGGAATGGTTCGTCAACCACAGGGGAGCCAAGACCAGTCTGATGCTATGCGAGGGGTTAGAGGTGCGGAGGTACGGCGATGAGCCTTAAAGATATGTCCCGTGAACAGTTGCTGGTCTACAAGGATCAGCTTGAACACAACCCAGTCTTCGTGTCACTAATGGCATTCTTAGAGGCAAAAGTTCAAGCAATGAAACAAGTGTTCTTTCAAGTGTCTATGGATGGCGCAGGTCAAAAGGAACGTGCCTATAGGATCAAGCACTTTGAAGAACTGATAACAATAATCAAAACAAAACTCGAAAACACTGGAAAGGATAACAAGAAATGACAGACCAAACCACGCAGGCCGGTGGAAGCGGTGACTTAGCCGTCAATCCCGGTAGCGCAAAGCCTAACCCGAAGACTGAGCAGGTCGGTGGAAGCCCTGATACAGGGGTCGATTCCGACTCGAAGGATAAAGGTACGGCACCGTCCGCAGAAGAGTTGACCAAACAAGTCACCGCTCTGACTAAAGAGCGTGATGATGCCTTTACTGAACGTGATGGTCTGAAAAAGACTGTCGGCGATCAAGGGAATGTAATTGGTCAGCATAACAAAATGGTCTCTTTGCTCGAAAATGATCCAAGGGGCTTCCTCCAACATCTTGCCGACCAAGAGGGCGTCAAGATTCGCATTGAGGATGACGGTTCGACTAAACTGCCCGGTGTCACTGATGATGACGGTGCCGTCGATCAGACGAAGATGGCTCGCTTTATTGATGATAGGGCAGCGAAAGCAGCTAAGGCGGCAACAGCCGGAGATCGTGCTCTCATGGCAGATTTCTATCTCAGGCAGAAACACACTGACTGGGATGCCCTGAGTGATGATCGCAAAGCGATTAACTTGGCTCAACGAACGGGACAATTACCCACTGGTGAGATTCTGCACTTTGCTGCACAAGGTATGAGGATGTCCAAAGTCCTTGAAGAAGCAACGAAGGCTTCTGACCAAAAGGGTTACGATAGAGCAATCGAAGAGATCAAAAATAAGATCAAAGGTGGTCATGCGGACGCGGGTGGTCATGGAGAACCTCCAAAGCCCGAAGAGCAAACGAGCAAAAAAAGGTTCGACACTGCGCTTCGAGCAATGAAGGAAACCTAATTTGTAATTTAGGAGACCTACAATGGCACTACCCAAAGACGTAACCCAATATATGGGGATTACGGACACCGAGGATCGCCTTACCGCTACCCTTGATCCTACTCAACCCTTCGAGATCGGTGCCGAGATTTACCGTTGGAACCCGAACGAACACCAACTCTTGGCTTGGGTGATGAGAAACGCAAGGCGCAAGCCAACCGTGGCCAGCCGCTTTGGACACGTTGAGAAATCACACCTGCCAAACTGGGTTAAGTACATCGGGAATGAGTCTGACGGTGCGTATGCGGACGAAAGTTCGCAGCAAACCACCGGCCTTCACTTTGAAAATGGCAACAGCCGTCTTACTCTGTACAGCCGGTTAAGGACGCCGCACGGAGAGGTTATTGAACTCTCTGCGGATATGGCGACCACTACCGATGTTACTGCTGGCGTCATACGCAACCTCGGAACCAGCGGAACCCCTCTCCTGAAGGTAGGCGACTGGTGTAAGATCATATCACCGGGTGTACCCGAAGGGGCGGATATGGGCGAAGGCCCACAGCAAACCGGCGTCTACAAGACATTTAGAACCGGCATCATTGACCATCCGGTTCAGATGACTGGAACCAGAGCCGCCGAGAAGTTCATTGATGGTGATCCCTTTGTGCAGGCTCTCAAGGATGCTTGGGAAGCCTCCGAGGATCAGCTTGAATCAGCCATTCTGTTTTCCGCTCATAAGGAAGACACCACCACCTTCACCTATCCCCTGCACACTTTCACCGGAATGGAAACCTTCATTTCAACTAATGTGTGGGCGATTGATGGCGTTATGTCGCGGATGGATTTCTGGGACATCATCGCCACTTGGCACAAGTATTACAAGGGAAAAGGCGCAGTCGTTTGCTCCGGTGAGTTGGTTCAGCTCATCAATACTTGGGCTTTCCACAAGGTACTTTACAACCAGGACTTGAAGAAAGACGGCATTAACATCTCTCAGATAGTAACTCCGGCGAAGGCCGATCTGGACTTAGTTCAGTGCGACTTACTTGGCCAGGAGGGGAATCTGCAAGGAATGATGCTGTTGCTACCGGCGGACAAGATTGACTACCGGCCTCTCATCGGCAACCAGAATCGTGAAATCGCCTACTTACCAGTCGACCGTGACGAGAAAGACCTGAAGGAAGGTCACATCTTCGGCGAGGTTGGCTTCGAGTATCGTGGCGAGCAGAACTTTGGCCTTGTAACCGGAATCGAATTCTAAGGAGGTGATGAGAAATGCAAGACCATATTAGACCTGAAGATTGGAAATACACCAGTGTTGATTTTGGTGATGATAAGTCCGTTCTATTTCGGATCAAGTATATTGGTTCGGAAGTATCGGCGATAGTCAGCATTGACTCGGCTGGTGACATGACCTTCGAACACGGTGCTTCTGGCTCAGAAGCAGCCGATGATGACACAGCCCTGGATGCTGGTGGGCTTGGAGTTATTGATATTTCCGCTGATGTTGGCAACTACCATTCGCTTATGAACCGGATCAACAATTCCGATAATTGGCGGGCATGGTTGGTTGGCGCTTTGCCGGACGATGAGCCACATACCACAACCACAGGTCACTTCACGGAATGCACTGGTGCTGATGGCGGTACTGGTGATTGTGATGTTGATGGTGGTTATGCCGTCACGACCGATGATTCCGACTCGAAGTACATCGTAGCTGGGATGACTTTTCAGGCGGAACCTGGTACAGCACACAACACTGACCATCAGGTGCTGCACGAACTGTACCGAGTTGTTGCCGTGGGTGCATACACCGGAGCCGGTACACTTAAAGCGTATGCCTGCGATGATGATGACGGAACCAGTGAACAGATCGCCAGTTGGCCTCTTGGTGCTACCACTGTCGAGGTGGCATATCCCGCGGAAACCTATACTACAGGTTTGATCCCTATTGCAACTTGCAAAGGCAAGCGGCTGGCAGTGAAAATGGCAGCCGCCACAACCCTGGGAACCCTTGTCCGGCTGAAGATCGAAGGCCGGAGCTACGCCTTTGGCCCGGCGGTCGAGAAGGACAGACAGTACGTAGCCACGCTCGATTGAGCGGCAATAATGGGGCTGGGGGTAGTCCCCAGCCTCTTTAACTAATGGAGGATTTATGCTTTCAGGAAAAGCAGAATACAAGGTTGATGACTTGCCGATACCGGCCAGTTTTATCTCACATCGAAAGAAACTCAAGGTTTGGCTTGAACCAGTAGGGGTTGAACATGGGGCTGATGAGACCGTCAGGCGCAAACCGAATACAGGTTTGAGAATCGAGTTCAGGGACAGTCGGTACAACTGCATCAACAAGAAAGTGCTCAGGAAATTGATGGAGAGCAAACACTACAATAATGTGGGTACTGGCTATTGGCCTGATCCCGCTGATCCGTCCGGTTTCTGGCGTACTCTCGGATTTGTCCAAACAGAGAAGGTAACGATAGTCGTCAATGCCGGACAGAGTCCTGCAAGCTGGGGCGACATCGACCTGAAAAAGCTCAAAGAATCCGAAGGCCAAAAGTTTGAACCACTGAGGGTTATCTGATGACATGAGTTCCAAAGCAACCATAGTCCAGCGGTTGATGGATGAGTTTGGAAAAGATTCCCAAGCCGCCAGACAACAGATAGAGCAAGCTGTAGGTGAGATTACGGTTGATCTCCTGTCTCAGAACCAAGGTAGGTTTCTTGGACTGGAGAAGACACTCTCAATCACGATCAATAATACCGATACCGAGTATCGCCTGCCCGCCGATTTCAACACCGCCAAAAAGACCTTCTATGAAGTTAACTCGGATGGTGACTATATCGCTGAGTGTATGTGTCTCAGTAAATCCGAAGTCCAAAACCGAATGAGTGAGGGAGCCTACAGTGGCTACCGGCTGGCTTATATCAGGCGTAACATACTTGGTGCATCCGGGCGTGGTGACTATCTCGTTATTGCTGATGCCCCCGATGAGACCAAGTATTTTGAGTTTGATTACTACCGTGAACCTACTGAGAACGACACTGACGTTATTCGCAACGATCATATCGTGATGACCGGAGCAAGAGGTCTGTTGCCGCAATTTGTGGACATGGACAGGGCGGCTTACCAGACCGGAATCTACAGCAGGATGCGGGACGGGTTCAGGGAACATCCCGAGAAGCGGAAAACCAAGAGGATCATGCTTCCGTCCAAACGTATAGGCAATCATAACAGGCGGATGTATGAGAGAAGTCAAAGGAACTGATATGGCAATACGAAAAGGGCATCTGACGGCTTTGCTCCTGATATTCTTGGCCTTGTTGTTTCTGATTCTGGTTTCACCAAGCCAAGGGAAAACCGCTGCCGAGATGATCGCTGACTTTCGTATTCTGACGGATGAGGACACAACTCGTGGGTCACTGGTAACGGATTCGGAAGTCTTGGTGTATTTGGATAATGCACAGGATAAAATTGTTCGCATTGGTGGATACCTTAAAAAAAGCACAGATGTCATCTGTAGCAATGATAGCAATAGCTATGGGCTACCACTTGCTTTTCGCAGATTAGACGGCATTGTCGTATTTGCTATGAACGAAGGCTTTAAGTGGACTAAGGTTTTTAACAATCCGTTCTTTATGGTAGACACAACTGTCTATCAATACTATATCAGTTGGTCTCACCCAGACAGTGCGAAAATATATTTCAAGGGTGATTTCTGGGAGGGTGATACAATCAGGGTGTCCTATACTGGTGATGCGGCTGATCTGGATACTCTTACCGACACCTGTGAGGTGCCCACCGACCTACAGACCTTCATCATCGAGGAAGCCATTGCCAACTACGAACGGGCAAAAAGAAATCACCAAGTCCAGTGGCAGACTCAAACTCAAGTGCGTAGAGATATGGGAATTCTAAAGCAGGTGGAACCATGAAGGTACTTGCCGTCATTACGCTCCTTGTGATACTCTTGTCCGTGGTTCTGCCTGCTCAAGAAATTCAGGTTAAGAGGGTCATGGACTTTTCCGGCGGGCTGGTAAACTCGATCTCCAATGCCGCTATGCGGGACAATATGGCAGTGGTACTGGAAAACTATGACATTGATCCTTTCGGGAACTTCAAACGCCGAGCGGCTTTGACACCTTACGCAATCAACACTGGCATTAAATATGTCTACGCCATAATACCACGAATAAGCTCAGATGGTAAGCGATTGTGGATACTGGCACGAAGAGATGCTGCCTCCAAAAGTGAACTGATTGGTTGCGACAATGCGGCACTTACCTGTGACAGTACATGGGTTACGGGACTATATCAGCCTTCGACTGATTGGATTGTGCCCTACAACTACGATGTGGTTAATTATCAAGATCAACTCTTCGTGGCAAGCACCAATAGCGAAATGATGGTTTACCGAGATAGTATTTTCTATCCCGCTCGACCCCGTGCGCCCGGTCAGGCAAATGTGACAGTCAGGAACAGCGGAACCGGAAACCTCAAGGGTACTTTCAGGTACAAATACCTCTACGTTGACACCAGTGTCACATTTGCTGGTGGCGCATCCAACCTGTCCGCACCAACTTGGCCAGTGACTGTTAATTATGGTAATGTCCGTATATGGGACATCTGGGATGGTGGTAAGGACTCGATAAGGATATATCGAGAAAAGAACTTTAGTGGCAACTATGAATATCTGGTTACCCTTGATTCGGGCGACGCTGATTATCTGGACGCAACAAACGCAACGAATCCGGCAGACACATTTACTTATAGATGGGGGCCGCGCTATCACTGTTCAGCTGGTAATAACGCCAATGATGCTTCTTGTCCGACTACCTGTGCTGGAGAGAGTAAAGTGCCGGCACCCGGAGCCATGAATGTAGCGACTGGGAGCGGTCATGGTACGGGTCATGGAGCCCCCGATGCTTTAGCTTCAGGGTACAAGTGTTGGTTCATGGCATATTCGACTGTTTTTATTGATTCGGCTGGTCGGCATAGTTATATGTCCACTCCTGCGTCCGTAGTGGGTGGTTGCGATAAAGTGGACACTAACACCTCCGGTTTATTTTCAAACATTCCAGTTCCACATGATTCGGGTATTGTTAAAAAGCTACTACTGCGGATGCACTGCGATGACCAGTATTACGGACATGAGGATCGTGACTCAGGCTGGGTAAATATCTACTTTATCGTAGATACTCTTGATCCTGACGTTACTTCATATACGGATAGCGTAGGCTATTCTGAGCTTAGGGAGCGAGACCCGTACTTAAATGTTTGTGTTGGTCGGCAGGTAGTCTCTGTAGCGGATTCGTTTTGTGAAGCCGATTCCCTGAATATATGGATTTCCCATGACAGCATCGGTGACCTACCTGAACTTGCCTGTTACGATGACTCGCTTATCCCCTTCCAACCGATGAGCATAGCCTTGCATGGGCCACGTCTCTACGGGATAGGTGATGCCAGCAATCCCGACCATTTGTGGTATTCGCTGTTTCATCGACTGACGACTTGGCCTTACGATCAATATGTAGTTGTTCCGTCTCATGGAAGCGATTGGTTTGTTGACCTTTTAGTTTTAGGCGACCGCCTGATTCTCTTCCGGCAGAACTCTATCGTGCAACTACAAGGTCACAATTTTTATCAGTATTCTTTTAATGAACTCATCAGTAATGTGGGATTGACTGCTCCCCGTAGTGTTGCAAGGCTTGGCAATACAGTCTATTTCTATCACTCAACAGGTGTTTATACTCTGTCTGCATTCGGTGGTGTGTGCTCGCAACCTTTGTCGTTCGCCATTCAGAAAAGTCTCGATTCGTTCATGGTCAATCAACAGAGGGCGGTTGGTGCCGCAGTAGCTGGCGACTATTGGTTATCGGTTGATTATGCAACCGGATATCAAACGACCTACATCTATTCTGAAACACCAACACCGCACTGGAAGGCATATGGGTTTGGCCTTCATGCGGTTGTGCAACATGACCCCGATACAACTTACGGTAATTACAATCCAAACAAGTGGTTGATAGCACTGGTTAGAGGCTTTTGTGATGAAGGGGACAATACCGTTCTCTACCAGTGGAGGCTTGATGAGTTGGCTGGCTTTCAAAACAGGGACACGATTGATATTTGTTGCCTAACGGATTCTGTATATGTACCGATTATCGCTACGTATCAGTCCAAGCGGTTCTTTGAAGGCAGGGAAAGGGAAAGAGTTTATTGGATCGACATCGTTGGAGAGGGGACTGCCGACACTATTACGTTTACATTTCTGGATGAAGGTGTGGCCTTTGACACTGTGAAATATCTGCCGGACTTCACTGACGGAATACGTGACCGCATCATAGTTGACCACATTGTCAGTGACTTTGCGGTACGTTGGCAGGATAGCGGTTACGGGCAGTACACGATCAAGGGCTATGAAATAGGATGGATACCCTGGGATCGGGGGAGGCCGGTGCCATGAGAAAGTTGCTTCTGATTAGAGTAGATTATGTTCAGTAAATTAGTCCTTTTCATTCTTGTCGCTCTTTTGGCTGGGTCGGTTGTAGCTGACCAGTATCTTGAAGGCCCCTGGGGGAAAAAGAAACTCTCACCAGCACAATCTTTACTTATAGAAAGTGCGAGACGAAAGGTAAGAGAGGCGACTGAAAAATATGGCGTAGAATCTTCACAAGCACAGAAAGCTGACAAAGAACTTCGTGATTTAGTATCATTGATAAGTGGTCAACCCGTTCACGATCAATCTGTTCCCGTAGAACCCAAACCAATCGATATTGAACCATATAAGCAAGCAGGGCAGGCCCCAGAAATTCCAACAACAATGCAGGAGCAAGAACTGAGGAGCTTGATTCAAGACGAGATTAGAAAACTTCAAGGGGAAATACTAACCACCTACAGTCCTGATGGAGAACCCATTCATCAGTCTCAAGATGCTAAGGGTTGGCACCGGCAGTTCGGCGCAGCAACATTGGACAATGGAAGGGCTATCGTCAATTTGAATTCGTCGCCAGCAGAAGGGAAACAAGATGTCAGCTTCATGGCTGACTCGACATACAGGGGTGTTGCTTGGTCACTGGACACCACGAACACGAACATCTACTGGATTATCCCTTTAAGCGGAACACAGATACTGGTTAAGTCAAGTGACAATGCGGATACAGCAACAGTGAGATTTCTCTTGGAGGGAATGTAGATGCCAGATACAGCATATCAGGATTGGATAGAAGCGAATAAGCCTGCGCCAACATTTGAATTGCCGCCGGGGTTCCTCGGTAAAATGGGTGGCGAACCGCTTTATGAAATGGAGCAGCCACTCAATCTATTGCTCTGGCGGGAAGCCCTGCAAGGGATCGTAGATATTGACTGGAGTACAATGCCGAAGTTAATAGGACCAGGCCCCGGATACAGGGGCATAAAACATGACATTCGTGATATTAACAAGTGGAAGGCAGACATACTTACTGCTAATCCAATGCTCAAACAGTTGATGGACGAGTATGGTTGGTCATGGGAAGACCTTCGAGCTATGACGCAAGGCATGGGCGATGCCCAGAGTGGTTTTCTGCCTGAGTGGGAAGAATATGAGGAAGTGCTCAAGGGGACACTGTCGGCCAATCAGCAGGAACTTGCGGCTCAACTTGGGACACGGGGAATGTATGGGGCAGGTCAAGCACATCAGATTGACGCAAGAACAATATCGGCAGTTCGCATGAACTATCTACAGGCTTACCAGCGAGGCCGCTTTGCCCAAGAAGATATACGACAGGCTTCTATAGGCCGCCTGACTGGTGCTACCCTTGAGGCACAAAGAATACGGCGGGCGCAAGAAGCGGCCAATCTTGATAGACAACTCAGGGCGGTGCTCGGAGAAGGAGGACTGCAACTTGGATATGCGGGGCTGGAGCTTGGATATGCAGAGATGGCCCAGCAACAGAGGCAGTTCGGGGTCGAGATGGGTTTTCGGTCTTATGAGAATAAGATGCGGTGGGAGATGTGGAGGTATGAGTTTGAGCAGAGGCAACGGGAGGCCAACCAGAGATTCTGGTCAGACTTGTTTGAGGGCGCTACTAAATTTGGAACTTGGTATTTTACGAAGGGACTAACGTAATAGTATGCAATCACCATTTATACGAGGCGCAGTTTCTGGAATAAGTTCGGGTCTGGATGAGATGTGGCCTTACCTCATGCAGCGCAAGCAAGAGCGTGAGAAGGAGGAAGAGCGCCAGAGACGGCTGGATCAGGCCGTAGCTGCTGCACGGCGTTTTTATCCAGATGCTGACCCAGAAGAGATAAGAGCGGCCATACAACTTCACTTGGCTGGTATTCCGCAAGGTCTTAGAATAATCGATAGCCGAGTTGGGGCGGAAGAACGACAACAAGCCTTTGATGAGTTAATTGAAGATGTACCGGACAAACTGAAGGGATATTTCCGCAATAGGTGGGAAATAACAGGCGGTGCTTCAGGTGGGGGCAAAGCTGATGTAGCATTTCAATATCAGTTGCAGACAGAGGATGAAAAGCAGGAGTTAGTGAGGGACGCAGAGACACTGGAGTATCTGCTTGGCAAGAATGGTCTGGTTTGGAACCCAAAGCCATCTTCTAAAATAACTAAAGAGGATGCACAACATCTCTCCCGCTACAGACAACGCTTTGGAGTAGATGCCTATAACAAGGTGCGAGATCAGATGGTCGGCGAGCAGGTTGATAAAGAGCAGGTGCTATTATCCAAGGTTGGCAATCTGGAGTGGGATCAGCTAACTACAAAGGATAAACTGGAGATCAAAAAGGAACTTGGCCTCTCCTATGCCGAGCAAAAGAAGTTTTTCCATGCTGCAAAAGAGGATAAGCTCTCATTCAGGGACATCATCTCTGTGAAGCAGAGCATTATGCAACAGTATCAGTTCGATCAATCGTATGTGAATTGGAGAAGGGCTACGGGTGAAGCCAGAGAACACTCACGTTTTCAGTTTTTTAATGACAATTTCAATCCGGGTACTGGTGAGCCTAAAATCGAGTTTGTTCGCTCTGAAATCAACGCAGCCCTGAACAAACCGGAAATGCCAGACAGAATCTACCAGATTTACGACTCGGTTCGCATACACCGCGCTGGCAAAAGTCTTGAGCAGATCAGAAAGGATATTGTCAGAGCACGGCGGACGGGCACGGGGGCTTTCGGCTTGTCTGCCAAATACTTTGTCGGTCTCACAAACGATGAAATCGACATGATCTTGGAGCGTTTTGAGTAATGCCACCGAGAGATAAAACAGGTCTGTTTATCGATCCGGCTGATTATGAGGTGCAGTCGGGGATGGCTCTACGGGATACGATGTTACCGAGTGTTCCCGGAGCCGAGCAGCCGGGCTGGTTCCCAAGTCGCAACATTATTAGACCTGAAGAGGGCGGGGCAACTTCGAGTTTAGCTCAGGGAGGTGGCGAAGACCTGTTTTCGGGGACACCCGGATTCCGGGAGCTTGTGGAAAAGGCGCAACAGAACCCCGATCAGCTTACGAATGAAGAGCGCAAGATCATTGAGAAGGCCATTGAGCTACAGATTATCCCCGACATATTTGCTCAGGCTCAAGAGGAGGCAAAGGATAAGAAGATAGGTGCCCTTGACCAGTTCATTCAGGATCAGATGGAGGTCTTTGCGGCCAACGCACATAAGCCATATTTAGAGCAGTACGCTGCAAGTCTCGGTCACTTTATGGAAGGCATTGATGCTATGGCGTCCCGCTCGGCTGAGACGAAACTTGGAGCGAGTGAGCTGGTACAGGAGCACTACACTAAGCTCGGCATAATGCCAATTCCCGAAGATGCGGAAAGTTGGGGAATCAACAAAGAGGGCGAAATCAAGCGTGGTAAAATGTCCGATGTCCAGAGAATGTCATTGAACTTTCTTTACGGTGCCGTCAGGCTGGCTCCAGAGCTAACGGCTGCTTTCATTGACAATCCCTACGAGCTTATGAAGGGCTTTGCGACTTTTGTCCCTGAGACGGTGGCATTGGTCGGGCGAGCGGCAAATATCAAGTTGACCGTGACCGGCCCTGAAATTGGTGTCTACACATCGGATCAAGTAGAGGATGCCATAGAGGAAATAAAACAGAACCCACTTGGTGTTCTGCTGGCTGGGATGATGACAGTCGGTGTTGGTGCCCGAACCGCCAAGCATCTCGGTCGAGGCAAGCCAGATAAATACATCACGCAGAGGACTGAAGTTGTTGAGAAACAGCAGGCACGAATAGATCAGGCCGAGTCTGAGGCGGCAAAGGTCAAGACCGAGCTTGAAGCGATCAAGAAAGAAAAAGCGGTTCCAGCAGTGGAGAAGCCTGCACCTAAACCAACGGAGGTTGCCAAAGCCGCCAAAGAGCCGTGGGAGATGACGAGGAAGGCTTTTGCCGATAGTGACATAGCCAAAATAGAAGGATTTAGCCCACCAAGAGAAGGATGGGGCGGCACAATACAGGGTAGTGTCAGAATTAAATCAGGTCAAGAGGGTATTGGTACTACACTTGAGGCTGCACGTTTAGATGCTGTTAATAAAGAACATTTAAGACAAATCAAAAAAGCTCTTTATAAAGATAAGTCTGTTTCCGCTGAAGTCCTGAAAGATTACCCCGATCTCGTCAAGAAAGCTGTGCCAAAACGAGTAGCGAAGCCTACTAAGGTTGCCAAGCCCACAGTTGCCAAAGAGCCGTGGGAGATGACGAGGGAGGAGTATTGGATTCGTAGAGAGTCTACAGATACTGCTGCAGCACGTGACAGAATAGGATTATCTGACCGAAAGGGTTTTGTGCGAGAATTGGAAAGTTTTCGACAAGCACGATACGGGGAGCATCGTTCATACATTGAACGTGCTCTTCGTGAAGGTAAATCTGTATCGGCTGAGGTACTAAAGCTATACCCTGACCTTGCTAAGAAGGTTCCAGCGAAGGTAGAAGCTATTGCGAAACTCGAAAAGGCTCCCCCTATCCCGAAAGAACTGGAACCAGCAAAGGGCAAAGCAATCGCCCCAGCCGATGTTGCCAACTATCTCAGTAAATCCTTGAAGATTCCTATCCGTGTGGGCAAATACCGCCAGAAGGCTCGTGGAATCTACAAACAACAGCCAGAGGTTGTCCGTCTCAAAGACCCCAGTGACATTGCCGCTATCAGCCACGAAGTTGCCCACCATATTGATAAGGTCTTTGATCTTAGCAAGATCAGAAAAGGCGACCGGGAACTAACCAAACTCGACTACGATCCACTTAAAGGCCGGAGCAAGGAAGGCTTTGCCGAGTATGTGCGGATGTGGCTGACCGAATCTGATAATGTGGCTCAACTGGCACCGAAGTTCACCAAGAAGTTTAATGAGTTTCTCGACAAGAATCCTGAACTCAAGGGTACACTTGAAAACACTCGTGGCCTGATACGCCGCTGGCGTGAGCAGGGAGCCGAAGAACGGGTCTACGCACAGATTGATATGCAGGGCAGGGGGACACCAGGGCCGATTATGGAGAAGGCGGGTCGTGGTCTTCGGCGAATTGGGACTCTCTTTGTGGATGATCTCATTCCCCTTGAATATGCTGAAAGACAAATGCGAGGAGTTAAAACTCTTGATCCCCGGAAAATTGATCCAGCTACAAGTCCAACGATGATTGCCCGTGTAGAGGTTCGTAAGGCACCCGCCAAAACTCACGACATGATTCTGGGGGGCACATTTGACTGGGCTGGCAAGTACACAGGGATAAGCCTAAGGGATGCTCTGGCTCCAGTATCTAAACAGATCAAGGAATTCACAACCTATGCCTATGCCCGCCGGGGATTAGAATTACATGGGCGTGGTATTAACCCTGGCATTGACTTGGCTGATGCTCAGTATGTGGTGTCTAAGCTCAAGTCTTCAAAGTTTGATCGTGCCTTTGATGAGGTTGTCCGTTTCCAAGATCGAGTGCTTCAATATGCGGTTGATGCTGGAGTCTTGTCTAAAGAAGCGGCAGCCACTGTCCGTGATTTGAACCAAGCATACATCCCGCTCAAGCGTGTCTTTGAGGAGGGTTCGGGATTCGGTTATGGTGGCGGAAAGAAAATTGCCGATCTGCCAAAACCACTCAAACTTATACGTGGTAGCGGTCGCCAGATTCTCAACCCTTGGCACTCTATTATTCAGAGCACTTCTGAAATTATAGCAATCGCCGACAAGGTTCGCATTGGAAACGCACTTGTAGAACTGTCCAAGAAAACTGAAGGTGCTGGTAAGTGGGTTGAGAAGGTTGAGCCACCAAAAAGAGCTATCAGCCAAGCACTAAAGGATTTAGAAAAACAGCTTAAAGATGCCGGAGTTGATCTTTCTCAGGCCGATATGGACGCGGTTGTTACCTTGTACGCAAATTCGCCCAAGTATTTAGGCAAAGAGAACATTGTCGCTTTTTGGCGTGAGGGCAAGCGTGAGTTCTACCAGCTTGAGCCTGATCTTTACCGAGCAATTATGAACAGCGATCGGATGGCGATGCCCTGGATTGTTAATCAGATAATGGGTGCCCCCGCAAGAGCCGTTCGACTTGGAGCTACTGGTTTACAGGCTGGTTTCTCCTGGATCACTAATCCGATTCGTGATGCTCAAGCCTTTGCTCTACAGACTGAATTCTCGACTGGATTGCCTCACGAGGTTGCTAAGGGTCTTTATCGTCGAGTCAAACCGGGTGATCCTTATACGAGAATTTGGAAACGTTCTGGTGGTGATTTCAGCATACACATAGGCTTTGACCGGCGATACTTGAAAAGCGCACAACAACGTGTGCTGGCAAGCGACATACTTAGGAAGACGTATAATGTGGCAAGGCATCCCATTGAGATTGCAAGGGAAGCCCTCAGTTTTTCAGAAGCAGCACCGAGAATTGCCGAACTTGAGGCTGCCTATAAGAAAGGTGAGAAGCTCTATGGTAAAGAGTCAGTCTCGGCACGGCTGATGGGTGCTGGTGCTGCCGCTGAAGTGACTATCAACTTTGGTCGGATGGGTGCCTACGGTAAATACATCAACCAGATCATCCCCTTCTGGAATGCTGGTATTCAGGGTTGGTCGAAAATGTATCGTTTTGGTAAAGAGCATCCCGTTAAGGCTGGAATTAGGGCTACAGCTTTTATATCTGCCCCGACATTCGGTCTTTGGTGGATGCACAAGGACGAGCAGTGGTATCAAGACCTACCAGCTTGGAGGAAGTACGGCTTCTGGAATTTCCATATTGGGCAAAATAAAGATGGTTCCAACCGTATTCTGAGTCTTCCGAGACCCTTCGATTGGGGTATCGTTTTTGGCTCTGTACCAGAAATGATGCTGAACTACTGGTATGAAAAGGACAAGAAGGCAATGACAGACGCACTTACCGCCATTGGCGAATGGGCAGTTCCAGATTATATCCCTGCATCAATGAGGCCGATAATTGAATGGTCGGCCAATTACGATTTCTTCCGTGACAGAGCAACTGATCCCTACTACGAAGTTCGCTACAAAGACCCAGAATACAGATACAGCGAATACACACCGGAGACGGCCAAGTGGCTTGGCAAGCAACTGGGTCTGTCTCCTCGGAAGATCAATCACTTGGTCAGTTCTGCAACGGGAGGGTTGGGAGAGGACATTATCCGAGGCAGTGAAACCTTCAAGCAGTTTTTTGAGGAAGGCATGATGGAAATCGAACATCCGGCTGACATTCCGATAGCTGGACGGTTGTTCCACAGGGAACCACCACCAGACAAAAAGATGGAATGGTTGTTCTTTCAGGCAAAGGACGAACGCCAGAAGATCATAACCATGATGAAGGAAGGCGATGTTGACAAGGCCATCAAAAGACTCAACGAATGGAACAGAACACATCCAGCGGCTCAGATTCAGATGACACCAAAGAGATAAAGGAGATACTGATGCTGAACAAGAACGGAATATGGAAAGTGGCTACAAGAACATTGGCTGGATGTCTTATCCTCTTTATCGCTTGGTACGGTAGTCAGGTTTGGGGTAATCAACAAGAAATAGAGAAGGTGAATACTCAACAGGAAATAAGCATTAAGGTGCTTCAGGCTTACATTGTCTCGACTGACAAAGCGATATTGGATATACGGGATTCTATGAGAGAAGAGGCGGTTAGGGATAAGAGGCGAGACAGTGTAATCCAGGACTTAGCCTTTAAGGTCAATATGATGTTCGATAGTAGGTGAGTTAGATGAAACACATTCTTACAATCTTCGTTCTTTTATCCCTGTGCGGCAGCGCATTCGCACAACCAGCACCGGCGGTTTTCTTAAAGTGGGACGATGACGGAAATGCTATCTTCAACAAAAGGGGAGATTCGCTATTCCTTTATCTCATTAACGGTTCCGACACAAGTGTCCTGTGGATTAGCTCAAGTGGGATATATTGGAATCCTTCCACGCTCTTAGATTCTCTGTTCCTTGATAGTATGCGTACAGCGGCTGGCCGATTTGATGACCTCGATAGCGGTGCTATTATGGACATCATTGGCGACACAGGGATTGCGACTGGAGATATTATCAATGCTACCCTTTTGTTTGAGGACTGGGCGCAGAATGCTGCCAGTGCTAATCAGGTTGCAGTGTGGACTGGGAGTGTTTGGGAAGCACAAGATCAAGCTACTGGCGGGACTGGCGGCTGGACAGATCAAGACCCCCACATCATCCTTGAAGCCATTGATGATTCGGTTGGCATTGGGACGGCCTCGCCAGATGCTAAACTGGAAGTAGTCGGAGAAATAAAGACAGATACTCTAATTGTAACCGAGGACATCACTTTACCTGACAACTCAATCAGTGATGAGGAATTGGATGAGGGGGCAGCCTTTTTATGGACTGGCGGTCATCAATGGAATGCCGCTGCTTATTTTGCAGATAACTTAATTGTTTACGATGGTGTTGGAGATTCGCCATTTTTTAGTTGTAGAGATGGGGACAGTAAGCATTTTTTGATTTCCAAGTATGATGCAGGATACAGCAGACTTTACAACAATGAGGCTGAAATCCGTTTCCACTTCTCCGATGATGGAGACGACTATATTTATTTCGATACATCTACTGCCAACGTCCCAATGATCTCGACTGGGGGTGATTGTGATATGGTCATAAATGCCAGCAGCGGTGAGATTTCTCTTGGTGACGAGAACCTGACAACTACTGGCACACTGGATGCTGGAGCTACTTCAGTTACGGGAAATATCACGGTGACAGGGACTGTGGATACGGTAGATTTAGCCGCTTTGGGTGCGACTGTTCCCAAAATCACTGATGATACTACAGACTTCAAGACCGCTTATGATTCTTCTCAAAATCTGACAGCCAACTACATGGATACAGATGGCGATACGGTTACTGGGACTTATGATTTCTCAGACGGAGACATTGTAGACGTTGAAAACCTTGACGCAGACACAATCGTTACTATCTATGCGACAAGGGGAACAAAGGCAGTTGCCGACAGTCAATATACAACTAAGAAATATGTCGATGATAATATAGCTGCGGCTGGGGGCGGAGATGTGACCGATGTTGTAGGTGGGGATGGCTTGGTCGATGATGGTAACACCGGCTCTATCACACTTGACGTGAAGGCTGGTTATGGCATTGTGATTGTTGGTGATTCGGTAGAAGCTGACACTGCGACATTGAAGGCCAACATGATTGTAGATTCTGCCGTTGGAGCTGAACGAGCGACCTATGCCGATTCTGCTGGTTCCAGTGCCGATGAGAAGGTGCAGGATAAGGTTGGTGCTATGTTTACGGATAGTGCCCATTCTCAGATAACGGCTGTTTACGATGATGCTGGAGCTACTGTTGAATTGGCTTTGGACAATCCAGTAGACTCTGCCGATGGCTCTGAACGGGCGACAAAAGACGGGGATGGCAGTACAATCAGCACAACTTATATGAAACGTAGTGGTGCTTTAGCGGTGACTGGCAACCAGAATTGGGGCGATCAGAATCTTACCAATGTCGAGATAGGCGACTTTGATACTTTGGCTGTGGAGAGTCTGGGTGTTAGTTCTCGTTTTGAGATTGGCGGCGATAAGTTTACAGACTTAACTGGTAGCGGATTAGAAATTGTTGCTGGTGCTCTTACGCACACAGCGCATACTGGTGATGTAACAGGGACGACAGCACTGACGATTGCCGCTAATGCGGTCGAGTCGACCATGATCGGGGCAGATCAGGTAAACGATCTTGACATCAATTTTGGTACGGGTACGGATCAGGTGTCAACGACCGATATACCGGAAGGCACAAACAAGTACGAAACTTTCGATTCCAGTGCTGCTAAAATTCGTGCCAAGCCCATTAGTAAGGCTGCACCAACGGACAACTATATCCTAAAGTTCGATGCGGTTAAAGATTCCTTTATGTTGGAGGTAGATGCTGGTGCTGCTGGCGGAACAACAGATTCCACCTATATCAATGATGGTGTTCAATATGGCCCGTTTACCAACGATATGTATAAGATACTGGAGGGTGCGGGAATCAATATCGTTAGGGAAGATTCTACAAGTTATGATGTTTTCAAGTTTCAAGCTACTCTCGGCACAAGTGTTGATCTAACATCAGAAGTAACTGGCACTCTGCCTGTTAATAAAGGTGGCAGTGGCGCATCCAACCTAACTGACCACGCTCTCATTGTCGGTAGTGGAACTGACCCCGTTTCTAATATCGGAGTCATGTCCAGTGGACAAATCCCGATTGGTGTAACCGGAGCTGACCCTGTAGCTGCTGCTCCTTCAGCCGGTGAGGCGATAGATATTAGTCTCGGTGCCGGTTCGATTACTATAAGTGCCGAGGATGCAACGTCAGCTAACAAGGGTGTTGTGACTCTTGCGGCGATAAGAGCTGCTGGGGATACGGCTGCACATGACACCGCTGATGTTTTGCGTAGTGAGGTGCAAGTGGAGATAGAGGATAGCCTTGACGAATACTCTCTAACATCGGCGATTGCTTCATTGTACCCTGATACCGCAGAAGTGGTGGACACAATTCAGGGGGTTCTTACGGAAGGTGGCTATCTTACTGGCAATGAATCTATCACGCTTTCCGGCGATGTTTCCGGTAGTGGAGCGACAGCTATTACGACTACAATAGGTGCCAGTAAGGTTGACTCCAATATGCTTAACTCCACTGAGGTAGACGAATATATTCAGGACAAAGCAGGTGCAATGGACGGTGGTACGGAAACCAGAATCAGCGTTACGTACAATGATGGTACGGGTGAAATAGACTACGTTGTTGACGACATGAATGATGATGTGCCGGAGGCGGGGGACTATACTGCCCTGACAGGTGGCCACGGAATAACTCACGACCCGACTGGGACGGTCAAGGTTGACACTGCTGTTGCTGTTGCAGATGCCGAGACCAAGCCAGTTACAGGCAATGCCGTTTGGGACTTCTGTGAGACGACCAAAAACTATGCCCTAAACAGTGAACTACATACCCGCTCTCACACGATGACCTCTACGAGTGACCATACAGCTGGTAACTATAAACTATTTCACTCGGACGGTTCCGGTGAAGTGCAGGAGTTGGCTCATGGTGCAAGTGCTAAAGTACTAACAAGCGGTGGCGCTTCTTCTGCACCAACATGGGAAACGCCTACTGCTGGTTTCAACTGGCAAGACAGTGCCGGTGAACCGCCGTTCTGGGTGGATTCAGCGAAGTATGCAACAACAACTGGAAGTATAAGTGATGCTTTTGTTGCTGGTAAACTGACCGTCACTGGGCCGATAGATAGGTACAACATCAAACTTGAACTCGACACTACCAACATTTACTGTGCTCACGCTGACACCTTTCTAAGGTTGCCGATTGATACAAGCTCTATAGGTGCTCCAGAGGACACATTCCAGATGATGCACCCGTCGATTGTCTATATACCCGAAGGAAAATGGGGTTACAAATACTGGTTGGCATGTACACCACCAAATGCATCTCCCATAAAGGAAGACATACACATTCTTGTTAGCAATGACGAAGTAACTTGGACGGAGTTTGTATCTGGTTCAGATACTTTATATAATCCGGTTTTTAAGGCGGCTGATTTCGATAGTGCTATTTATACATCCGATCCAGATATGGTCTGGGATGAAAACGGCGACCTACATCTTGTATTTCGTGTTAGTCGCATAAATGTTACAGATAGTCCTACGGTTCATTATTTGTATTGTGCTTCCACAAATGATGGGATTGACTGGACTGATACCATGATGATAATTGACGGTTTCTATGACTACGGAACAGGAATTAGTCCAAAGTGGGGTAGTCTTGATCTTCTTTCGCCGGGACTCATTATGCGTGGCGCAGGTGATTATTTCATGTATACATCAGAGGATACGGGTTCAGGGTCTCCGACTAAATGGACACGAGTTGCTTGGGAGGCACCAAGAATTGATACTCTGTGGCGTAATGTCTCCGGTTTTGACAGTACAATCTTATTTGGAACAATCGGTCCGTTTATGTATGATACAATTCGTATATCTATAGTTCATCAAACCTTCCCCGATGGTAATGTGGTATTCCATGCGGATGAAATTGTTTATGGTACTGATTTGATTGTCAATTTAGTTGGTACTTACGATGGAGTTATCACGTACCCCGCTATCTATATGGGTATTAGTACAGACGGGGAATACTTCACCTCGGTTTCGACTCCACTTCTTGATACGATAAATAACTTAACCGCATGGGATCATAATATACTTTACAGAGCATCGGGCTATTTCGTTGTTCGTAACGGTAAGGTAATTTTGCGGATGTATTACTGTGGTGAAGTAGATGGTGACTGGTACACTGGTCTTACGAATGTTTACTTTGGGGATGTTCTAAATACGAAAGAACTCTTAATCTGGAATCCCGATATTATTACGGATACAGTCCCGATATTTGAAGCCGACTCAGCAGATTATCCGGGTGGCATTGAGATATATTCAGTCGCAGTACAGACATCGGAAGACGGCACATATGCACTAAAATTCTTCAGCTACACCGCCGCCGACCCGCCGGTATTACATGATTACATAGATACCTTGAATGTCGGGGCATCCGATCAAAGGGCATCATCTATCCTCTTTGAAGATGACGATTCTCCGCTCATTGATCGTGGACAGTCTATGTATATTCTGACTCCTTCAACCGACATTGACTGGATTAAGGTAAAGTACAAGTTCTTTGTGAGGGACTGGTTAGAATGAAAACGACTATTGTAGCTTTGATCTTGATGTTCTACACCCCGTCTCTTGTCTGGGCAGACGGGTTTGGAGCTGATAATGAAGGTGCTTCAAGTTTTAGTATTGAGGATGAAATTTGGGCTAATCGATCTTCTCCTGAATTTTCGGGCAGACTTGATAGCATCAAGGCTTGGTTGACGGTGACGACAGAAGCTCACTTGGTTAAATTAGCGGTTTACAAATGGTCTGATACAAGTTTTGTGGATTCGACTGAGATTATTGATGTACCTACTGGTGAGGGCTGGGTCTACTTTCAGTTTGTAAACAATGCAAGCATTACCGAAGGTACGGAATATGCCTTAGCTGTTGTAGCAGAAGCAACCGCTGGTTATTGTAAGATTGATGTTGATCTAAACATCGGTTCTCATGCTGTTCAATCTGATTTTACCTATGGTGTGTGGCCTACTCCCAAATGGACTACAGTGAGTGGTATTGGAAACATGGAGTTCTCGATCTACTGTTTTTACACAGCGGTGGGAGGACAGGTGATTTTTATACAGTGAGGTAGATATGCAAACACTGTTTTCCATATTAGTTCTGATCTTTATAGTCCTTTGGGCTTTCGGTTTACCGAGTAAGAAGATAGATGCATGGTGGAATAATCTTGGAGGATGATATGAAAATAACAGATAAATCGGCTCGAAATATAGCAATTACGGTCGCCCTTGCTTTCGTGATAGTTATGGCTGTCATGCTCACAGATATTTGGGGTGGTGTGGTTGATTATCCCCTTCGCTTTGTTGGTGACTACGATTCTGTTCATGTCATCTGGTGGGAAAAAGATGCACTCGTTTGGCAACCAGAGGATAGTGCTTGGTTCACGAGTATTCCAGACAGTGCTGCATCTATAGAATTGGATGACGCAAAAGATTGGAAAGTAGATTATTGTTATTTTAGCGGGGGGGAGCAAATCTGTGTTGGTCAGTTCATCAAGTTCACAGCAGGGGCAGCTACAATTTCGTCAACGGATAAAGAAGAGATTGCGGGGCTCGTTGAGGATACACTTAAAGTTCATCATGGTGCCGATGCTTGGACAACGGGCGGTGCTGGTTCCGGTGCCTACACAGTTGATATTTATGTCTTTGATACTCTCGGAGGTGCTACAACCGCTGTGGAGGGAGCGACCGTAGATTGGAGATTATGGGGTTTGGGACGACCATCCCACCGAGTTGTAACCAGTAATGAGTTCGGCATTGGCCGTATTCACACTGACTTGGATAGTTTGGCTGTACGTATCGAGGACAATCCTTTCTACATTTTCTCGTCCACTTGGGATAGTCTCAGTTGGACGGCGGATTACTCGGACAGCATCTACGGATACCTTAACATACCTGCGGCGGCCAGTTCGCCCAACTATGTATTAGCCTACGTTGATGTTGGGGAAGGGATAATAGACTCGGCTTCCGGTAGTATGATTCCCCGTGATGCAATTGAACTATACTTGGACTTGATTGGAGAAACAACGCTTAATGACGGTAGTTGGATGATTGTTCCGAAACGACAGACTAAGGAGCCGGATGCGAGCGGGCGAGTTAACTTTATTATCCCAGCTAATACTGTTATGACTCCACTTGGTTCCTACTACATTCTCAGCTATCGGGCTTTCGATGGTGTCATGCAGATCACGGGAGAATTAAAGAGATTCACCGTAGATACAATTCCCGACCCCATAAACATACTTGATGCTACGGAGTCACGGTAGGTGAGATATGAAATTCAAGGATGAAGATACTGGCAAACTCTGGTATCAGTGGGTAAATAAAGAACCAGTTCATAAACCATTTCTGAGGTTGCACCGAACTCTGCTCATTATAGACGACCTGAGTAAGCTGACTGGGCATGGTGAGATAACTGTTACGGAATTTCTTAGGCCGAAGGGTTCTGGTGGTTATCATCCTGAAGCTCAGGCTGCCGACTTTCGGGTGAAGGATAAGAGCAAAGAGTGGTATGAGGCAATGATTCTGTTTAAGTACGTCTTATCTCGATTAGACTGGCAGGTACAGCTTGTGCCACACCTTGAACTTTGGCGTAAAGACCATCAGCACATTCATGTAGAGATAGATGACGGCAGCCTTGGACATAACAACTAAAGATCGGAGGTTGTGATGGATAAGAAGCTAATCAATGTAGGCACAGAGGATTACTCACTGTGGGTGCCAGGAGGTTTGCCAGTGGCGGTGTATGGACTTGAGACGCCTGCCGTTGATGATATGAACAATTTGATTATGCTGAAAACGAGAATCGCTTACCACGATGGGAGTGGCAGCAGGTATGATTCTCCGCTCCCTCCGTCTCAAGTCATTAAGTTGTTTGAGAATAGCAATAGCGATATAGAATAGGAGATAGTGATGCCAAGCAATGTAGTTATTGTCAACGGAAAAGAGGTTCATGTTCCCGACAGTTGGATGCCGCCCCTGTGGGAGTATCTAAAGCTGGTTGAGAAAAAGGTGAATAACAAAGAATTGGAGGAATGATGCCGAGCGTGTCACAAGCACAACGTAGGAAAATGGCGGCTCTACATAGTCGAGGAGAGATAACGGACAAGCAGTGGGAGGATTTCAAGGTGGTTAAACCTAACCGTAGAAAGAAGGTGGGGAAAAAGAGAAAATGATCGGCTGGTTAGTAGACAAGTTCAGCGACAAGGCTGTGCGAAAGTTGGTAGGCAAGTACCGGCCACGAGCTATATGGTCTGTTGTGTTCTGGGCGATACTCGTGATTATCGGTATTGTCGGGACTTGTAAAATCTTTGTTTGGTAAGGAGGTATTATGAACGAAATGTTTTTCGGACTGGGAAGAACATGGGCACTTGCGGTCGTTGTGATTGTCGGTGCTACAGTTATGTTTGGACTTGGCAAAGTTGATGCTGGACAATGGCAGGAGATCATTCAGTGGGTGTTCGGACTTGCTGCGGCTAAATCTGCCGTTGTTGGTGTGGCTGGGAAAATCAAAGCAAAATAATAAGGAGGATTTATGAGAAAACTGATCTTAACCATTTTCCTTTTCATCTTGCTCCTCGCAGTTGCTCATTCTGAATGGGAAGATCGTACTGAAGTAGAAGAGGCAGTATATAGTGTTGATACCATTCAGTCTGTTGAATACAACCATTGGTTAGACCAAGTAGATCGTGATAGTGTCCAAGTGATATTCAAGGAAGAGCATTATACTTTGTACACAGAGTCAGGCCCCAATTATTCTTCGCTTGGAGTGGGCGGTGAGACGGATTCAGTATTGTATGACACCGTTAGATATTACAGAAAGTAAACTTAGGAGGAATTATGAAAAAACTTCTCATCCTGTCGGCTTTCGTGCTGGCGGTAGTGGCCATGCCAGGCAATCCAGTCTGGGGGCAAGTGGAACCGCCGAGTGAACCGCCTTATGCGGTTATCGCAATGGCTGCGGGTGGAGTCCATTCTGGTTTCGGTCAGTGGTCAGGGGGCTTCATATTCGGCGGTGAATATCCTGTTGCTAAAGATGGTGACGTGGCTTTCAGGTTTGTTTATAGCCAGTTCAACTGGAATCCCGATGCACCCCTGCGAATCCTGCAACCTGCGACACTTTTGAAATTTGACATCGGCAAACAATGGGGCGTTTGGATTGTGACGGGTGGCGACCTGTATCTGGCTGGTCAGAACACCGGGGCAGCTTTCTTTGGCGGCTTTGGTGGCAGTCGGACAATACTGACGTACCAAAACAAAAAGGGAAACTTCGGCTACTTTGACTTGGCCGGAGAGATGACAATGACCGGAGCCGGAGACAAGGAAACCGGCAGCTATTGGCAAATAAAACTGGGGGTCGCTTTCAGACCGGCAATATAAAATTCCTTACCCGTGACTTGCCCCCTCCTATGGGAGCCACAAGAGCCGGTGGTTTTGACGACTCCTTTTCCGCCGGCTCTTTTTTGTTGACAGATATTTGGGGATAAATATATTGCTATCCAACTTACAGTCGGACTTTGGCCGACTGCGCTAATTTGGTCAACGGGGTAGTTCGGGTGCTACCCCGTGTTTATAGAAATCTAATGAATCTCTTTCATGGAACAAGTAGGATCGCTTGGGAAAAGATCAAAGTCGAGGGTCTAAAACCAAGCCGAATAGGGATTGTCTACTTATCCCCAGATCGCAGGGCTGCCGATGATTTTGGCGGGAACGAAGTTCTTCTTGAAGTTGAGACTGGCGATACCAAGCTGACTGCTTTCGATGACTGCAAAGAGTGGGAAGTGCTTTGCTGGGGACATATTTCAGCTGATAAAATCAGACTGATGAAAATTAAGGATTTCAAGGAGATGTCAGACTACGAATTTCTTGTCTGGCTCGACCCTGCCGAGGTTCAGCCCTATCAGGAAATCCTTGAGAATGACAGCGATGAATAACAGACAGAAGCTCAGTAAGTCAGTAGTAGAACTTCTTGGCAAATTACCCCAAGTTGAGACTGTTGATATTACGCCCTGCTTTGATATCAATATCAAGCTGAACACGAGAGATCGTCAAGCCAGGGATACCGTTTTTGAACGTGAGCTACAAATCCATGACGCCTTTCCTGACCTGCTGATCGATTTCAGGGTGACTTTGCCCCTGAACGACAGTGAGGCCGAATAAGACCTGTACGGCCACGATCTTTTTCAAAAACTCCGTCGGTCTAAAGACACACCAGACCACTCATTACTATTCAGTGATACCCCCTCTACGTTCGTCCTGCATCATGTATCAAGAGAATCACAGACTCTATTGCCCCCGACTTGACCCCCCGCCCAGAATGTTGCCCCCCTGAAGTTGACCCCTTTGGGGACAAGATTATGTAATAGAGTGTGTTGGAATGTAAGGGAATGAAATCCCCTAACTCGTTGTGTTTCACGTGAAACCTCTTAATTGGTGGGCTGTTATGGGGTTAGGTAATGGTGCCGAAGGGGGGACTCGAACCCCCAGTATGTTATTAAATGATAATGGCTTAGAGTTAGTGCCGCTAAAGCTGTTGACCCCTCTCATTAACTGATTAAAAGAAGAACGGGTTTACCAGCACCATTCGTTATTGATGTTGCCTTTCATGTCAGGGCGTGGGATTTTATCGTCCAAAAGGAAATCCCGAAAAGCCAAAATATCTTTGGATTCAATACCGTGTTCAATCATCATCTGAAAAAGTTTAGCATCATCTTCTTCTTGATAGTATTTTTGTGCCCTTAACGTTCTCGGACGATATACCCAAGACCACTCCTGAACAGTCCGATCATTATCTTGCTTCATTGGTTCGGGCCTTCTATGAACATCTTCCCAATAATCTTGCGGTATACAACAAGCAATCTCGTAATCCAAGAAATTGCGCTCATCGTCTATAAGTCTTTGCTGCCCCGCTGCTGTGTCTGGATAAAAGGCTGAATAATAAGAAAATGAGACATGACCCTTACACGGTAATTCAGGATCGAACTTAGAGAAGTGTGGAATCATACTAAAAAGGTAAAATCAAAAAACCAGCTTGTCAATAGCTGATTTCAGATGTTGTGGAGCAAAGTGAACGTAAACCAACGTCTGCTCTACCCTTGCGTGGCCGAGCAGTTCCTTCACTGCCCCGATATGAACTCCCCCGATGACAAGATTGGTCGCAAAAGTGTGCCGGAGATCGTATGGCTTATGGTGCGGAATCTCCATTATGGTACAGGCTCGACGCATTTTGCGGTGGTAGAATTTGTCATCACCGAGCGGTTCGTTGCGACCCGAATCGAAAACATAGGTGAAATCTTTGGGTAGCGACTTCAATAATTTATGAAGTTCTGGATGGAGGGGTATTGAGCGTGGGGTTTTCGTTTTGGTATTAACGATCTGAATGACATTGTTCTGGAGGTTCACTTGATCCCACTTTAATGATATAGCCTCACCTGGCCTCATGCCAGTATAGAGGATTGTTCGGAAGTATGTTGCTACGGTCGGATCGTCCTGATCGAGAAATTTGAACATCATTTTGAGTTCGTCTTTTTTGAAAGGATTCGGCAGGCGCTTTTCATATTTAGGTTTAAGGCTTTTGTGTTTGGCTGGATTAACCTTAATATAGCTATGCTCCAAACACCAGTTCATAAAAGCGTTGAGAAACTGATGATACTTGTGCCAGTTGGCGCTGGGATCGTAGTTGTCCCGCCGCCTAGCTCTGCTAAACGGGGCGTGTTCATAGAACCACTGCTGGTAGCTCAAACAGAGGGCGGTGTCGATATTCCCCAGAGTGCTGACGTTTCTGCGCTCACAGAAACGAGAGAATACTCCGAGGGCTTGATACTGCTTGCGGAGCGTCTCCGGCGATTTCCTTCTTACTTTCTCCGACCATTCGTGATATTTGGCTATGACTTGGGCTAACTCGTCCAGTTGCTTTTTGGCTGCTTGTTTTTCCGACAGAGTAATCCTGATAAACTGACAGGCGGCGGCGTAAGCCTGTTCGTCCCCACCACAACGGTCAGCTTGGAATCGGCGGCGGATTTTCTTGCCACCCTTCTTGATCGTCACCCGCCAGCCGAGGTTATAGTGCTTAGGGACGGGCATGAGTTACACTTGTCTAATGAGATAAACGATAATTGCTACTCCTAAGATAATCAGACCGAGACGCAGTTGTGATCTCATTTGTTGATGCTCTTACCGATGTAGAGGGTGACACTAAAATTGAATTTGAAACCATTGTAATCAACTTTGCTTGGTGGTGCAAGATAGTACATTTTCCATTCGGTGTTACCTGTGTGAAATCTACCTGAAAAATTGATTGTGGCGTTTTTGCTAACTGGCCATTTAAGGCCAGCCCCAAATCCTATATATTCATCATCACCGTCTTGGTTAAGTCCAATGACTTCATGGTCTAATGTGGACATACCTCCACTGAGACCTACCGTAATGCTCGGCCTGCTGTCAGGGTTCTCGGCCAGTGTCATGGCCGGAATCAGCATGACCACCATGATAATTAACGCTTTTTTCATTTTCCTTTTTCCTCCGTTTTGATGTTCAACAGTTTCAAAATCCCCCTCTGCTTTTGTCTACTCAACCGCTGGTACAAAGTAACCAGAACGGCAGAGACATGAGTACTCATAGCACCCCTCTCCATGTGTAGTGTTACTCAAGTAACGAGCGTATCAACATCCCTGTCATTCCGCTTTGTCTTTAGAGTTCTTCTTCTGTTGTACCTCCTTTGTCTTGAGTAGTATTTCGTCTACGGCTTTCCTCCGCCAGTCATCATCCGGCAGAGAGTTGTAAGCCTCGATAACCGCCTTCTCCTCAGCACTCAATTCCCCGATAGCATTGGCGTCCTTTTCAATGCCCTTCAGAGATTCGAGGCCGGTGAGTTGTTCCAATGTGCAGTTGAGAGCGTTAGCGAGAGCGACCAGAGTATTCAGTGAGGGGGTCTGGACATCGGGATGACCAGACAGATGTTTACTAATTAAGGACTGCTCGACTCCACTCTTTTTAGCCAATTCGACCTGATTTAAGCCATAAATGCCCATCAGTTTCCGAAGGTTGTCTCGGAACTTAGTCATTGTTTCATAAGAAGTTAGCAGCATTTTTTATCTCACGCAACGGCCAAAGTAAAAAAAGTTGAAAAAAAGGCAAAAAAAGACTTGCGTTATTATTCAACTTTTCATATATTATCCGATAGATAAGAGAAAAGAGATATTTTTTTGAACTATAAAATGAAAGTTTGACTATGGACAATTTAGTATTACACACTGTGTACGACATCACTGAGGAGACTTTTGACTCAAAACCATTAAAGGTCACACCTCCCGTAATCTGGGTTCGTACACAAACCAAGCCTGGTGACAAGGTAGGTCTATTCGAGCATCCTGAGACACACCAGTTAATCATAGAGAAAATCTCTCCATCTAAGGAACCATCGTGATGAATTCTTCTTCTGAACAAAACCGATCCGTGGCGAGAACAAAAGAAGATACATCATTGAGCCGCAGAAGTCAAGTCATTTTTGAGCGCAAGACAAGAACGATTCCCTTGACGCAAGGGAAAGTGGCATTGGTTGATGATGCTGATTTTTGCATCCTCTCTTACCATAAATGGCGTGCGGAAAAACATCGCTCAACTTTTTATGCGGTATATCGAGTCCGTATAAGTAAAAACAACTGGAGAACTCGGTTGATGCACAGAATAATTTTAGGCCTTCAGCCGGGGGATAAACAAATAACCGACCACCGTGATGGAAACGGCTTGAACAATCAGAGATCAAACTTAAGAGTCTGTACACAAACGCAAAATAATCAATCTTCAAGAAAGCGAACAGGATGCACATCAAAGTATAAAGGTGTTCACTGGAATAGTCATTCCTACAATTGGACTTCACGGATTCAGGTGAATAGAAAGCAAACGCATCTTGGACAATTTGAATCAGAGTCTGATGCTGCACGAGCTTACGATGCAGCAGCAGTAAAACATTACGGTGAGTTTGCATTAACAAACAAAGCATTAGGATTATACTAATGAAACATTTACAACCCACAGGCTCGGCTGCAGCGGCGGCGGAGATTTATCAGTTTGCAGTTGAACGTATAACTGGAATCGAGAATCGAACATGGTCAAAAGAGAACATCGAAGCCATCATTTCCAAACACTCCCCAGCCGACAAGGGTACGAAAAAGTTGGTGGAGGCACTAATAGAGGTTAAAGCGGAGTGCTATGGCGCTGTAGGGAGGGAGGGATTAAGTAATGAGACTTGTCATTTAATTGATACCGCCCTCGCAGAATATGAGGAGCTAAACAAATGAAAACCTTTGTGGGTGATTTCTTGGTTCGTCCACATGTCTCAAGACCCGGCTCGTCGAGAGCCACATCAGGCGAGCCGGGAATAGAACTGGAGTAGAACAATGGCAAACGCAAAGCTCGTTACTCTAATAGAGACGACCAGTAAACGTGGGACTGGTAAAGAAGGCGATCCCTATCGTGAAGTGAAAGAGTGGTGGACGTTTGATGGGGAATTAGTTGTCGAGTGGGATGAATGGTATGAGGAGGAATTGAGAGTGAAGCGGGATAACAAAAACGAGGGGGCAAGTGATGAAAGTTAAGGATGTGAAGTTGTGTGTTAAGGTATGGCATGACGAAATATCTATTTACGATCAAGACGGTAATGTTGTCTTTAGTATTCGTTGGGGGTTTGGTACTGGGCGAAGGAAACCCCAAGTTATCGCTATCGCCAACCGTCTGTGTGACAGATTCAACGCCGGGCAAGAGGTGAGTGATGGCTGACCCAAGACCCGATGTGTGTCGTGTGATGGCGGAAAGCCTGTGGGAACACGTATTTATGACGGCGGGTGAGGATGCTATAGACTCAATAGCCGATGCCATCCGCAACCACACTATCGTGCCGGAGATGGTGCGATTTCTTGAAGTGGCAGGGCTAAGAGTGGACGATAAAGTTCTCGCTATTCAGATTAGTAGATGTTTGGCTAAGGCAAAAGGGAGGAAGTGATGGATGACACAGCGACAAAGAAAAAGTCGGTGCAGCCCGCACTAACGCCCGACGAGGCTATTGAGCTTACCAAACATCTGACATTGGAAAATCATGTCTATATTATGGGTCGTTCTGAGGAACAAGGGATGCACCCCTCAGAAGTGCTACACAATATCATAGACACAAGTCGGAGATTTTACAGGTGTCCGGTGGGGAAGAGGCATGTGTGATCCTGACAAATGCCCTTGTTGTGGTCATAAATTGCAAGCGGGCGAGTATATCTACTGCAAACGGTGCAGCGATGAGATCAACAGTTAAACGAGAACGAGGAACAATTTGAAAGGAGATCGGTGATGACAAGGCTGTCGTTCGTTTTATTCTTCTTTGTCTTTATTGGCTTATGTGTTTTACTTTTTGCATTCCTGAATCGGGACTCAACGAACCCCGAGGACGAGTGCTACTACGAAATCTACTTTGTCTCAATCGTTGATACCCTCGGTGAAAAAAGAAATGTTCTGGGGGTGAAGTATATTAGCGAGCGGGATGGTTACTTAACGCTATATGATACGCTTGACGGCTGGTACATCATTCCTATTCGAGACAATGTAGACTACATTAAATGTACCGTCACTGACAGCGTAAAGTGTGAGAAGGTGAATGAATGAAACCATGCACCCTTGAAAGAATCAGGCCAGGCCAAGTCTATCGGGTGGAGGAAGCAGCCAAGCTCACAAGGCTTTATGGCAACAAGTACGGTCTATCTCCAAGCGCAATACGCTCGTGGCACAATATCATAAAAGATGGAAAGCGTTTATTGCCGAGGATTGAAGACTCGCCAAAGGTGCTGAAGTTCTACGGAAGAGACCTGATAGTGGCTCACAGGCGGGCCGGGAATGGGTAGTTCGTGAAATTGAAGGAGGAGACATGGCTTTAAGCAATGACCCACAAAATATAGATGAGCACAACTGGTACTATGAAGAAAAGAAAGGCATTTATATAGTACATGAAGTTATTCAACGTGGTGATTGTGTGCAATCAGATAAAATTATCATTCCCTGGAAGAATCTAAAACAATCTTTAATAAGAGCAGGTTGGGTAAAAGCATGAATAGGCTTTGGCGCTTAATGGAATACCTCGATAGGGAATGGTTCTGGTGGTTGCCCGTTATTACGTTTCTCTATTTCTACGGGCACATAGTCTGGTGGTTTATGAAAGAATTGAACCTTTTAACGTAAGTGAGGAGTGAAGGATGGACACAACAATCGTGATTGAGGCATGGACAAGCATAATAAGTCCATTAGGATTTATGTGGGCCTTGGTTATGCAGTCAATCATTGTGGGGGTTGCAATAGCTGTTGGCTATGAGTTTGGAAAACGCAAATAACACGACCCGGCATGACGGCACCATGGGATTGTACTGCGTGATCCCCCGCCGTTATGCTTGGTCTAAAGAGAAAGGAATGAGTAATGACTATGGAACAATTAGCTGAGAAGCTGGAGCACGAGGATCGTATTGATCCCGAAACGGGGGAGTTCTACGATCCCGACTTTGAGGTTCCGTCAGTGTCCCCGCTAACGCCCGATCATTTACCCAAACTGGCAAGACGTATTATTCACGACACTAACCGCTTGAAGATGATCAAGAAATTCCGAGATGATGAAATCGTTCGGATCAAGGAATGTTGCCTTAATCGGATTCGGGCACTGTATAGCCAAATCGACTATTGCACCAACACGCTTGCCAAGTCGTTAGTGTCGTCTTCGGGCGTGGAACTTCCCGGCCTCGGCAGGTTTAAGTTCCGCAAAGGCCGGGAGTACGTAGATGATGAAGCATACCAGAAGATGACGCCGGAAGAACAGACACGAGTTCAAACCCAGCAGTCCGGTTGCTTCAAGCACAAAACCACAATAACACCGGACAAGACCATAATCAAGGCTCGGCTGGAAGATTTCAGGGGTGGCCGGACTGAGGCCAACGTAGAGGGTTTCGAGATCAAGTGTCACCCGGAAATCTTTGAGTTTAAGCCGGAAGGAGTAGTGTGAGATGGCAGAACCAAAAGTATTAGAACAAGATGTTAAGACGGGTGGAATGTTGCCGGAGGTTATAACTCCAGCATCTGCGCCAATGAGACTTGAGCAGATGTCTCAGATGATCGGGTACATGGAGGAGTTCATTAAGAGCCTGCTCAAGCCAGAGGTGGACTTTGGTACTATTCCGGGGACTCAAAAGCCGACCTTGTACAAGGCTGGGGCGGAAAAGCTCTGCTTGGCCTTTGGTTTGTCCGAAGAGTATGAGATTGTTGCATCCGAAAGAGACCCCTTCAGGGAATGGGAATACACGGTCTCTCACTACGATAAAAAACAAAAGCGGCAAATTACAGAAACCAAAAAGACTCGTGGTTACTACTATTTCTCTGCCCGTTGTAATCTAATTCACAAGGGAACAGGAGTCGTTTGGGCGAGCCAAATTGGTGACTGCGAATCAACTGAACGTGGCAGGGAAACCGCACCCTCAAACACAATTCTGAAAATGGCTCAGAAACGTGCCTTTGTCGGTGCTACACTCCATGCGACATTCACGTCTGACCGATTCACCGCCGACATGGACACCTACGACCAGCCAGCTTCTAAGGGAAAGCCCAAGGGTAAGCCCGCCACACCATCAGACGGAATCCCCAATCCGCTACGGTCAATGAAATCCAAATACGGCTCAGAGAAAAAGCCTTCAAAGTGTGGGTTCTGTGGTGAATACCACATACTTGAGGACGATCCTATTGTGCAGCATCCGGGAACTGGTAAAGAGGATGACAAACTGGAGGACAAGTGGGGACACGCCGACTGTTATGCGGCCACCTTTGGCAAGGCAGAACCCGACAAATCAGAGTCAGAACCGGATGAAAGCCCTGACCCTGTGCGTGAGGACGTTATCGAGAGCATCTTGGAGCTTGAGAGAAAAGTTTCCCTTGAAGATAAGGCATTCAAGATAGACAAGGCACGCCTGAAAGCACTGGACACTGTAGATTTTGCTCAGGCCACAAACGATGCCCTTGTTCAGTATTTGGAATCATTGCGGAAACGTGTATCCGCATAAGCGGAGAAGCCGGTGGAGCTGGTGAGTTCCTTTTGGTCAACCTCCTTTTAGGGCTTACCGCTCCGCCAGTGAAAAGAAAGGAATAAAAGATGAGTCTTGATGGAGACTTTAATTCTGCACAAAAACGGATATTGATAGTGAATACATTGTTGGCATTGATTCGTTATTGCCTATTTGGTTTTAGTATTTGCGTTTTTTACAAAGTAGCAATGGCAATAGTTGACAAAATATGAAAAACGACCGGAGTGTCGATACACAATTCCTCCCTGTTGTGTATTTCATATCTAACATCATACTCGCACTCCGGTCTTTAAGAAAGGAGTAAACAATGTCTCTTGCTTTAGCATTCTTTTATGCTGGCATCGGCCTCTTGATTGGTTCGCTCTATGGATACTATGTATTTACATCTGGTTGGTCTATACTAAGCAATATAGCAGCGTATATTGTCTTTGCAGTTCTTGTGTGTCGCTTTAAGAGGTGGCGACTTCGGCGGAGGAGCCATGAACGATAATCCCATAGTCGGCGTCCTCGCTGCGGCCACGAGAGATCACCTGCTGATAGATGTCCAACTTCATATAACTTTGTGTGACCGAAGCCCAAAGGGTAAAGTGTTGTGTGAAAGAGATGCTCGCAAATCTTTAGCATCCGTTCTAAATGTTTTTAACACATGGGAACGATCAACCAGAAAGTGTAAGTGGTGCGTAAAGAAACGGGAAAAGAGGCAAGCGGAGGTTGTGTGAGTATGTATCAACAACAATTAGCAGCACAGGAATGGTGGCGGGCGCAAGTTGGGCTGGGACTTGGTGGTTTGCTTGGTGGTTTGTTCCCGTCTTCAATGCCAGCAATGCCTGAAGATCAGAGGTGTTTAGCCCCATCACAATTACAAAGCGGTCTGGGTCATGTTAGCTGGAGAGACTTGATTAACCAAGCCATAACGATAGCTGATAGAGAAAAGTTGTTTGATATGATGAAGATCTCAGATTTAACTATAGAAAATCAGCGACTACAAGCAATCGTAGAAAAGCCGGATTGGTGTGAACTATTTGAAAGGAAGGAGGCTGGAGATTTAAGATGAAAAGAATATCGTTGACTCAAGATAAAATGGCATTGGTAGATGACATAGATTATGAATCTCTTAAATGTTTCAGATGGTGTGCGGCTAAAGGTCGTTGTTGTTACTATGCTGTAAGAAGTATTAAAACATCAGATTCCAAATGGCTAACTACCCGTATGCACCGAGTTATCCTTAATGCACCATATGGGATAGAGGTTGACCACCGCAACGGGAATGGTCTTGATAATCGTAGGTGCAACTTGCGTTTATGTACTCGTACTGAAAATGGTAGACATCAAAGGCTATTATCAGCTAACAAAACCGGCTTTAAGGGGGTAAGCAAAACAAGGCAAAATCTTAAAAAACCATTTTATGTAAGCATAAAGGTAAACCTCCGAAGCATAAATCTTGGATATTATCGAACATCAGGGGCTGCCGCACGAGCCTACGATATAGCGGCAATCAAGTACCATGATAGGTTTGCACTGACAAACAAAATGCTTGGACTCTTATCCTAAAAAGGAGAAATGAAATGGCTAAAAAGCAAAAGAGAATTGAAGTAGGGTGGGCCATGATGCGTCTTAACAAGGCGGGGAATTGGAAGCGGGAATTTTTTAAGACAACAAGAACTGATGCTGTTTCATGGTATGGTTTTCGTGACTACGACAGGGGCCGCCGTGCCGGTACGCTGAAGGTCAAGAAAGCGTACGTCACGATGTAATCGTAATGGAGACACAATGGCCTGTAAACTGACAGACAAGTCTCACATCAAAGTGTGTTCAACATCCCTAAAGACTTGGGAGTCGCATTGCGCTATATGCGACTATGGGTTGAATCCAACCTGTCCGGTCTGTGGCAAGCAGGTCGAGCAGATCGTCTCTGGAATAGGTGTGATGTATGCCTGCCCTGATGCATGGGGCAGAGACATAATCTGCATATCAAAGACAGGATATTATCATATCAGTGAGACCGACAAGGCGGTGGCCGAGTGGAATGCGCTGGCGAACATAAGCCGACTCAAGCTCTGGGCGTTACGTATCCGGCGTTTATTGGCTATTGGAAAAAGAAGGAATTGCAAACATAGACACTGAGGTCGTGTTTGAATGAACAAGGATGTTAATAGATGCGGTGGCCTGACGATTTCATAAACTCTGTAATACAGGGGGACGCCATCGAAACCATGAAAGGGATACCGGCGGGTGTGGTGCAGTGTTGTGTCACCAGCCCGCCATATTGACTGGGGCTTACGTGATTATGGTACGGCTCAATGGGAAGGTGGAGATATGGAATGTTCCCATGTCGAATTATCTAACTTGAAGCGCGATTGCTCTGGGGGTGTTGGTGGCGGAAGAGATAAGGGTACAAGGGGACAACAACCATCAAGCACAGCATCAACGATACAGTATAGGGAACTATGTGCCAAGTGTGGTGCCCGGCGCATCGACAATCAGATAGGTCTCGAGAAATCGCCAGAGGAATACGTAGCCAAAATGGTCGAAGTCTTCCGTGAAGTCCGGCGAATCCTTAGAGACGATGGAACGCTGTGGTTGAATATGGGGGATCGTCATGCAAGTCAGGGTGGGCCAGTAAAAGAGGAGTTCAAAAGCATTTTGGGATGTTCGGATGCTATGATAATTGCTTCTAAATATGACAAGTCTCGTAAGATCGCTGACAGATTCCCCGGCCTCAAACCCAAAGACCTCTGCATGATCCCCGCCCGTGTAGCTCTTGCGCTTCAGGCCGACGGATGGTGGCTCCGCTCGGTGATCATCTGGCACAAGCCGTCCTGTATGCCGGAGAGCGTGACCGACAGACCGACAACGGCGCATGAGTACGTCTATCTACTCGCTAAAAGCGAATCCTACTATTACGATGCGGATGCGATTAGGGAAAGCAGTATTGATCCTGAAAGCATAAGTGGCCGGAGGCCTCGCAACCCTCGCCAGGCCGACCAATCCGGCGACAAGTTACTGGTTCAAAATATATGGAAAATAACGGAACCAATTCCATACCGCAACAAGCGCACCGTCTGGACGATAAACCCTGAGCCGACACCATACGCCCACTTTGCCACATTCCCACAGCGACTCGTGGAGCCTTGTATTATGGCGGGCACGTCCGAGAAGGGCAACTGCGGCAAGTGTGGGAAGCCGTGGAAAAGAGTAATAGAGCATATCGCTGGTAAGCATAGTGAACAAGCGAGCAAGTATCAGCGGACGAAATCAGCCGGGATACAAAGTGGGGGTCTGGATACAACAACAATAGGAGGGAAAGCTGGATACAATAAGACAACCGGCTGGCAACCATCCTGTGATTGCGGCGTTGATCCTGTGCCGCCGATTGTCCTTGACCCCTTCTCTGGTTCGGGCACGGTCGGTGTGGTGGCCAAGAAATTGCAGCGAAAGTACGTCTTGATAGACCTGAACGCTGAGTACAACGAGAAGATCGCCAAGCCACGGCTTGCTCAGTGTGAAATAGAGCTTGCATTATGACAAGGATGGTTGAGTAGATGGCTTACAAACCACGATGTAGAACAATTCAACCCTCATTTTTTGCTAACTCACAGGTAGCTTCAATGCAGCCGTTGGCGAGAATAGCTTTTGAGGGGCTTTGGTCAATAGCGGATCGAGAGGGTCGCCTTGAGTACCGGCCAAAAGAAATGAAGCTCTATACCGTACCTTATGATGATGTCGAAATTGATGATCTACTCGAAGAAATGCGAAAAGTTGGCCTGATTATTCCGTACATTGTGAATGACCAATCGGTCATATTGATACCTACGTTCAAAGAACATCAACCTATTCACTGGAACGAAAAAGAGAGTCAACTTCCTGAATATCAAGAGGATAGCTTGGTAGAATCTATTAAGACTCTATCTAAGGGCTTGCAAGGTCTTGGCAAGAAGGAAGAGGTAAGAGTAAAGGTAAAGGAAAAGGTAAGAGTAAAGGAAAGAGTAAAAGTCAGAAAGAATTTACCAGAACCAAACCCAGACCATGACAAGGCGATAGAGTATTGGTGCTCCAAATATCTCGACAGGTTCAAGATCAAATACGACTTTCGTGGTGGAAAAGATGGGGATGCCGTAAAGCGGCTTCTCGCTACTTTCGGGCTGGAGGTATTCTGTCGGATTGTAGATCAGATATTTGTCAGTGACGATCCTTTCTATCGAACTGGCGGCGGGCTGACCCTGACTGTTCTCAAAGCCAACGCTAATAAGCTGGCACAGGAGATTGTCCGGCAGGATGATGTCTTGGATAGGTTCTCGGAAAAAGGCCGCAAAACAGTAATCAATATCGCTAAAGTATTACAGGCAAGGAAGAGGCAAGATGCCATCGAGCATTGAACAAGTTGGAATTATCCTTTCTGAACTATCTGAAATGTTCAAAGAGGAACTTTCTCAGGGTCGGATAAACGGATATATTGAGGTTTTGAGGCACTACGACTATGAAGATTTACAGTATGCAGTCAAAGAAATTAGAAGAACAAGAATGAGTCACTGGTTTCCCTTGCCAGCCGAGATAATCAACATAATCCACACTGATCGCAGGCCGACATACAAGGCTCTATCGGAGTCTGAGCCAACACCTGAAGATTATGAGCGGGGAAAATATCAGTGTCGCTTTGCGGTTTGGTTGATGGGTAGGGTGAGAACTGGTTCGAGAAAGGTGAGGGTTGCAAGGGGACGATACAAAATAAAGGCAACCTATCAAACGGGAACGAATTGGCACAAGAAGGTTGACACAAACGATCCGATTGTAATAAAGAAACTTTGGCTGCAATTCTTAACAGATCAACAAGCCCCTGATTGGCTGATAGATGAAGCCAGAGCTGACATGCCGGTCGAGGTAGAGAAATGACTGAGCACAAGAAGCCGACATCTAAAGCACCAAATCATAGGTGGTCTGGCTGGCCGGGGGCGTGGTGTCTTGACTGTGGATGCGAGGACACAATGGACGATTATGTTTGTGGTAGGGCTATACCCGAAGATCATCCCGCTTTACAGCCATGTCCTTGTCTTGGTGCTGGTAAACATGACCCGTATCGGAAAAGAGGTGGCGCATGAAGACTTGGAGCTTAGATGAAATAGAGATGGTAAGGTGGACGATTAACGAGAGATTAGCTGAGTTAGGAGAAAAAGAACGCAAAATTAAGCAGGAGAGAATTGAATTGATACAAGTATTCGAAAAAACAGAGTTTCAATTTCTTCATCAGATTGATTTAGAAGAAGAGAAAACGAGGGAAGTAGACGTATGAGTTTGGATTATCGGGTCGTTAAGCATACCCTCGGAGATGATGGGTATGTCCATTATGATATTTGTGAGGTCTATCACAAGGGTTACACATTTATTTGGACTGTAGGTGGTAAAGCTCCTATTGGCAGAACAGTTGAGGAACTGCGGGCTGACTTGAAAGAGATGTTGAAAGCCCTTGATCTTCCTGTGCTGGAGGAAAAAGGAGATACGCTGGTCGAGGTGGAGAGATGACCGAGCCTAAGACTTGTAAGAACGGATGCAAAACAGATCGGCTTATTATGGGATTCTGTCCTTTATGCTATCAAAGGTCTTATGAATATAAGAAGAAGCTATTGTCAACGACTCGTGCGCCAAAGAAACAGATGACGAAAGCTCAGGCGAATGCAAGGGCTATGAATTTCAAGTATAAGCCGCATGATATACAAAAGTGGAGTTATGAAAAGATTATCAGGTTGTGGGATAGGATTGAACTAAAGTAAACTTTTGAAAGGAGAATGTGATGGCGACAGACAAATTAACTGAAGGACGGGAAAAGTATTGGTCAGAGATTGACGATACGAGAAGGATTGAAAGAATGAGACAAGAGGTTAGGCATCTCAAATCTCAAAATAGACAGCTTATTGAAAGTGTGCGAAGCCTACTTAAACACACACATAAGGACAATACCCCTCCGCTTGTAGAGATAGAACCCGCCTACGGTTCGCAGCTTTCCGGTGGTGGCCTTATTCAAGTTGGAGCCATAGGTGATGATGTTTATTTCTAAGCCGGGGACGGCAAACTGGACATGGATGTCCGCTAAAGTAAGGAGGAAAGTATGAACAGAGACAAGAATTGGGTTTGGACTAAGGGGCCATATCACAAGAAGTGGCATTGGGGTAAAGTAACACAGATAAGTCCCACTGGGTTTTCTCGCGTTAAGATTAGCATCCACTGTGATCCCTATACTACGGGATTAGTATATACATCGTCACGTCCCATTGCTACTTATCCTCCCATTGCAAACAGATGCAAGAGATGTCAGACGGCATACTTGAAGTGGAAGAGAACAGCATGAGTAGTTCCCGACAGATAGGTGCATCATGGTGATTGGGATTGATCCGGCTCCAGCTAAATCAGCTTTCGTTGTTTGGACGGGACAGGATATATTTGAATACGGGATTGAGGACAATGAAGAGATACTAATGGACATTTTACCTTTGCTACACAGCCTTTATCCAAAAATGAGTATGGCGATTGAAAAGATTGTGTGTCTTGGAATGCCTGTTGGAGCGAGTGTATTTGAGACAGTCTTTTGGACGGGTCGATTTTGTCAGGTTTGGAAACGTAGTTGGTGTAGGATACTCAGAATGGATGTAAAAATGCACCTATGCCACGACAGCCGGGCGAAGGATTCCAATATCAGGCAGGCACTTATAGACAGGTTTGAACCCGATCTAAAACCGAAATGCCGGCCAAAGAAGGTGCTCAAGGGGATAAGCAAAGACTGCTGGCAAGCTCTTGCTGTTGCCGTTTATTACTATGATACTCAACACGGAATAGAAAGTAACGAGGTGAAAGGATGAACGAGCGGGATAAAGAACGTATAGCATCTATACGCCGGTCGATCAATGAAGGTGATTGTCCACCTTATTGTATTGGGCCGATTACGGATTTGTTTAAGATTATTGATCGTCTCGACAAGCAACCCAATAAAATGCTCGCCCTGTTGGAGCGGTGGGTGGCGATAACTGAAGTAGACGAATCTGAAATGGACGAGACTGCTACAAAAGAATTTCTTAGTGTGGTCAACGACACCAAGACCCTGCTGAAAGAAGCGAAGGAGGTGAAATAATGGTCAAATCAATATGTGGTGATTGTGGTCATGTATTTATGGCGGCTGTGATCTTGAATATGACCAACTGCCCTAAGTGCGGTAGCGCAAATACGTATGTTGCAACGTGTAAGTAGATCAAATACCAGAGAGGAGATGAGATGATTCGCAACCTAAAGACAGGACGGGTTCTAAAGAACCCTGAGAAGTACATTGAAAAGCTCCAGCAACGAGTGAAGTTTTTCATTAATCAGAAAGAGTTTTGGCGCAAACGATATGGAAAGGTAATTATACGCTGGAATGAACGCACACACACAACATCTCTTAGTAACGGCATTGATCTTATTGAGATCAATGTTGGGGATGTTATAGCTAACATAGGTAAGGTCACAAGTGTTAAGGCATCGAAATGTGATGGCGGCAATGAAGA
>Ga0114920_10000043_pt1 | contig 51998 bp, 162 predicted proteins | sample ChitaG_FD_88683 | JGI IMG/M metagenome (GOLD analysis project Ga0114920, IMG submission 88683) | Deep subsurface microbial communities from South Pacific Ocean to uncover new lineages of life (NeLLi) - Chile_00310 metaG | ecosystem: Environmental > Aquatic > Marine > Oceanic > Sediment ...
AAGTCTAGTATGTTATTTTGGCATCCCAAGATTAAAGATTTAGATATTCCTCAACCAAAAACAGAGATGGTGAAAATCAATAATGACATAATTAATGTATGTGATTGTGATTTCAGTTCATTAGAACCATATATGAAAGAGATAAATGAGAAATGTGAGGTTATAGGTTATCCACTTTTTATGAGGACAGATCACTTATCAGGGAAGCATCAGTGGAAGAATACATGTTTTCTTAAAAATAAAGGATGTTTTTTGACTAATATATATAATTTGGTGGAAGAAAGTTTTTGTGCGGATATTGTTGGTTTACCAGTTTATGCACTGGTGTTTAGAGAATACATACCTATGAAAGAAATATTCACAGCTTTTTATGGTGATATGCCTGTAAATCCAGAGATAAGGTTTTTTGTTAAGGATGGAGAAGTATTGTGCAAACATTGGTATTGGGTCGAGCAGGCTATTATAAATCCATCTGTAGATAATTGGAAGGAATTAATGGATAAGGAAAAGAGTGGGATTACAGAGAAAGAAAAAGAATTACTAAAAGAATATGCAACAAAAGTGGCAGAGCAACTTGATGGATACTGGAGCGTGGACTTTTGTAAGAGTAAAGATGAACGGTGGATACTAATCGATTTAGCTGTTGGATCAGCAAGCTGGCATCCGAAAGATTGTATTAATTATAATAAATTACATAGAAGATAAATAAGAGTCGATAATGTGAATAGAGACAGTGGTTGTGAAAGACCAGGGATTGATATGGGAGAGAAATGTAGAGATTCAAATAGGGTAGAGTCAGATTGTCCTTTTTTAAAGGTGGTATGGCAACCTTGGGATGTTCCAGGAGCAGTAGCCGTTCCTTATTGTTTGAAAAAAGGTAGAAATGAGTAGGATTGTGAGAATATGAACAAATTCAAATATCGGCAATATTGGTTTGATAAAGGAAAACTTACTAAAATAACACAATTAAGAAAATTACCAAGAGAGGCAATGAAGCCCAAAAAAGAGGTAAATGTATGGGTTACATCTAGTTATTGTGGGATATGGTCTAAAATTTGTAGGCTTGATAGTGATATTGATTTTGGGACAGGTAGAACGGAATTATTAAGGTTTGGAAGTGATATGAAATGATGGAAGCACTGAAATGTTATTGTAGGTTAGGTGTGGAGGAGAATGAACTTAAAGGACACATAACAGGAATAGAATACCAAGGTAATGGAATCTTCATTTGTCCTGAATGTAAGGAGAAATCAGATTTAAGCGAACACATTTATAAAATTATAGTGAGTGTTGAAAGAGAAGATGGGTATAATATTATTAAGATAATTGATGGCGAAGAGAGAATAAGTAAACATTTCTATGATGATCCAAAATATTTAGTTGTAAAGGATTGTATTGAGGATGATTTGAATGAGGGTATGTATGAGGGAGAGTGGTTAAAGAGTCATAGAGAAGGCACATTTAAGTTGGAAGTGTATCATTATCCGTATGAGTATATGACAGATTGTGGTATGGAGTATGATACGGATATGTTTATAGTAAGTGAAAGGGGGATGTTGAAATTAGAAGATTAATAAAAGATTATATATCTAAATTTTGTAGTGAATTGGGAACTGATAAAGAAGTAGAGGAGAAAGCAAAGGAACTTATTGATAAGGTTTCTGTAGTAGCACTTTCTGGGGGTAGACCTAGCAGTATTGCAGGAGCTTCGATATATATAGCATCAATTTTATGTGGATGTCGTATAGTTCAAGGGAAGATTGCTAGAGTATCTGGTGTTACTGATATGACTATAAGAACTAGATATATTGAATTATGTGAAAGTTTACACATGATCCGTATTGTTAAAGGTAGGAGGAGTATTATAAGGGAAATGCAAAATGGTGGTGGTAGAATATTAAGTGGTTATCAGTTTGTTGAGGAGCATTCAGATTTTAAATTTTATGGAGATATGAAAATGGTAACAGTAAGTGAATATATTGAAATAGGAAAGTCGTTAAGGGAACTTCACAAAGCACTTGTGCATAGTGGAGTAGTAATAGTGAATAGAATGAATAGAGGTTATACTAAAAACTTAAAAAAATTAGAATTTTGTATATCTTCAATTGAAGAGGTTCTAATGGAAGTGCGTTTAGAATTGGATGATAAAATGTGTAATGAATATCCAAATGATTACACCACACACATATTTTATAATCAAGAAGATGGAGGAGAGAAATTAAATGGATGATATAAAATTATTTAAAAAATCAATTGATGCCGAGGGGATTGATCTAGCTAAATTAGGGTGGATTGAGAGTAGAAATACTAAATCAATTTTATCTTATGTAAGAGGTTATGTTTGGAGAAATTATGGTATTAGGATTAAATCGCCATTAGATTGGATAATATTTTCTATGATAAATAGTGCATTAGGTGAGAATATGGATAATAAAAAGGAAGGTGGATGAGTGAGAGTATTAGTTTATTGTCATGCGACTGAATGTGCTGATAATAATGGTAGAGGAATGTGTGATTGTAGTCAGATTACTTTAGTGAGAGATAAGGATAATAAATTTATTATCAGATGTTCAGATTATTATATAAGGGAGGGTGATGTAGTTGAGAAGTTTTAAAGATTCTAATGGGAAGTTATGGGTATCATGTTCTGAGTGTGAACGTGGTGGGAATGGAACTGATAAAGATAAATGTAGTTGTGGATGGAGAGTAAAGAGATTCAATGGTTTAGGGTGTTTTGTAGGTGGTTTAATAGACGACTTAAAAGAGGTGATGAGTGATGGTTAAAGAGGTAATTATATATGAATGTGGAATATGTGGCAGATCATGTGATACTAAACAAGAGGTTATAAATTGTGAGATAATAGATAAGGAAATAATAAAGGCAGGTTTGGATAAAGAATTGAAAAAGTAGGTGAGAATGTGGGTTATAGTAGAGAGGAAGCAATTGAGCATGTTGTTAATAGTGTAAGATGGAATCTTGCTCAGGATGAAAATGAATGTACAAAGGATGAACTATTTAAATTTTGGGTGGAACATGTGAAGTATCATCATTATCCATTAACAAATGAAGATATTTTACATACGGCAGATAAAGCAGATGTAATTTATGAGGGAGTAATATGAAAAAGTGTATTGATTGTGGAGTGGATTGTTCAGAATCCTATGGTTGGTTAGAGGGAAAAGAGCCTTATTGCATCGATTGTTTTATTAAAAATGATGAGAAATTGTTAAGGATTCGAGAATATAAAGGTAAGATAGTAAGGTGTTAAAATGTGTAAGTTATGTTTTCAGATTGAAATTAAGAATAAGGATGGTTTTCTATTAAATACGGTGATAAGTGATTCTCCTGGGAATATTGAAAAAGTTAAAGAGGTATTTTCAGATTACATTAATAAAAAGGGAGTGATAATTAAAATTACTACTCCTGAAATTAAAATTGAATATGAAAAGGAGTGATTAAGATGGATGAAGAATTGAAAAAATATTTGAAGTCGGAATTTGAAATATTAAGGGAAAATCAAGATGTTATATTTGAATTGGTAAATGATAATTTGAAAATAGTAGATTCAGTAGAATATTTTTGTAATTGGTGGTTAGGTAAATATCCAGAGGGTTTATTTGAAAATGAACCGAAAGAGATAGTAGAGATTACAAAAAATGTAAAGGTTCTATTAAAAAAATTAGAGAAATCTGAAAATGTCGATAATGGAGATGGTGATTAAGATGAGTGAGATAAAAGGAATATTTTTTAACGATTTAGAAAAGGTGAGAAGATATGGGATATGGGACATGAGGTTATTTTGTATTTCTTTAATACCAATAATTATTTTGGCAGTATTAGCGATGGCACAGATATTTTCTAACAAATATATTAGTGCAGTTTTTGTTTTATTTATGATATTCACAATATTGATATATCCATTACTTGCATTTGAATGTAATTTATTGAAATCATGGTACAGAAGGAAGAAAGTATTGGAGACATACAAATGTATGAGGCATGATTGTAGGGACTGTACGGGATCATGTATATATGTTGAAGAGTATGGCGTGTCTATATGTATTTATTTAGATCACGAATTTAAGAAAGAAATTGATAAGTTGATAGAGGTATCAAAAATTAATAAATGAGAGGAGATTAGTTATGAATGAATTGAAAGTAGATAGTAATGATACGATAAGTGTGAGAGATGTAGTAGTAGATAAAACACTATTTTGGTATTATTTGGATAAGTATGGATCGCAAATAAGTTTATTTTTAATGGTTGTCGGTTTTGTTATTGGTAGTTTTGGTTATGTTTTTGTTGCATTATCATTTATAATAGTATCTATGGTTCTAATGTTTTTATCACTTGTAGTACATGAGAGAAGGTATAATAATAGAAATGTATTTATTGAGTTTGATAAGGAGAAAGAGGAAGTGACTGGCATTGTTAAGGTTTATGGTGATATTTCAAAATGGGAAAATATAAAATCGAACGGTGAGAAAAGATGACAGTTAGATGGAAGGATGTAACTAGATTACTATGTTATCATAGATTATCTGATGTAGAGTGGAATGAGTTGAATAACTGGATGCAAGATGGTAAAGAACCAGAGGAGATATTAGAAAATCTTCATAAAATATTAGAAAATAGAGCTATAAATAATTTGGTAGATGGAGAGTTATGAGGTGGATCAAATGAATTGTTTGAATTGTGGTGTAGATTTACTAGAAACAGAAAATAACTGGCAGATAATTAAGTATGGTAAGATGGTTGAAGGTTATTGTGATAAATGTTTTGATAAGAATAGAGTGAAATTTAGAAAATTAAAGGATTTGTCAGATAAGATGAACTATGTAATGAGAACTACGGATAGAAGAATCGAAATGATGGAATTGTGAATAGAGAGATTGTAAAGGAGATGGTGAGTGTATATGTCTGGATTAATAAAAGATTGTGAACATGATAAATGTATAGTTGTATATGAATGTAGTATATGTCCTATGTGTGAGGCAGAGGAGATAATAGAGGTAAATGAAAATGAAAAACAATTCTTAGAGGAGAAAATAACCGAACTTAAAACTGATTTTACGGAGTTATATGAAGGGTTAAACGAGAAGGGAGATTGTAAAGATGTCTAAGATAGTAGCGATAGATTTTGATGGTTGTATAGCCGACTATAGCAAGGGGTGGCTGGGAGAAAATGTATTTGGAGATGTAATACCTGGTTGTAAGGAGGCTTTGCAGAGAATGAAAGATGATGGATATAAAATAATTATTTACACGGTAAGGGAACATACTAGATGGTTGGAACAATATTTTAAGTCAAATGGAATACCCTATGATTATATTAATGAGAGTGTGCCAGGTACTTATTCTAATGATGGTAGTAAGGTTTATGCTGATGTGTATATAGATGATAGGGCTGTAACCTTTGACGGGAATTGGGAGAAAATACCAAAAGTAGTTGGAGGTTTTATGTCGTGGCAGAAGAAACTAAAATATGAAAAAATGTAATTTAGTAAGGAGGTAATTAAGTGGAGATGCAACATGAATTAAATCGGTTATATAAAGAAATTATTAGGCTTGTTAGTGTACATGCAACTTTCAAGGATGATGAAATACTTAGTTTTAAGCATAATATAAAAAACATGATTATCAATTTAGGCAAGGTGTATTATGAGGAAAATATTAGAATGGCATTGGATTGCATTGATATGAGACAGGAGAGTAGTATTAAATGAAATGTGAAAGTTGTAATGGTACAGGTAGAATTTACAAGAATGAGGGGGATCATGTTAAAGGAGTTGAATGTCCAGTTTGTGTAGGTGGGATAGGCAGTCCAGAATGGAAAAAGAATTTGAAAAGAAAGCAGAAAGGAATGAGGAGGAAATTGAGAGAGGAAGGATTAATAGAGTGAGGTTGTGTTCAAATGACATTTATAAGAAAAACTAGGGATTGTGGTTGTATAGTTGATATTAATCTTTTTGGTGCGAATAGATATATTAAAAGGTGTAAGGATCATCCTAAGATATTAAAGAATGTAAGGTGGACATTTAATAAAAAATTAAACTGATTCAATGGTTGTGAAAATATGAATATTTGTATATATACCAAACCAGATACATTAAGAAAAAAAAGAGGATTAAATAAAGATGAAGTACATTGTGATGAATATTATTGGAAGTTGAGAGGAAAACCTAAAGAATTAAATGTAGGGGATAAAATTTATTTCGCAACAGTAGGAATGGTTAGAGGTTATTTTATGGTTGAATACATTGAGAGATTTGACAATGATTATTATGAAATTGTATTTAGAAAAGAAACTTGGAAGAGTGTAAGAAATAAACCAATAAAATCTTTCCAAGGATTTAAATATGTACATGGAGAGAAGTTTTAGTGAGGATGTGAATATATGGAAGTGAAACAAACCATAACTATGCGGGAGTTTGAAATTAGAATTTCTGAAAAGGAATTGAGTGCATTAATGGATTTGATGAATTGGAATAAAGAAAGATTGGAAGAAAATATGGCATTATGTTTCTTTGAAAGCTATGGAAGTATGGAAGATGCAGTTGAATTGGTGTATAATATGTTTAAAAAGTTTGAGGTAGAATATAAAAAAGAGGTGTGAAAGCATGACGTGTCCTAGGTGTGGTAAAGGTGGAATATCAGATACAACAATGATATACGAGCGTATAAATGTTCCAAAGCCTAAAGTTAGGAAGGCTGTTAAAATTCCTAATGGTGCTAAGGTTATTGTGAAATGTAATACAATTAAATGTGATTGGTGGTCTGAGGCTACATATAAAAATGGGAAATGGAATTACATAACGAGTCAAAGAAAAAGGTGAACAAACATTATGGAGGAATGTGGTGTATTTTTATCAGATGATAAGAGAGCTATATTAGGATGGCGTAAATGTTTAGGTTGTGACGATGCATTTATAGAATATGAAGAATGTTGGATAAAGGAGATATGGTGTCATAAAGGTGAGAAGGGAGGAGAGGAGTAATGGTCAAAACTAAAATAGGAACTGTAGCTATTCAAATGATGAAAGAGGAAGGATATACACGTATTGGATATTCTACATTTGGTTTGTTAGGTGAGGTTCATGGTAGAGCAATGAAATTGGGTTTAACTAAAAATACAAAAATACCACATCCATTAAATCATCATACAAAAGTGTTAAACACATTGGATAGAGATGAAAGGTTTGAAAAGCATTTGATGCGATGTACAAATGGAAGAGCAGAGGTATTGGTTAGAACATTTGAATTGAGAAAAGATAATGGAGGCGGTGAGTGATGGATAGGAAATGTAGTGAATGTATACACTTTCAAGCATGTCAGTTTAGGATTAGGTTACAAAATGCAGTACCAGATTTTATGGCAAACAGAGACCATTGGGCAGTGATTTGTGAATTATATAAGTATAAAGGAGATGATGAGTGATGGTAATATGTGAAAATTGTGGTAAAGAGACAGTTGAAGTTGTAGTGGTACACAGAGAAGATGATGGTAAAGAAATTGATGAAGGCATTTTCTGTACTAACTGTAGAATGATGTTAAGTTCAGATAATATTGAGGTTTATCATAAGTGAGAAAGGAGTTGATGATAGATGGCAGATGAAATTGTAATGTGCGAATGTTGTGATTCGGAGGACATTGAAGTAAATGGTAATCATTACAAATGTAAAGATTGTGGTTATGATTGGATAGAATAATTTAGAGGTGACAGATAATGAGTACTAAAAATATTAAAATTATAGAGGGTTATGTTTGGATGATGAGACTTTTAGATCACAATTTGAGGAATTTGAGGGTGATAAAGTTAGAGTTACTATTGAGAGGATAGGCGGTGAATGAATGAGGGATAGGAAATGTAGTGAATGCATACACTTTCAAGTATGTCAGTTTAGAATGAGGTTACAACGTGAAATACCAGATTCTATTATGAATATAGGTAGTTTAGCAGTGATTTGTAAAGTGTATAAGTATAAGGGAGATGATGAGTGAATGAAAGTGAACTCAATGGACGGTAAATATACAATAAATGCAGAAATACAAAAAGGTACAGATTGGATGCAATGTAACTGTGGATCACAAGTGTTTTCACTTGCTTATGTAGAGTTTGATGACCATGAAGATGGTGTTGTAGCTCAGTGTCAGGGATGTGAACAAATATTAGAGATTTGGAAGGAGTGATGTTAGAATGGTAGAGGAAACATTAATGGATTATTTAACAAAATATTGTTCTAGCAATATAGATTTAGATAGTTATGTGAGAATTACTAAGGTAATAAAGCAGTGGTTTAAGGAACAGGTACAAGAGCTTGAAGAAATAAGTAAAAATCCGTTACATCGTACGCCAATAGATATAATTTGTAATAGAAATATTATAAAATGGTTAAGGCGAAAGATACCACTGGAGGGTGAATATATTGATGAAAGATGAAAGTAAAGATAAGAAAATTATAATTTATTATACGCAGGAACATGAGAAAGGACTTGTAGCTCAATTAGAACTTATGAGAAAAGTCGAAACAATTAAGGATTTTGAGGTTATAGCATGACAGAAGAGACGCTGATGAATTATCCACAAAAAATATTAGATGAAAATATGAATGAGAATTGTTGGAAGAAGCAATCGAGGACATGGGCTAATATAGTTGAAGAAGTTAAATTGTATCATCGTACAAATCCATTGAGCACTTATCCAGAAATAAAACCAGAAATAATATTTAAAGCAGAAAGAATAGTTATGGATAGTGATGCACAGGAGCTGTTCAAAGAAATATTTGATGATATGGATATTAAAATAAATAGATATAATCATAGTAATTTTCAAGAAGGAGCAAAATGGATATTAAAAGAGATAAAGCAGATGTTGGTGGTTAAATGAATAAAGAACCAAGGATGTGGATTAATGTTGAAGATGAAATTGTAAATCGATTAATGAAAGAAGTGATTTATAATACAATGACTGGAAATATATGTCTAAGAATAATAAGACAAATTTCCCAGAAGCTGTTCACAGAGCTTATTACAGAAAAAAAAGGAGAAATTGAATCATTTCAAAAAGAGTATGAAATGGGAATATTACATGAAAAGTTTGCTACAACTGAAATACTTAAGCGTCAATATTTCATAAATGAGATACAGGAAAGGTTGGTGGTAGAGTGAATAAAACAGAATTGTTTGTGGTTTATAAAGATATTAACATATATAGAATAAGGTTTGAAATTATACATGGAGATAATACTGGATTAAAATTAAAAAGATGTGTAATGTGTGGGAAACATATTCAGTTGGATAAGCCATTTTCATTACTTTTAAACAATACTATTTTTTTTCCTAATGTAATGATACATGATAAATGTGTTTTTGAAGATAAGTTGCAATTAATTGATAATATAATTCACAGATATAATATATTTAAACAATGGTGGGATAAAAGAGATATATGGATGAGTGTGTTTGAATGACAGAGAAACCAATAACATTTATTGAGCAAATGCAAAAAGCAATTGAAAAGTTTCCTGAGATTGAGAGGATGTGTAGTAAATGTTCTGTTCATGAGTGTAGTGATTGTGATACATTAAAAGAATTTATCAAATTAAACGAGGAAAAACAACAGAGTACGATTAATGATCTTTATTTATATCAGTGGGATTGTAAACTTCAGTGTTGGTGTAATAAATTTGATGCTAAATTGGACATATTTGAAGATGTGATAACTGTTAGAGATCATCAACATTTGATAGATAATCTTATAGATGAGTATAAATTCAAACGAGGAATAGTTAAGGTGCTAGAGCAGAGGTTGGTGATTAAGTGACAGAGAAAAGTAATAATTATATAAAGGAAGAAGCAGGAAAGATATGGAATAGGTGGGATGAGGATAAGGAAGAGCTTGAAAAATTAGCTAGGTTGGATTCAATTGAGGATGTTCCTAGATTTGATTGTGTAGATGGGATTATGCGTCTTAAGTTGAATGGTGAATGGAGTAAGGTGAGTAATTATAGTAAATTGATAGATAATCTTATTGGAGAGTATAATAAAGAAGTAATGAAAATTGACGAGGAAGATAAAAAAAGAGTTCCTGATCCTGGACATCTTAATTTAGTTAAAGTTGTTTTATTTGCTAAAATTGAGGTGTTAGAGAAACTAAAACTAAATGATAAGGAAAAGTGATGTGTAAATGATAACAATAAAAGAAGCAAATGAGAGATTAGCCAGGTATTTGAAATTTTATCATAATAAGACTTTAGATGATGTTGAAATATCGAATTGTAAGGGTTATTGGGATATAAAGAAAATATATAATGGTGAATGTAGAATGGGACATACACATCCAATGAATCACACGATTAGGTTTGGGGAAGGTGGTAGAGATGAAAGAGGTAGATTCAAAAAAGGATGTGAAACGTGGTATGTACTAAAAAATGCAATTGATGATATAAATAATAAAGAGGAAGATGGTGTGAAATGGTTAAAATAGATATGTGGCATACTAAGTGTAAAGATGATGCGTATGGTCGTCATTGTTTTGAAAAGTTAGGCACGGATGGTGTTAATATAATTTATTATTGCAGTCAATGTCGTCATTGTTTCAGAGAGAAGATTAAGTGGTTAGAAGATTGTGATGATTTGGAGGTACAGGATTATAGGAAAGGAAGGTGATGAGTGATGTGTGTTTGTAATTGTGCAAGTAGAAATAATCCAGAAAATAAAGGTAGTGCTTATCAAGTATATTCTGATGATGGAACTTGTATTAAAACAGTATTCGATGATAACAGTCAATATATATTTGGTAAACCGAGAGAGTGATAATGAGGTTGATGATGATGGGTAGACAGAAAATGGCAGGCTTTGCCAATGTGCTTGGAATGGAAATGAGAAAACAAGGTAGAGATGAAGTTAAGCAGAAAGTGAGGGATTGGATTGCTAAAGAACTCAAATATATTTCTCATTTACCTGGTTTTGGCACTACTAAACATGATTGTGCTATTCAGGTTCAGTTACTTGATAAGCTAGAAAAAAATTTAGAGGTGATGTAATGGATGAATATTATTATAAAATTTGTTTAGAGCAGAAATCCAGTGGAGATACATTATTATTTTGGAAGCCTAAAGGAAATGGATACACTCGTTTTTTAGATGAGGCTGGTCTGTACGATAAAAAATCTGCTGATGAAACAAATAAAAGAGGAAGGGACATTGCATTAACAGAGAAACAACTTAGTGAAATAGCAGAAATATATACAGTTGCAGATTGTTCCATGACTGAGTTATTAAATAAAAAAGAGGAGTTGAAAGAATAATGTCGAGAACAATTAATGATTTGAAAAGTGATGTAATTAATAATGAGTATGGTAATGGATATTTAGATTGTATTGAGAAGGTTTATGAAATTATAGATAGTCGTATTGCTGAGATCAATAAAGAGGAGTATGAGTTAGTTACGAGTGATTTGAGTTCAAATGAAAAAAAGTTGTTAGGATTAGGAATAAAAAGAGGTAAGAAAGAATTAATACAGATAATGGGTGAGTAGATGACTAGAACATTGGTTGATTTAAGGAAGGATAATCCCTATCCAGAGAATATATTTATTGAACCTACAGAGCAGGATTATAAAATAATGGGGGAAGTAATTGGGAAAATAGGATTAACGAGTGATAAGTTTCATGGATCATGGGGTAGAGTGGTTTGGAATAATTGTTGTGAGGATATTCATGAGATTATAGATGAGATTATTGAAAATATTGAAAATGAATATAAAGAGGTGGAGCAACTCATTAAAGATGCTAGAAGAATCAGTAATTTAGTGATAGATGAAAATAATGAGCATGACGAGGATTTATGTTGTGAATATCGTTGTTTATCACTTATACTTGAAGGTGAATTGACAAGAATCAATGCTAGAAAAGATGAGTTGATAGGATTGAGAGGTGATTAGATGAGTAGAACACTAGATGATTTGGATATTAGAGAAGAGTGGTTTATGGCTCAAAGGATACTTTATTATTCACAGTTGGATATGAATAATCTTATAGATGAGAGAGTTATACAACTTGAAAAGAATAAGTACAATAGATTTACCAGACATAATGATGATGCTGACACAGAGAAGGAAATAATAAAGATGATTAGAGATATTGTAAATTGTAGAGACGAAGAAGAAGCTAAGGAAATAATGCCTGAATTAATTGAATTTGGTAGAAAAGAGGAGTTAAGGAGATTGAAAGGAGATGGTAAGTAATGGCTAATATATTTGGTGTATGTGGGCATTGTAAAAGTAAGGTTCGGGAAAAGGAAGAATATCCGTGTGATGAATGTCAGTTTTCACCTGAAAGTGGTTATACATATTTTGTATGGGACGAAGAAGGAGAGTGAGAGAATGAAATTATACAGTGAATTTGGAGGAAGGTATCATTGCTGGATATGTAATTGTATGAACTTTTATGTTGGTGCTTTTGGTATAGCAGAATGTGAGAAATGTGGTAATGAAATTGAAATAGTAGATTATTGGAGAGATGAGTGAGTGAAAAAGATAATAATATATTTTGATGATGATATGGAGAAGGGTGTGAAAGCACAAATCGGGAATCTTTTTGTTACAGATATAATTAAAGGATGGAGTTTGAGAGAATATAAGGAGAAATTAGAGGATTGGACAGGTGATTGAGATGGACAAATGTGAATTGTGTAAGGGAGCTTTGGTGTTGCATCATAAAGCAATGCCAAGAAAATGTACGGATGGCAAACGGAGACAAACGGTTTGGTACAATTGCATTGATTGTGGTTGGAAGCAGAGTGAGGAATTTGTAGTGGGATATTCAGGTGAGTAGATGAATAACGAAAATAGAACTATAGGAATACAACTACCTAAATTTTTAATAGACAGTATAAAATTTATAGTAGATCAGCAGGGTTATCTGAGTCGTACCGACTATATTAGAAGTGCAATAAGAAAAAAAGTAGAAGAGGATTTAGGAGGACATGATATTGATCTGTTAGAGAAACAGCAATGGTATGAGAATGAGATGGATTATAAAAAGGTAGATATAGAAAATATCGAGCAGTGGTTAAGGGATAACACAACTAGAATTATAAAATTTAAAGTAATGATTGATTACAGGCAGTCGAATTTAGATGAAATAAAAAGGTTGTTGGATAATGGTATCTCGAAAAATAAAGTAACTGCACTATATGGTCACTCTCAAAAGAATTTTATTTACAATTATGTAGGTGTTGATGGGAGAAGGTGAGTATGCTAGATTATATAAAAACACTGGAGAAATATATAGCTGAGGAAGAGAAAGAGAGAAAGAGGGAGATTAAAAAGGATGATATGGGTCAGGCACTGTATTTGAATGGGATCATAGCAGGGTTGGCGATAGCGTTGTATGAATACAAAAATAAGTCTGATGATGTAGATTTATTTGAATGTACTTAGGGTGTGATTGTTTGGGAACGTTTAATCATGTAAATTATGAAATGGATTGTCCTGCTTGTGGAACTAGATTAAAAGATTTTCAAACTAAGGACGGGAATTGTATTTTGAGATTAATAGAATTTGATGAGGTAGAACAGTTTTATGATTGTTGCTCGAAATGTGATATACGGGTGCAATTTGATAGAAAGAATGATAGAGAGTTGGATAAGAAAGAAAAATATACGATTGGTGATTATGAATTAACAACTAAAACACGGGAGGAGCGAGAGAAAGAATGGGGAGCTAGAAAAAAAGAGATAAAAGAAAATGAATGTACTTATTGTAAAGGAACTGGAGAGAAATTGACTGATATGAAATATGAGAGTGTAGAAGAATATATGAAAGAGTGGGGAATGGATAATGGACAGATGATGGCACAAATATTAAACCAGGAAATTTATTGTGATTCGGGGAGGTTGAAACATCTTATTGACGATAAGAAAATGGAGTTGTTTATAAAAAATTTAGATAGTTGTAAGGAGTGAGTTTATAGTAACAGAAAGTTGAAAAATGTATAAAAAAGTATAGTGAAAAAATGATATAAAGTGTTTGACAGAAAGATTTATATATACCTAATAGTATATACTTATAAGTGGTGATAATATTAAATTAGTTAAGTTGAAATGTTTAAGATGTGGACATGAGTGGTATCCGAGACAACCGAAAATGCCTAAAGTATGTCCGAATAATAGTTGTAAATCACCTTATTGGAATAAACCTAGAAAGATTAAGAATGTGATAGTGGAGGATTAGATGGAAGTTAAAAGAACTGAACAAATTTGGTTAAAGCCTAATAAGAATTTAGGTTATATGTGTCACATATCCAAAAATTTATACAATGAGGCGAATTACATCATTCGACAGGAGTTCATTAAGAATGGTAATTGGACTAGATATGGTCAGTTAAATAAGTTATTGAAAGGTAGTGAGAATTATAAGTTGTTGTCAGCAAGAACAGGTCAGCAGATTTTAAGATTGTTAGATAGAAATTGGAATTTATTTTTTAGAGCAATTAAGGTATGGAAGGTGAGTCCATGTAAGTTTAAAGCTAAGCCGAATTTACCAGGATATAAAAAGAAAAATGGCGAGTTCATGTTGATCTTTACAAATCAACAATGTAAGATTGGAGATGGGATATTGAAATTTCCTAAGAAAGCTAATTTGGAGGTGAAAACAAGATTGGACAATGAGACGATATTAAGTGAGGTGCGGATAGTCCCGAAAGGTGTTGGATATGTATGTGAAATCGTTTATAAGAAAGAAATAGAATCTAAAAAACTAGATGAGAATAATGTAGCAGGTATTGATTTGGGTGTAAGGAATCTCATAGCTATGGTAAATAACATTGGCGTGCAACCGATTGTTATGAAAGGTGGTGTTGTGAAATCCATAAATCAATATTTCAACAAGAAACTAGCTAGGTTGAGAAGTATCTATGACAAACAGGGAATTAAGGGTGGTGTGAGGATGAAAAGGTTATTTGATAAGCGAGAGCGGAAGTTAAACGATCATTTTCATAAAGTTAGTAGGTTTGTTGTAGATTGGTGTGTTAAGAATGATATAGGCACTTTAGTGGTGGGTCATAATGTTGATTGGAAGCAGTGTGTGAATATTGGTAGAATGAACAATCAAAAATTTGTTCAGATACCGTATCATAAGTTGATTAATCAGTTGAAATATAAATCAGAAGATGTAGGAATTGAGTTTAAGGAACATGATGAGAGTCACACCAGTAAGTGTAGTTTTTTGGATAATGAGTCAGTTGAACACCATGAGAAATATGTTGGTAAGCGATTTAAGAGAGGATTATTCAAAAGTGCGAAAGGTTTGGTGATAAATGCGGATGTACAGGGTGCATTGAATATAATAAAGAAAGCAATCCCGAAAGTGTTTGGTAAATCCAATGCGGACAGGATAGAGGGTGTGTGGTTACACCCAGTTAAATACAATATATTATTTAATTAATACAACTTTTAATAGTTGTGATAACCTGAAATGAGTTTTGAAGAGATGATGGCACAAATATTAAACCAGGAAATTTATTGTGATTCAGGAAGGTTGAAACATCTTATAAATGATAAGTGGATGGAGGATTTTATAAAAAGTTTGGAGGTGAATTAAATGGCAGAGGAAAAAGAGCAATTAGAGGATGAAATAGAGGAAATTGATAGTGGATCGAGGAAAAAAGAAAGGTTGAAATTTACTATGATGTTGGTTAGTATGGTAGTGATATTTTCAGTCACGGCATCTTTGATGATTGTGGATTTGAGGTGTGATGATTGTGATTTCGGGTTTGGACTTGGAGGAGATGGAGACGGTAATTGTAGTGAATGTGATAATAGCACATTTATTATTTGTAATTGGGAGGATAATGGTTTGGTAGTAAGAGGAATGAATATATGGGAGGTATGTGTGAATGAAAGGTACAATGAAAGGTGTTAGGACAGATGCATGGACCAAAGAGGTTTGTGAGGTAGAATTGGGATATGAAATACGAAAATCTTACAATGAAAAGGATGATGCTCTTTTTATTATAGAGGGTGGTGTGACTGGATATGAGAGCTTTATAATTGAGGATGGCACTTTTAATAAAATGTCTCTGAAAGGATGGTGTGCGTGTATGGGTACTTTCACTGGTGATTATGGGAGATGGGATAAACTGGTGATAGATGCTAGTGAAATGAAAAAGGTTTTGGAAGATTATGAGAAGATGATTACAAAAGGAAATTTGGATGGTCATTACACAGATTATCCAGCTTAAGTAGGTGAGAGAATGAATGAGAAAATAGAGCAAGAGCAGAAGTGTATGAAATGTTACTACGAGAAAATGTGTGGCATGGATGAACCTGAGGGTCACTGTTTTAGACTAAAGCAACCGAGTGAAAAAGAACAGATAATAGAAATAATAACATCAGATATTGAGAATGTGAAGATAGATAAAATCATTGTTGAGGAGCAACCAAAAGGTAGAATTGATAGAATAAGAGATTTTAAATTTACTAGAGCGATGGCTATACATAAAATAGAAGAGAAAATATTAGAAAGTCAGAAGAAGCCATCGAGGATGGACGACATAGAAATACAGGAAATCATTTATCAGGTAGATAATTATCCTGAACCAAGCACAGAGATTGTTGTGAAAATGATAAAAGTAGAGGAATGTAATACTAAGCTAGATGAGTTGTTGTTTGAGTTTCAAATGAAACGGGATAAAGTATATGGAAATAGATTACTTTGGAATAAATATCAGAATTACATTGATTTAATAGAGCAACGGATGAAGATGAAGGTGGTATAATGAAAATACAGATGTTATTCGCAATGAATACAGAAGATGATGATGAACCATTAACAAGAGAACAATGGAAAAAAGAGTTAAATGATATTGTTAAGGATATAGAACGATATATAAATAGAAAGCAAAGCACATTTGTGAAAGAGGCAGTCGGTGAATATATTCTTGAAGGTGCTGGTGAGGGATCATTTAACTTTGATCGAAAAAATGATGAGTTGTGGTAAGTTGAAGGGGGTAGAGTAATGGATATATGGATGTATTTATATCTTGCGGTTGTAATTATAACATGTTTCGTTTCTATAGGTCTTGGTGTTTATTATAAATTGTTGAAGAAGCTGAAGGTGATGGAATAATGAATCTATATAAAATAACATTTATACATTATTCGCAAAAAGATAGTAAGGAAGGAATTGAAACGTATTTGCTTGCTGAAAATGATAAAGAAGTATATAATTATATTGAAAAAGAATATTATTATGGTTGTTGGGTTGATGAAGAGAAAGAAAATAAAATGTGTAGCATTTATGGTGATGAATATCATATAATGGGTAAAGAAACATATAAAGAAAAAATAATTCGTATAAAAGGTGAAATAAATGATGAAGATTATGATATTTGTGATTTATATTATGGATTAACATTACGTGGTTGGGAATTAGTAAAAGAAAATATCAATATAGATTTTACTAAATTTATTGAATTAGGTATTGTGAATGAATCTAAAAGGCAAAAATGGTGAGAGCAATGACTGAAGAGAATCAAAAGGGATGTTTGAAAAGTGTAGAAAAAATGGGTATGGTTTTATGTTCTGAAACTGATGAGATATGTGATATTAATTGTAAGAAACTGAAGGTGATGGAGTAATGTGTTTAAAATGTATTTATTTTATTTTTTGTAGATGGTATATGCAAAGAGAAGGTAATGAAAATGAATGTGATTGGATACCAGGTAGATTTAAACTGAAGGTGGTTCAATGAGAGTCGAAGAATTATTAAACGATTTATGGTCGGGTAAATATAACCATTTAACTTTCATAGAAATTAGTAAAATATTTGAGAGAAATGGCTATAAAACTTTGGAAGAAGTTATGGATGACCTGGAACTGAAGGAGAGTGAGAGCAATGGATGAAGAATATGTAAAAGAATTATTAGAAAGTGCTAGAAATAATATTGTAGAGAAATTGTATAATATAGCAATCAGTGAAATTGTTAGAGCAGAAAAAGAAATATTTAGAGTGTGAGAGCAATGGGTAAAGAGAATTATATTGATGCTATGGTTAAATATCAGATGGGTACGGTTAAGAAGCAATCGAGGACATTGATTAATGCCGAGGATGAAATAATAGATAGATTAATGAAAGAACAATTATGTGGTGTGATAACAGAAGATAGATGTAGAATTATAATCAGAGAAAGTTTACATAAGTTGTTTAATGAATGGCTTGAGGATGGTGAAAGTATTACAGAATTTATCAAAGAATGTGAAGTTGATGAATATTTTGATAGATTAGAAGTTAATTCCAGAACATTTTCAGATCATTGTATTAGAAAATTCATAAGGGAAAGGTTGTGGTAAAATAAATCAACAACTTATGGATATAGTATTTAAGTTTGATGATGTAAAAAAACTAGGAAAAAGGTTTTTTAAAGCTAAAGGGGAGTTGGATAAATTAATAGAAGATAGGTGGCACTTTCATTATTCAGATTGTAATATGAGTGAAGTAATAGATTGTTTAGATTATGCAGATGGTGAGGTAACATCAACTAGGTTTATAGAAATGATGGATAAGGAAAGGTTGGTGGTAGAATGATGTTAATTAAAGTCGAATTAATTGAAAAGGATTGGACTAGGGTGTTAGATGTATTGAAATCTCATAAAGATTATTTTTTATTGTATAACAGAATAAAAAAACAGGTGGTTGGATGAATTGTTTATATTTAACTCATGGAGATCAAAATTGTTCAAAATTGAAAGAAGTTGTTAGAGTAATAACAGGATCGACACAGTCTGTATTATGTAATTTTAGAGATTGTATCATTAAGAATATTAAACCAAACTGTGGAATATTCGAGGAGGCACTAAAATGAAATGTAATAATTGTGGAAGTATGGATATTCATAAACCAAGAATAAAAGCAAAGGGAACAAAATATGAATGTTTATTATGTGGCGAAACGTGGTGAATTATTTAAGGTGATTAGATGGCTGTAATTAAGGTGGAATTAATTGAAAAGGATTGGATCAGATTATTGGATATACTTGAGTTTCACAAAGACTATTTTCTATTGCATAATAGGATAAAAGAGCAGATGATGTGGTATAATAAGAAGGCGATGGCATGACAGATAGAAAAATCCATATTTTATTTAGAGGAAAAACTAGACAATTAGGAGAGATACAGAGGAGAGAATTATTATATATACTTAGTAATATAGAAAATAATGAAGGTGAGAAAAGAGAGAAATATAAGGGGAAGTTGGAGAGGTGGTTAGAAGCTCACCAATTTATCAAAGAGCAAATAGAGAATCAGGTTAATACATGGGATGATATAGCTGATAAATTAATTAATTCAATGGGAAAAACTTGTGTCTTTGATGTAACTGAACGGGTAGAGAAAAGACTGAGTAGATATTTAGGGGGAATTAAATGACAGAGGTTTTAGAGCAAATTATAGATGAAAACAAAGGTTTTGGTAGGTGGGGTTGTAATGAATGTGAACGTGAATGTGAAGTTGAATGTATAGGTAGTGATAAACCTCCATTGTGTCTTTATGGTAGAGAGAATTATGAATGGAATGGGTTGTTACCATTAGATAGTACATTAGAGTTGAAATTGAAGCAGAATAGAGTGTTTATAAGAGAATGTAGAGATGTGAATGGTAGATTATTTTATGACTTGTATTTGAACGGACAGTATAAAGATTCTTATATGAGTAGAGTGGAAGTCGAAGAGAAAATGAGAGAGTTATGTAGGTGAATGAATGAAAAAAGCGATAATATATTTTGAAGATGAAAATGAGAAAATAGTTAAATATAGAGTTAGAAACTTTTTTATTACAGGTGTGATAAAGAGTTGGGAAATAAAAGAGCATAAAGGAAAAGTAGGTGATATGAAATGAATAAAGATGAACTGAAAAAATTAGCGGAGGATCACTGGAAGTACACCAAAGGGGTTATAGACAGGATAGACGATAGGTGCGTGGAGTTAGCTGAGTATCTATATGTTCAGGCATGGATGCACTGTCATAAGCATCTGATGGATGAAAAGGATAAGGCTGTAACTTTTGTGAAGCACATTGAAGATCATTTAAGGGATATGGAAGAGTTACAACATAGGGATGTAATGTGTAAGATTTGTGAAAAAACAATAGATGAGATATATGAAAAAGAACGGAGTTGTAATGTGGTTAAAATTAAAGGGAAAAGGTAGTGTAAGATGCACACAAAATCCTAATTGCAGAGGACAATTATCTAGTAGAAATAAATCCAAAGGTGATAATTGTGCGAGGTGTGGTTGGTGGTGGAGAAGTAGTTGGTATGATAAATACAATGGGAAAATTAAGGTTGTTAAGGTTAAATTTTTACAGGATATTATGGTTGAGAAAGGAGTTGATGAGTAATGTCTAATAATAACTATAAAAAATATGTTTGTAGAGAATGTGGTGAAGGTGCTACATGTATTGTATTTATTCAAAATGGTAATAAATATTTAGGTGAACCACAGGGTTGTATTTATGATAAAGAATTTCAAAAGTGGATAGGAGGTGATGATGAATGATAGTTAAACTTATGGATATATTAAAGGAAGCGTATAGAAATGAGAATTTTAATGATATGGTTACATTATCTTCGATGTTATTAATTGTAAAGGATGGGATCGAAAATGATGAGATTAACGAGAAACTAGATACCTTTATCAGAGAGTGTATTGACGAATTAAAGGATGTAAAGATTGAAATAGATTTGGAGGAGTGATTATGTCAATAAAATTAGTTGTATATAATGAGGAGATTGATATATTGTTAGAAGCGATTAAAGAGCACAGAGAAAATCATAAATTTGATGATGAAACTGTTAGAATTTGTGTGTTGTTAATAGATAGGATTAGGAAGGAGGAGAGCAGGATTCAGGGTACGATAGTGAGTTAGATTTGAAAAGGAGTAGATTGGATGGAATGTGATAAATGTGGTGGTGAATTGGTGTTGTATAATCCTAAGAAGCTCAGGTGTTTGAAATGTGGAGTGGTAGTGTATATTGATCAGAGGAGATGATGATAATGACTACAAAAATAACGTTAAAAACTGATAATAAATCTGAAGTTGAAAAATTACATCTGTTAATCGGAGATCATTATTTTCTTACAAAGGAGACTATAACAGATAATGATAATGGCGATAAAAAATATGTTAGAGTATATGTGAGAGATGGTTGATAGAGCTGTGAGTAAATATGTTTATGGTGAGTGATAATATGAAGATGATAGTGATGAAAGATTATGAATTGAAGAATGGTGAAATGTGGTTAGTGTCAGATGAGACTGCAAGAAATATGTTGTTCATAATTGGAATAGTTTTGCTAGGCAGTTTCATTGGCAGTTTGGTAATGCTTTGGATTTGGGCAGTACCTATTTGGGCATCGTTTGAATGGGTAGCGTTGTGTAGTTTGTATTTGTTTGGTTGCACAGTTTTTATGAGGTATTTGGTGAGGGTGGTGATTGATTGAGTAGAAAAGCTGGTAGTGATATTATATGCCCATATTGTAAGAAATTAGTAGCGAATGATGAGGATAATTATCCAGTCAGTTACTGGGGCAGTGAGGATGGATTTGAGGATTTGGATTGTCCTTATTGTGAGAATACATTTGAAGTAGAGGAGAATGTCGAAAGGTATTATCTGGTTAGAAAAAAGTAGTGAGGTGGTTTGAATGATTAATGAATTACGAGTGAAATCAATTGAGTGGTTTAAATCGCTGTATGAGATGGATTTCATTATAGTTGATACAGAAACCACAGGATTAAATACAAGTTTGGATGAGATAATTGAAATAGGAGTGCTATCAAAAGATGGAGAGGAAATATTTGAATCGAAGATTAAACCTATTAAACCAATATCAAGAGGTGCAATGGAAGTTCATGGTATAAGTGAGAAGGATGTAGTTAAGTCACCAAAATTTTATCAAATATACAATGAGTTAAGAAGGATAATGGACAATAATAATTTTGTTGGATATTCAGCTAATTTTGATTATGAAATGCTTATTAATAATTGTAAAATGCATAGTTGTGAAGAAATAAAAATATTAGAGGTTTTTGATGTAATGACGCCATATTCTAATTATTGGGGTGAGTGGAATGAATATTTTGGAAATTGTAAGTGGCAGAAATTAACAGAAGCTTGTAAACAGCAGGGTATAAGAGTAGAAAATTCACATTCAGCTATAGGTGATTGTAAGCTGACGTTAGAATTGATTAGAAAAATATCAAGTTTGAGCATTGATTAAAAAATGAGTTGATTGTAATGATGGATAAGGAATTTCATGTGATATTAACATTTAAAGATGAGTTGATGGTAGTGCCTCAAAGAGAGAAATGGAAGATAAGTGAAAAGAGATATTTGGATTTGAAACATCAATTTAATAAATTCAAAACATATAGAAAAGTGAGGGAGTGAATATATGAAAATGGCATTGATAAACGGAAAAACAAAATATAAAGAGTTGAATGGAAGGGAGAGAAAGATGTTTGTTTCATCCATATTATTTGCGATATTGATATGGACTGGAATTTTATGTGGGTTTGATAGACCAAGATTAGCAGGTACTTTTTTTGGTTTTGGGATTGGATGGGTACTACCATATTTTTTGATAAATTATTATCTTAATAAAAAAGAGATAGATTGTAGGGAGATGGAATGATATTAGAGAGGTATAAGGGAGTTTCTATGGATGTTATTAATTTTATAAAGAGAGTAAGTGAAGATTATAAGTTAGATGATTGGAGGGTGAAGTTTTGGGATATATCGGGAGAAAATGAATGCATACCAGATTTTGAATTAATTTATTTAGATCGCAATAAAGATGATGAGGAAATAAAGAAATGGTTTTTACATGAGGTTGCACATTCATTCTTAGAAAATAATGAAAGTAATCGTTATCACGAGGAAGAATGGAAGAATGAATATTTGAAGTTATGTAAAGAATATGGGCTGGTTGCGGAGAGTAAATTTATTGAGTGTTAAAAGAGTCAAATTATAGGGAATGATTTAGATGTGTGAAAATAAAAAGTATAAAAGAACAAGTAATACACATATTGATAAGTGTTTGAGAACATTAATTAAATTTTTACAGGAAAATGGTTGTAAAACTGTTGGTTGTTGTTGTGGTCATGGTAAATATCCTACTACAATTATAATAGAATATAAAATTAATCATGTATCCATTTTTATGGAATTATTTACACAAACTAAAATACCAAGAATAAGAAGATTTTACAAGAAGGATAATGAAGGTTATTATTACATACCAGAGATAAATGATACAATTAGATAAAATAAAGATAATAAAATGGAGGTATAAAATGAAAATATGGCAGTGGTTATTAGTGAAAGGATCAATATATATGGCATATATATGTTTATTATTTAGTATGCCATTTTTCTTTATGGGTCTATATTTTGAAGCATCTTTCCCTTTTTTGATGTTCATTGTGTTTATTTTAATATCATATCGTTCTTTTAATAAATTTTATTATAAATTGTATATGAAAAGGATAAATTTAGATTAACGTGGAGGTATAAAATGGAAGATAGGGAATACTATAAGAAAATGATAGAGTTGTTTGAAGAGGACGTGCTGGTGGATTTATTCGAGCAAGGTCAGATTGGACATTTTGATGATATTGAATATGATTGGGAGGAAACTATTGAGTATATAAAAAATGGAGATGATATGAATACCGATAAGTTTAATCCGAAAAGGGTGAGGGAGATAGTTGAGTTGTATAGAGAAACACACAATAGGTTATAGTAGAGGAGAAGTGATTATAAGGATGAGTAGGATATTAGATTTTTTGGATGAGGATGGGTATAGATATGGGCTTATTGTAGGAATGCCTATATTTATTGTAGGATTATTTTATGAATCCTTCGATCATCTAGTTGGTTCGGTGTTAATGTTAATAGGTGGAGGTTTTATTTTTATAGTCACACTTATATATTCTGGGGAGGATTATGATGAAAGTGAGGTGGTTGAAATTGGAGAGGAGAGATAATGAAGATTGATAAAGAAAAGTTAATCTTTGAAATAGGCGATATAATTAGTGTGAGGAAGAGTTTGTTAGGTAGAAAGTTATCAGCGAGAGAGATAATGGATAGCCATGAGTATAAGAAATTTAGGAAAAAGTATCCATATATATGTGAGATAGCGGAGAGAGGTAGTTAATATGAAAATATGGCAGTTACTATTGTCTAAAGGAGCAGTGTATATGGGTATGTTGTACCTACTTTTTGGTGTGATGTCAATCATAAGAGGGGGCTATTTGGAATCATTTGTTTGCTTTTCAATATTTGCAGGTTTCATTTCATTATCCCGTTATTCATATAATAGGTTTTATAATAAGGTGGGAGAGTGATTGGATTTTATTATGTCCTAAATGTGAAGGTGCTATGATATATTTATACACGATAAAAAGATTATATTGCATTGAATGTGGTAATGTGGTTTGAGGAGGTAGAAAAATGGATTTGAAGTGGGATAAAAGAGCAGAGGATATAGTAAAGGAGAAAGGTATTTCTGGGAGGATGATTAAACAGATGTTATCTTTATATTTCAACTCAATGTATTCTAAAGGAGTTGATTTTTATGTAAAGGATAACACAATATTTGTGGGGAAGGATGATGAATAGAATAGTAACATTATGTGGATCGACTAGGTTTAGAGAGCATTTTGATGCACTAAATGAGATGTTTAGTATGAATGGAGATTTAGTTTTTAGTTGTGGTGTTTGGGATGGAAGTATGAGCAGTGAAATTCGAGACATGTTAAACAGCGTACATAAGGAAAAAATAAGGTTATCTGATGTGGTATTTGTGATAAATGTGGGTGGTTACATAAGCGAATCAGTTAAATCAGATATAAAATATGCTAAGAAATTGGGTAAGGAGATTAATTACCTGGAGAAATTGGAGGATCATAAGGTTGAATGTGACAAATGCAATTTGACGATGAACAAAAGAATTGATGAGTACGGTGGTATTGTTTGTGAGTGTGAATGTGGTTATGTGAAAATAGGATTAACTCAACCTAATGGATCGGAGGAATATAATTGGAGTACAGAGAGTTTTGATGACATATAGGAGGTAATATTATGGCATTATGTGAGAATTGTGGTAGGAAAATCAAATTGAAAGTGGTGGGATCACCAATAGGAACATTTTTTCGAGGGATTTGTAAATATTGTGGATGGGTTAATGAACAATCTATGGAGTGATAATTTGAAGAAATTGAATTTGTTACATAAAATCAAAAGTACGATAGGTGAATTAAGGGTAATGTTAAAGTTTATCATATACACATTTATATTTTTTATTGTGTTGGAGGTAATTGTAGTCAAAAATATATTTCGATGGTGGACATACCATGACATTTGGGCATTTGGAGAAACAGTACATCTTTGTTCATTTATGGTATTTTATGGGTGGGTAGCATGGGTGATTATAGAATTTTTATTATTTAAATTAGCAGGTGGAGAGGTAGTGATGGGTGAAATTAAGATTTAACGGATAATAAAGATAGGAGAGTGATAAATATGGTAGAAACACAGAAAGAATTTGGGTTTAAGTTATATAACCAAGAATGGAAGCTTAAGCTAGTGAAAAACGATGAAATAAATAAAATAATTAAGGATGAGGGATTAGAAATTATTAATCCTGGAGGTGTTGTGCATTATAGAAATGGCATAATTTATGTAAATGAAGATTATGTAAAGGGATCGCAACTAAGAACGTTGTTACATGAAATGGTACATGTGTTTCTAATGCCGATGGATGGATCAGAGATGTATCAAAATACAGGTGGGGTTGATTTAGAAACTACCTGTACTTTGGTAGCAAATTGTTTGATTGAGCTTTGTGATCAGAGAGTATTCACATTCAATTATAAAGGGATGTCAGAGTGATGAGAGAGGTTAGAAACTAGGTCGAGGTAGGTGTTTGTATCTTTTTGTAGAAGGGTTATCTAAGTGAATGTTTTCGGGGTGTTAAAACAGGTCTAGGGTAGGGGTAAGGGAGTGTTAGGGGTGGGTGCGAATAGGTTTTTGAGGTTAGGTGTTTTGATTAGGTAGATTATAAAAGAGAGAATCTAACAATTACAAAAACTATTTATAGCAATATAACTATTTAGGTAGTATGTCTAAAGAAGTAAATTGGGAAAAGATTGTAGAACGGAACTATATTTCAGGATTTTTGACAGGATTTACGTTTGCGATACTTTTATGTGTTTGGGTTTTGTAAGGAGGTTGATAAATATGGATAAGTCTATAGTTGTTCTAATGTTTCTATTTATGTTAGGTGTATTCATTAATATATATTCTAAGATAATTGAGATGATTGCAGGTGTGAATTTTACATCTGATGTAGAGACGTGGATAAATGTTTTTGTGGGTACTTTTGGTATTGTTATTTCTTTAATAGTTGGTTTGGATGATAACAATACATTATAGTTGGTAAAGGAGGATTGATAAGATGGCAAGAATACCGATGAGTTTTAAAGAACTAAAAGAAGGTAGGCGAGTGGGAATCCCAGAGAGTATAATTGGGAAAATGGCGATAGGAATTGAACCTAGTGAGCGAGAGAAAGAGATCATAAACAAGCTAGGTAAGGCTTATGTTGAGGCACATAAAAAGGATGGTAAATGGGTCAAACCACATTTGAGAGATTTACCTGGAGATAGTGGAGTGAAAAGAAGAAATGATAAATATTCGGATCGTAGAAGAATATCCGATATTCATAGTGTAAGTGAACTTACATTTGATGAAAATAATTGGAGTGAAATGTATAGGATAAAAGAAAAGAGTGGGACAGAATTATATAGAAGATTAGCTGACCTTATAGATGTAGATTTAGAGGGTGTAAAGGTTGGACCAGGTAGTGAGATAGTTCCTAGAGGTTATGATACTCCTCAAATAACACCCAATAAATTAAGAGAATATATGAATGATCAGAATGCACCTATTTGGGTGTTTCATCGCAAATATCCAGATAGAAATTTAATGTCCCATACTATGTATGTAGCTTATGGTGAAGATGGGTCTAGTGCTGTAATTAGGGTTAAGAAGCATGGTAGGTAGTTAGTTTGAGTTATGCATTAGCACATTTTAGTTTAGGAGAATTGATAAAATGGCGATGGTAATGGATAAAAAGGAAATAAGGGAGGCTCGACTTGCAGGAGTTCCAGAGTCGATAATTGGTAGGATGGCACAGGGTTTAAAATTAACCGAATCGGAGGAATTATTCATACATAAATTTGGTAAAGTGTATGTTATGGGTCATACGAGAGATGGGGTTTGGATCAGACCTCATTTGAGAGATTTGAAAGGTGGCAGTGGAATATTATCTCAATCATCAACAAATAAAAATAGATTGACTAATTGGTTTGAAGATTATGGAAATCTTTCTGAATTGCGAAAAAAATATGGTTGGGATATTACTGATTCTGATGATGATTATATTGAATTTTCAAGAGTTGATGATCCTTTTGCTCGGGTATGGATTGAGACAGATGGTGAGGGGAATTATTTTGCATCTAGTAATCAAATACTTTCATCTAAGCCACATGGTTTACATAAAGATGAATATTATGATGATTATGAATATCCATGCACTAATGCTCTCGAATTTATGAGAAGATTTAGTGAGGAAAGAGATGATTAACTTTGAATTTCACATTAGTAAATTTCAGTTTAGAAGGTGTGTGTTAAATGAAAAAGGATAAACCATATAAAGTGGGCTTTGTTGGAACTAGCACTTACAAAATCATATATGCTCAAACAGAAAAGGAAGCGAAAAGAAAATTTGCAGATATAGAAAATGTAGGTGTAAGTAGTTATATTGTGATTAGAAGAAAACGGAGTGGTGGCAGTTCTTATGGGTATTAGAGGGTTGATGTCTAGGATATAGAAAGTGGTAGATATGGTAAAGAAAGACGAGAAAGAGAACGAAGGTATAATTACAGTAGGTATTTTGGGATTGATGGTATATGTAGCAATTAGATTGTTTGCAGTAGAATATAGTGATATTGACATATTGATATATCCTATGGTGGTTATGATGGTTGTAACTTTAGTATTTATTTTAGTACCAATGAAGATAGTTGATAAAATGATAACACCTAAATTGGCTGTGGTAATGGGATATATGGCGATTGGAGGATTTACTCTTTATTTTTTAAGTAATATGTTAAACATTGAGTTTTTAATAGAAATTGATTTAATATTATTGTCATTAGGAGTGATCATAACTAGGTTTATTGAGTTTAGAGAATGAGAATAGGTGGTTGATGAAATGGTTATGAGAATGTCAGAGAAAGAGATAGCAGAGGCTCGTAGGGCGAGAATACCAGAGCAGATTATAAGTAAAATGGCTCAGGGTATTGAACCTAGTGAGCGTGAAAAGGAAATCATTAAGAAACTAGGAAAGGTATATGTTGAAGCTCATAAGAAAAATGGTAAATGGGTAAAGCCACAACTTAGAGATTTTTCAAAAGTAAGTTACGAAGGTTATGATCCACGAAGGGTTAGAAGTTTTAGTGATTGGGATGTTTTGTTTGAAGGTGTAGATGATGCATTCCAAGAAGGTAAAACATTTGAACAAATGAAAGAAGAATTAAGTGAAAGTTTTTGGGATGAAGAAATAATAAAAATGTATAACAGATTAGCCGATACTTATGGTAAAGAAGAAATGTTTAATGTTTAGAGATAAGGTAGCTAAGTTTTCAAAGAAATTATTTAGGATAGGTGTTGTAAAAGATGTATAAAATTGGTAAGAAAAAGTTATGGGATAATTGGGATAGAGAATATTTAGGTAAAAGGGTGTTATATAGGGATGATGTAGTCCTTCCGAATGTACTGGTTATATAAATAATTTTTTGTACTGAATTTTTATTGTATTGTTCTATGATAATTTAAGAATTTGTTATTTAATTTTTAGTAATTTAGAAAGTTTAGATATTAAGTAGCTAAAGGTAAAAGGTTTTATTTTAATACTTGTTAGTCTCTGTGAATGAGTGAAAATAAAACTTCAGAAATAGATATTATCCCTAGTAAAGATGGTAAAATAATATATTTCAAAAGTAAGAATATGTTAAAGCCATATACAAAGAAAATACCTAATTGGTTCGATATTCATAATACTGAACAATATAAAATAAGTTTCGATTGGTCTTTACCTGAATGTATAATCATATTTGAAGATGATAATGGAAGAAAATTTAAAATTTATAAAGATATTTTTGATATGGCTAAAAATGAAATTCCAAAAGAAAGTAACATTAAAAAGAATAACTTAAAAACAATTGAGAAAGAAAGTTTAGTTTCAAAAGTAAGATATAAATGTCCTTATAGAAGAATAACAGAATCGTTAAAGAAAATATGTTCTTTTTTAGAAAAAAATGCTGATAAATCATTAACTGTAAGAGAAATTGGAGATGGTATTGGTGAAAATAGATATACTATTAGAAACAATTTAAACTTTTTAAGTGAAAATAATTTTGTGTTGAAATTACCAAATAATAAATGGAAATATATAATTTCAACAAAATGATCTTTATTTTAACACTTATTTCAACAGTTAGTGTCTTATTTTAACATGTGTTGAATTTTATAGTTGAATTAAAAATACTTGTTTAAACTTAGGTTTTTATATCTTAAACAACTAATAGAATGTTAGGTGATACAACTTTGCTAGTGAGTTGTGTTAGAGGCGTAATCTTTCCTCAATGTTACGCCCAACCTACAATATGGTGAATCGGGAGTGTCCCGCCAGAGTCACATCCCGATTCGGAGTCGCATGTATGAAACATGCAATGTATAGGTTATGTAATTCAAGGTATATAATTATTTGGTTTTGAGAGTGAAAGTGTGTTAAAACGCATTTAAACGGTGTTTACGGTTAAAATATGGGGTGTTTTTTATGTTGAAAATGTAAATTCACTCCCCTCTCTGGAGTAGGTATATATACTATGCCAGACATATATATTATATAGAACCAGATAAAAGGTATCCCGCCAGGATTTCTGTACGCTGGTTCTAGGAGTCGCAGATAATGGAACAAGAGGTAAATGATTTTGTGGATTATTATACTAGACAAAGTATAGAGTTAAATCTAGCACATAATTGTAGGTATAGTTCTTATGATTTTGTGAGAATGTGTGTAGATGCCAGTTTGAGAAATGATAGTATAGAGGGTATTGATTTAAAGAACAAATATATAGGTAGTACATTTCCTTCATCAGATGCGACTATGTATCAGTTAAAGAGTAAAAGGCATTGTGTAAAGTATTATTTGGATGTCTTTGATAGGTTAAATAGATCGATATTTCAAATGGCTAAAAGGAAAGGGTTGTTGAATAAGCCAGTGAAAATAGCAATTGATTACCATGACATTCCATATTTTGGTAACAAAAATGATCCGTATGTGAGAGGAGTTAAAGATAGAAGAGGTACTAAATGGGGGTTTACATTTGCATCCATTAGCATTGTATCAGAGGATCAGAGGTTTTGTTTAAAGGTATTACCGATAACGTTAGGAACGGAAACATCGGAAATTGTTAGAAAATTGTTAGAATTTGCATTGAAGGTAGTAGATATAAAGTTAGTATTAGCTGATAGGTGGTTTTCAAATGATGTGAATGTAATTAAGGAAATTGAGAAGTTAAATTTGAAATGGTTAATGGCGGTACAAACTAAAGTAGATACATCTCAGATTATGTTTGGGTTATCTGATGGTCAGAGAATATTTGATTATAAGATGGGTAATAAGAGAAACAATGTAAACTTTACTTATTTTTTGATAGATAGTCCGAAAAAGAAAGGTAAATTTTATCATTATGCCACCAATTTAAAAATAACAGATTTCAATAAGAAGTGTGTTGGTGAAATGTATAGAAAACGATGGGGGATAGAAACGAGTTATAGGGTAATTGATAAGTTTAAGATCAAAACATGTGCTAAATCGTATAAGATCAGGTTGTTTGATTATTTGTTATCTTCCAGTGTTTATAATTTATGGGTGTTGTGGAATATCATAGATAAGAGTAAGAGTTTGAGAAGTGGTAAGCATATTACTACTGAAAATTTTAAGTTTTTGATTTTGGATGTGGCTAGACATGAAATAAATAATATAAGGTGTTTTGGGTAAAGCTTAAATACCCATATTATTATCTAGTTTTGCTTGGTAACTCTGTGAAGTAGCGGGAACAGTTTTTCTGACATTGTTCCCTGGAGGCTAGACTCATTTAGTCTCTACTTTGTCAGAGTTACCGAGAGGTCTCTAGGGAGTGATGAAGAGATGAAAAGAGAATTATCGGGAATTGGACTTTACGTATTAGTGCTACTTGTTATTTTTAGTAGTGGATGCGTATTAAGATCATCTAATGGGACAGAGGATGAGGTTGAGGGTATTAGTGTTTCTTTTTGGGGGGATTGGGAAGAAGATGATCTTTATATGGGAATGAAGATTAGGATCATTTTTATGAATGATGCTGGAGATAGTGTTAAGGTCATTGATAAAGTAAATGTAAAAATAATCTACGAGAAATACACTTCAAAAGAGGATAAAGTATATGATAAAGAGGTTGAAATTAAAGAATCATCGTATGAGTATGCTCCTATGTTGGGAGCTTTTTGTGTATTAAAAATATCATATTTAGATTTTTTTAAAGACAACGGAAACTATATTGCTGTCGTAGAGTATAATGGTATGAGTGGTATTGATAACGATGAGCAGTATATAGTGTTAAATCCAGAGATAATTGATGTTGAGTTGATTTCAAAAATTTGGATAGTGGGTGATGGGTGGTATTATGCAGATGCAGATGTAGGAATGGATATTAATATAAAAGATGTGGGTCAAACTAATCCTTATGTAATAAATATGAAGTTTACAGAGCCATGTAAGTTGAGTATTTATTTAAAAAATCAATCAGTTGAGAATGAGATGGTGTTTTCTAAAGACATTTTTCGAGATAGTTTTAATTCGATTCCAGCAGTAAAATTACAATTCACTGATTTTGTTAAAGGTAATGGCGATTACACTTTCAATGTATCCTATAAAGATAAATCAAATATAACAACTAAACATATTGCTTTCTATGTGGATAAAATAGATGTAAATGTAAGTGAGTATGGTAGTAATGATTTAGAAGTAAAAATAAATTCAAAGGACTATGCAGATTATGATGTAAAAATTACAGGAAATGTTAATGTATCTATCTACAATGAATCAGATGAATTAACTCATAGTGAAATAGTAAGTTTTTCTGATGATAATGAGGAAATTATCTATATTGATGAATCAGATTATTATACAGGAGAGGGGGATTATACTGTAACTGTGAAGTATGAGAATATTGTAGGGGAAGATACGGTATATATTGAAGAATGATTGTAATTAAAGAGCAAATTCCTTTTTAAGAGGGAAATGTGGTATAAATTCTTGTTCTATAAAAAAGTGGAGGTTTGTAATATGAAAGACACATTGAAATTTGGAATAGTCTGGGCAACTGGATTGACATTGATAACGGTGTTTGGGATAATAGGTGTTTGGGAATTTAATGAAGAGAGGGCATATTCCTTTGAGTTATATGAAAAGGAAGTAGGTAGGAGTGGGGATACATATTACGATGGCTATTACGATGGGTACTACGAAGGTTACGATGATGCATATTACGATTTGTATGATGAAGGGTACTATGCAGGTTATGATAATGGTAATAGTAGTGGGTATAGTTATGGGTATTATAGTGGCTATGACGATGCATATTCGGAAGGTTATAATGCAGGTTATAGTGATGGGCATAGTGAGGGGTATTACGAGGGATATGATAGCGGATACTACGATGTCTACGATGACGGATATTCAGAAGGTTATAGTTATGGTTATGATGCTGGTTACAGTGTAGGTAATAATACAGGTTATGCTGAGGGGTACAGTGCTGGTTATACTGAAGGTCATAGTGAGGGATACAATACTGGTTTTGCAGAGGGAAACTCTTCAGGGCATCAGTCAGGCTATTGGGTAGGATATTACGAGGGATATGAGGATGGGTTAGATGAATCAGGGGAATCAGAAGAAGTTGGTGGGTTTATACCTGCTTATAGTATAATGGGAGTAGTTGTTTGTATGTTGATTGTGATATTTATTGGTTATAGAAATAAAAAATTTCAATAATTGATTAGTTTGAAAAAATGATAAGAGAATTTTTGATTTTAATTTTCTACTTTCGGAACTACTAGATGATGATGGAAAGCTTTATTATAAAAATAAAAGGGGCAATCGAGTATATTTAGGTAATCGTTTTAAAGTAGTATATTCGAGAGAATAGAGGTTTATGATATATCCTAAATCCGTTAAATAAGGGGTTATAGATAGTTTTGAAAGGTTAAAGTATTTTATTAGGGGTAAAGGTATAGGTTAGAGTTAAAAAGTAGGCTAGATAGTTTTGTATAGTCGGTAAGTGTGTTATGTTTTTGATATGTTAGAAATGTCGTAAGTCTAAGTGTTTTTAGTTTTTAGAGATAAAAGAAAATTAAAAGATATATTTTAGAGAAATTTAGTAGTTTGTATGTTAATTGTAATTTTGTATGTAATTTTTTGTATGTAAATCTTTATATACTTTTAATTACATACATTTTTTTATAGTTAAAAAGGGGGAATACATACAATGAATACTTTATCAGTTGTGATAGAAAGAGGGGTATATTCTTTAATTAGAAGATGGAAGGATAAGAATGGTAAAGAGAAACGAAAATATTTAATAAGATTTGGTAGAGAAAAGCCAGTGTTTTACAAACCATTTATATTTCGTGGTTGTGTTGAAGATTTGATAAGAGACATTAAGGATAAATCAATAAATTTGATATTAACTGATCCACCTTATGGGGTCACACAAAATCAATGGGATATATTACCTGACTGGAATTGGTTAGCAAATGAGTGTAATAGGGTTTTAGTAGATAATGGATTGATAGCGATATTTGGTACTTATCCTATGTTGTATGATGTAGTCAAAAGTTTTAGTAAAGTGTTTGATTTTAGATATGAGGTTATTTGGGATAAGGGTAGAGGTGGTATGTGGACTTCAGATTATATTCCTATGTTAGCACATGAGAAGGTTCTTGTGTTTAAAAAGAAAGATTGTGATGTAACAGATACGATATTTAATTATAAGGAAATAGGAATGATGAAAAATCCTTATGAAATGAAAAAACGAAGTTTATCAAGTAATTATGGTTTTGATGAGTTGAATAAACAGGTATCAATAACTACAAAAAGTGATGGTATTAGATTTCCGTTAAGTATAATACATGAACCATCTATACAGGGTGGTCATAAAGAGTATTGTGGATTTCCTACACAGAAGCCTGAAAGAGTAATTGAGTGGTTTATAAGAGGATTAACTAATAGACATGATTTTGTTTTTGATCCATATTTAGGTTCAGGCACAGTATGTAAAGTTTCGATGTTATTACAACGACAGTCAATGGGTTCTGAAATAAATCCCAATGCTTTAAAGATAGTTAAAAATAGATTATGTGATATATATAAAATTAAAAAAAAAATAGATTGGAGAGTACATAAAAATATATTTAAAAAGAAAATATATAATTTTGGTGATGAGACATGATAGAACCTGGAGGATTTGATAAAAAGGATAAGTTTCGTAAAGAAATGTTACCTATTGCAGATAAAATATATAAAAAATGGTTTTGTGGTTGTAAATCAATAAAAAGGTTTGATAATAAAAAAGATAAGAGGCATATTTTAGATAGAAATTTTCATATAGATACAGTTTTAACTTTAAAAAATGATATGATTGTTACTTTACAAGAAAAATTTAGAGAGAATGAGTGGTATAAAAAATATCAATATACGTTAGAATATTATAATAATCCTCGTACTAAGGAGGAAGGAGAATATTTTAAATTATGTACGGATTTTTATGTATATGGATGGGCAACTATTGATAAAAAAGACTTTGAAGAGTTAATATTATTTAAAACATTGGATATGAAATTACTATATTTGAATGGTAAATTAAAAGTATATTTACAGGATAATAAAAAATGGTCAAAAGCTTCTTTTTTTATTTTTTTTGATAGGTTTGATAAGCCATTGTGGGAGAATATTATATATAAGAGATATAAACGTGAAGGTAAAGTTGAAAAGAAAAAAGGGATATTTCTTTTTGATGGTAAGGGGAATTAATTAGTAGGTGGGTAGAGTAGATATTTGTAGGTTGTTTAGGTTAATGAGCATAGAGGGATGTTAAGATTAGAGTTGAGGATTTAGGTTAGAGAGATAGGTTTAGTATGATTTCGCACTAACTAACTTTAGAGTAGGAAATATAGTTTATGATAGCATTATAATTTAACGATTTAGATATTATAACTCTATTTTACGGGATGTATTTTATTTATTAGGGTTAGGATAAGGTAGGGTTAGAAACGGGTTATAAAAGTAATGTTTTTGTATGATGAGTTACAAATAAGAAAGTATTAATAACTTTAGGGTTATTATTAAGGGTAAGATGTGATGTGATGTGATCTCGAAATTAAATTTAGAGGAAATTTTAGAGCAGATGATTAGAGATAACGAGATAGAATGTATTTTAATCGAGGGTAAGCAATATTGGAGATATAAGAAAGGTATGTACTAAGTGGTGTTTTTGTAGGTACAATACTATACTATACCAGTCTCAAATCTTGTAATATAAGAGGTTGAAATAGGGGTTTAAAGCGATAGGACTATGTAAGACATAGCGATACATTACTGAATTATTATCGTGTATTTACGGCGACATATCATATCTAATTTGCGAAGTTTAGGGGTAGGATGAGATGTTATGATTGGTTTTGAAAATGAAAAATTTAAATCGGAGCAAATTTTGAGAGAATTTAAAGAAAAGAATAATATAAGAATTAAAGTCATATAGAGTCTTATGTAAATTGGTTTTAAAAGAAAAAGAAATTAAAGAATTAGAATAAGACTACCCCTAACCTAGATTAAAAGGTGTACACCTCAAAAGAGGTGCTACACCCCTCTTATATTAAATTTATAGTTTATGTAAACTGTTATTTTAACCTATACTAATTATACTATATATTATTATATATCTGTTATATAAATATTAGTTATACTAATAATCTAGTTAAAGATTGTTAGAGATAGACAATCAAAAGATAATACCCCAATTACAACACCTATATTATCTTTTTATTGTCTTAAATTTATAAGATTAAGTAATGCGTTATCTCTTATAGGAACTATAATTTATAATTTATATCTGTGTCTTGTATCTGTTATTGGTTATATTGGTTATTGGTGAAAATCAATAGTTTTCCAAATATCAAACCAATTCAATACATATCCAACATTATATTCAACACCAATTCTTCTAGTTATACAATGTACTAGACCTAACTAGATTAGACTAATAAATATGTATGGTTGTAGATTAGAAATATGTTACAGTTACTAGATACATAGTTTACAAAAATAATATGTTTTGATATAGTATAAATATTAACATAAAAAGGAATAATATATAATATAAGATAATTATAAAGGAGAAAAAAGAAATGATCTATTAAAAGTATTAAAGAGGTATTAAATGGTATTTTTTTAGGTTATAAAAGGTATGTTATTGTAATGTTTATTTGATTTAATACGTACAATATTGTACTTATTGAGAGTAGTGTTGTATGCTAGTGAATTTGGTATAAAAGATGTTTATAATTTTGAAATGAGTAGTAGTACAAACTACTAAGTAGTGAATTTGGTAGAAAAAAACAATTCTTTTTATAGAGTGAGAGTAAGATAATGGTTAGGTAAGAGGTAAAAGTTTATATAAGGATAATTTATATAGGGGTAGTGATGAGCTGTGTGATATGTGGGTGGATAATGGTTTATTTTTATTATGATAAGAGTTATCAATGTGCTAATTGTAAGGGTAAAATAGAGAGCTTTGTTTTAGTGGGTGTTAAAGGTAATAGTTATATAGGAAATGGTACTTTTAACCGAAAGTTATATATACTTTAACGAGCTAAAGTATTTTATATCGGCGAAAGCCGAGAAATATTGCGGAGGTAGAGTAGGTATGTCAGTAGGTAGTGTTGCTATTTTAGGTAATGGGAAACTAGTTAATAGAGTTATTGCTCAGACTATGAGTGATTACTATAAATGGGTTGCGGTGGAGGGGATGGAGTGAACAATTTATATTATGTCGAAACTGGTGGATTGATTGATATAGATAGAGCAAAGGAAATAAAAAGAATGATAGAAAAGAAGTTTGGGAATTACGTGGAAATAAAAAATGAGGATGGGGAGATTGTGGACGAAGAGGGGCAGATGGTTGAGTGAGTGATTTTGAATATACTTTAGAAATCTTAGCTGAAATAAAGCTAGGTGCTGAGAATTGGGGTGGTAACAAATCTGATATGTGTTATGAAATATTAACAGATTTTGGTTTTGATTGGATAGATATTGAAAATATGATAACTAAAAGACTTCAAGAGCTTAAAGATTCTGATTATGGGGCGATGATGTGAGATATAAAGATTTAGATGAGGAGCAAAGAGAAGAATATAATGAAATGATAGAGGAGTATAAAGATACTCAGAGAGGTGAGTTTGACGAGGAAGTTGAATATCTTAAAGAGGAGCATCGAGATGAAATAGATTTGATTAAAGCAGATCATGGAGAACAGATACGGGAAAAAAAAGAGGAGTTAAGAGATGGGCATAAGGAAGCATTAAAAGAGTATAAGAGAGAGCTTTTAGAGGATTTTTTTTCAGACGAAGGGGAGGTGGGTGAGTGAATAGATTTGAGGTAGTAGTTGTTTTTGGTGGGTATCGTTTTGATAGGCATTATATTAATGCTAAAGATAAGAGTAGTGTGAGAAAAAAGGCTAAAAACCTATACAAAAAGAAATTTCAGAAGGATGTTAGAATTTCTTCAATTTGTCCAGTTGGTAGAGACGAGGGGGTGGAGTAGTGACAATAAAGATGTTGATGAATACAATACGTAAAAAAATAGAAAAAATAAGAGATGGGGAAGAATATAATCAGGATATAATATTTGGTATGGAAGAGATAGAAGCAATAGTCAAAAATTTTTTTGAAAAGAAGGAAGTGAGTGAATGAAAAAAACACAAAAGGGAGAAGGTGTAGTTACTAGAGTGTCCCCTAGTGGAGAGTCATATATTAATGTTAGACTCAAAACGAATGATCACAAGTTAGTAATAGATGCTAAATTTACATTAAAAGCATGGGCAGAAGCATCTACGTGTTTGTTTAGTGATTGTGTTATAGACATTTCTGAAAAGGAGGTGAAGGTGAATGAACATAGTATCTAAGTGTTCTATTTGTGTTTCAGAGAAAGAGTTTTGTAGATTGCATCAGATGAGAGAAAAAATTAGATATGAGACAATTATAAATGAGAATTATGTTATGGTTACAAAAGAGGAAATAGATAACTGGATAGTGAAGGGGATGGTGAGTGAATGAAATTGGAGTTAGAAGAGCAACTTAGTCAGTTTATAGGTACTACCCAATACCACCCATCGAGTTTTGGCAGGCTTAATATAACTGACGGTGTGAATTACTTAAGAGAGGAAGTAGGATGTCATTGGTTAATTGACATCATAGAGAGTTATCAACATAAACTAAAAAATATTAGTTTTCAAATTTGGGGTATAAGAGTCTATGAAGATAAATCAGCAATGGTTTATTGTAAGGAAGATACTGATGAAGCACCGATTGTAACTCAGTATTTGAACTATACAGATTTTCCTTTAGAGCATTTTGAGTTGTATTGTATCGATGGAGTGGTGTTGTTAAAATCTGAATATTGAGGAGGAATAAAAATGAGTAGGTTTGAGAAAATGTTAAGGGTGAGATCACAGATTTTGATAACAAACGATTTTAAACAATGGAACAAATGGATTGGTAAGAGAGTTTAGATATGATGGAGGAGATGTTGAAATGAACATTAATGAAACACAACAATGCCCTTATTGTGATCTTGGTTATCTCGAATTTATTAGGAGTGATGAGGAGGGTGGGGATATGTATGAATGTGGTGACTGTGATAGTCAGCTTTGGTTTGATGATGATGGCGAGGAGGTGGGGAATTGAGTAAGTCTAAGGATAGGATCATGGAGTTGGGAAACATAGCTGAAGGTTTAGAGATTATTAAGGGTCACATATTAGAGGGAAAAAAACATTTTGAAAAGATAAAGGTGGATAAGGTAGCTAGAAAGTTTGAATCTGTAATAGAATGGATTGAAGAGGAATACACACAAATAGAGAAAGAGGTTGAAAATATTAAGATGAAGGAAGTATCTGAAAAGTATCAACTGGAGGAAATTTAAATGAGATTAACTCGTAAGTATCGTAAGGATTGCCATTCCACTTCTCTTAAGAATGTTTATAATGTGAATGATAATGTTATATGAGGGGGAAATTTAGATGAGTTTAACAAGTAGGTTATCTGAAATTAAAGAGTTACTTGGTAATATTATTAATTCTCAGTCCGAGATTCAATTTAGAGATGAATATAAAATAAAAGCAATTCATGGAATGTTGAATGAAATATGGGGTAATATTATAGATGAGTGGGATTAGAGGGTAAGTGAATGAAAGTCAAATCCAAATTAGTTGAAGATCAGTGGAGTGGTAAAGGTGTGTATTTCGTTGCTAATAAATGCAACTCATTACGTTTCGGTGGTCATGGGAAATCATGGGATAGGTCGATAGATATATTGGATATGGAAGGGAATTTAATAACTTATGGTTGGTATGATTCAACATGGGGTCATTGGGTATATTTTATTTGTAAAGATCAATGGTATAAGTTTGATGTTCGTAAAGAGAAAGAGGTGGTTGAGTGAGTGAGAAGAAATGGTGGGAAAGGGTTTATACTTATATTAAAGATGGAGAAAAGGTGAGGAAGGAGTTTTATGATATATCTGTTAAAGATGCATTTTATATATGGTATAGGTATAAACAGAAGGCTAACAATAAAATAGTTAGTTATGATTTTTGGAAATTGACTAGGTGGGAAATCAGACCAGAAGATTATTTTAAGTTTTTAAGAGAAGAAGGTTATAAAGATTTTCTATTACCTCACGAAATATTATCTGGAGAGGGTTATGAAGATGGAAGGAAGGAGTTTAACATTGAGTGTGATTTGATGGGTAGGTGTATTGGATTTAAAAATAAAGAACATACTTCTCAAGGTGTATATGTTAGGTTGAATGAGTTGGTTGCTTATATTAATTCTAATCAATTTAGGAAGTTTGAAAGACCAAAAAACCCAAATATTAAATTTAAACGAAAACCATGTTTAGTGTGTGGTGCGATGAGTCAAAAAGAATGTATTTGTAAGAGAAAGAAGGTGGTGAAGTGATAGAGAAATACATTAGCATAGATAAACAGGCAGAGGATATTGATACTTCTGAGTCGTATAAAGAGGCTGTAGAGCTTATTATAAGCATGAATTACAATGAGCTTTATAATATAATTAGGGACACAGAGTTAGCGTTAAAGGTATTGGTGGGAGGGGAGTTAAAAAATACTTATAGTGGGATAATTCCAATACTTGAAAGGATAAAAAATCTTATTATTATTTATTTGTCAGGGTCAGATATTAATTTAGATAATATGTATGAGAAAATTGAGAAAGATAGAGTGAGGGTGGAGTAAATGGATGGAGTTCAGAAGATTGATTTGAATCATTTGGGATATGAGTTGAGAATGTATGAACGTGATAATGTTTTTACTATCTTAATTGATGAAATAGGAAAGGGGACAGTAAAAAGTATATTTATTGATAAAAATGGTATAGAGGTGTTGGATTAAAATGGTAAATTGGTTTGAAGTTTCGGCTAAGGGATTGAAAAACTTACAGGAAGGTAAACCTAAGTATTACATTGTTCGAGAGTTGATTCAAAATGCCCTCGATGAAGTAATTACAAAGTGTGAAGTAACAACATTGCATGATAAGAGGTTTACAAGTGTTAAGGTTGAGGATGATAGCCCGATAGGGTTTAGGGATTTATCTGATGCATATACTATGTTCCAAGACACGTACAAACGAAAGAATCCCGAAAGTAGGGGTAGGTACACAGTGGGGGAGAAACAGGCGATAAGCTTATGTGAGGGGTCATCTAAGGCATTTGCAGAGATCATCACAACTAAAGGCGGTGTGAGATTTGATAGTGAGGGTAGACATAGGTTAAGAAAAAAGAGAGAAAATGGTACATCGGTCACTATCAAATATCCTGATAGTAAAAAAAGTTATGAGGAAATGTTAGATTATATTCATAAGATTTTAATTCCAGATGGGGTTAAATTCATTTTAAATGGTGACAGATTAAGCTATAGAGAACCATATAAGAGTTTTACAGCTAAACTACAAACGGAATTTGATAAGGGGGATGGGTTAAAGAGAACTAAGAGAAAAACAAGAGTGGATATACATAGGTTAGGTAAATCTATGTTGTATGAGATGGGTATTCCTGTTTGTGAAATTGATTGTGAATATGGCATAGATGTTCAACAAAGAGTACCCTTGTCAATTGATCGAGAGACAGTTACTCAGGCCTTTCTTAGGGATGTGTATGCCGAGGTATTGAATAACACCTATGAGGACATAGAGGAGGAAAAAAGTAGTGAGGTGTGGATTCGACAGGGAATGTCAGATGATAGAATTAAAAGAGAAGCTATAGAATCTATTATCAAAAAGCGATTTGGTGATAAGGTGGTAGTAGCTACTCCTAATGATCCTATCAGTGTGGACGATGCTATCGCAGATGGATGTCGAGTGATACAGGGGAGGGAGCTTAGTAAAGAGGAGTGGGGTAATATTAAAAGATTCGGAGATGGTGGTAATGGTGGGTTAATAACATCTTCAAAAGAGAAATATGGTAAGGGGATCGCTAGTTATACCAAACATGTAGAACCAAACGAGAACATGCTTAAGATTGTAGATTTGGTTAAGAGAATTGGGAAGAAGGTATTTGGGATAAATATTAGAGTTGTTTTTATAGAGAGTGATGCCACTCAATCAGCATCTTATGGTGGTGGGGTTTTGAGTTTTAATACGAGTAGATTAGGAGAGGAGATATTTGATGGGTTAAATTCTAGGATTTTGGAACTAATCATACACGAAATACCTCATCACTACGGGATGCATACAGAGAAATCATATCATGAGAATATGGAGAGGCTAGGTGCAGAGTTGGTTATGGTAGCTTTGAATGAACCTAGTTTCTTTGAAATGAGGAGGATTGATTAGATGAATGAAAAAGAATACCACAGAAAAGTAGATAGACTTTACACAGATTTTGAAAGGAAGAGAGATTGTCTTTTAATGCAATATCTTGAAGATAATCCAATCATTCATTTTTTAACCAAAGAAGAATATGAAACTGGAGAATTAATAGACTACAGTGAAATGGAGATAACAGAAGGAAGGTGAATAAAAATAGGAGGTAGATTGAATGTTTAAATGGTTCGTAGATACATGGAGAGAAGATAAGAGTTATTTCATTGGATATTATGGTGGACTAGGGACAGGGATCATGTTATGGATGATAGATAAGTATGGGTGGTCGTTATTATGAAAATGGAACGTGAAGAGTATGATGAAGGATTGAATGAGGAGGTAGGATTTTCTGAAGATATAATCAGAGAAATAATAACTGAAATGGAAGATGAGAAATTAATAGATGAAGATGTTGCACATCAAATTCGTAAGATTTCAGATGTGATAGCGGTGATATTTGAGAGGTATATGAGTTGAGGTTGATTGGTGTGAAAAATATATATTTAATTGAAAGAAAAGGTGAGCCTAATTGGGATGAGTTTTTGGGACATGTAGTAATTGCTTCAGATGAAAAAGAGGCAATGTCATTATGTCCTAGTCAAGATGAAGAAGAGAGTTTTTGGAGAGATAAAGGGAACTTAACAATTGAAATAATAGGAACAAGTTGTAAGGAATCGGGTGTATATTTATCATCATTTAATGCGAGTTGAGGTTGATTAGATGAGAGTGAAAAAAACAGGGACATTAGAGCAATGTTTTGAAGATATGGATAGTGGAAGGAATCTTGGATATTATGCTTTTGCTATGAAGATGTGGTTTGAAGAATTAATTTATCAATTTGAAGAACATTTAGAAGTGCAGAAAAAAAGAATGACTTCAGGGGAATGTAAAGTATTTGTTAATTTTATAAAGGAATTAAAACTAAAAAAAGGATGGAAGGGTGCTTAAAATGGAACTTACATTACAAGTAGTGGGGATATGTGGAAAATGCCAGAGGGTTATGGAAGATAGGAGAGAAGGAGAAATGATAAAGTTGTCTTACGATGAGTGTGGGAGAACTTTTTACATTAAATAGATTGTAAGGTTGAATAAGATGAAAGATGAGTGCGATTGTTGTAGATGGAAGAGATCATGTAAAGATAAGAAGGAAATGGAGAAAAAGAATGGGAGATGTTATATTTATGGCATTTAAAATATTAGGATGGTAGATTAGTATGGGTCTTAATAAGCAATTAGGAAATATGTATGGCTTTGTGAGTCATACGTGGAATCCAATTAGAGGTAGGTGTGAGCATGACTGTCGATATTGCTACATTAAGAAAATGTATGATGGCAAGCTATTTAAGAAGGATTGTAGGCTAGTGGAAGAAGAGTTGAAAACTGATCTAGGCAAGGGTAATTTTATATTTATAGGTTCTAGTACAGATATGTTTGGTGAGTGGGTTGATGATGGGTGGATAAAGAAAGTGTTGGATCATTGTAGTAATTTTAATCATAACAGGTATTTATTCCAAAGTAAAAATACAAAGGTTATGAGACGATATATGAGAATGTATCCAGATGGTAGTGTATTAGCAACAACTATAGAAACTAATCGTTTTCGAGGGTTGTCAAAAGCACCTAATGTAATTGAGAGAGCTATGTATTTGAAAGAATTAAGTGATGAAGGGTATGAGATTATGGTAACTATAGAACCGATACTAGATTTTGACCTAGGACAGATGGTTAGTTTGATAGAATGGATTGATCCTGAGACAGTAGTTATTGGTGCTGATAGTAAGAATTGTGATTTGATTGAACCTTGTAAGGATAAAATAGAGAAGTTGATTAATGAATTAAGAGAACGATGTCAGATAAGGATTAAAGATAATCTTGGTAGAATAATTGGGAAGTGAGTAAGATATGGATGAAAGTTTAAAATATATGTTGATGTGTGAGAAAGCAACTGATATACAGAGGAGGTGGAAGTGTGAGCAAGGTGACTGGGTTTATTGGAAGAAGAAACTTGAGAAGGTTAGAGTGGGGATACATGTAGTGGGTTCTCGTATAATTCCAATTAATAATGATAGGTATAGTTATCATGTTCAGCGTAATGACTATAATAGTTATGATTATGCAGAGAGAAAGGACATTATATGGCTACCAAGACAGGATCAACTACAGGGCATGATCCTTGAGATGTTTAATCCATATATTCATTTGGATGAGTTTTATAAGTTTGCTGATAAGCATTTTGATTTTGGATCATTAGAGCAGATATGGTTATTGTTTGTGATGAATTATATTGATGAGAAAGGGTGGGATGTGAATAAGCAAGAGTGGGTAAGTGTGAGAGGTGATTAGATGAATTTCTTTATGGAACATAGTAGTATTGACATCAAACTGGTGATAGTGACATTGGTGTTTATAGTTTATTTTTCAATAGGATTATATATATGCCATTTAATGCGTGGTGCTAATAAGGAACTTATGAATAGAGTGAATAAAGCGTCTAAGAATTTGAAGGATGGGGAGGATTAATTGAAATGAAAACGTATGATGTAAACATTGATTATAATGCTTCTTTTAGTTATATGATTAAAGCAAAATCTAAAGGTGAAGCTAAGAGAAAAGCATGGGAGAAGCATAGAAAAGATACTAAGGTCAAAAAATCTGTTGATTTCGAGATAGAAGAATTTAGATATTAAGTGAAGGTGAGAGTAAATGAATTTAGCAAGAATATATGAGAAAGAAATAGATCAGTTCTTTAGAGGAGAAGATTTTTTTGAATATGATAAAGAAAAAGGTCATACGTGGATGGCAGGAAGGCATAGAAAATTCCAGGTACTTACAGTTGAACCACCTAAAGGAAAAGAGGGTGGTGGCGGTCAGTATGAGATAGCTGTAAGATTTCCATTGGAGTGTGATACAACTCATTACAGTCCCACAGGTAAATATTCAGGATATATTGCTAGAGATGGATATATGGTTGGTGTGAATACAGACGGACATTAGTAGGTTGTGAGGAATGATGTGTAAAAAGAAAGGGGATAGATTAGGTACGTGTAGTATTGATCTCTGTTCTTTATGTGGATATGTTGAAGTACATGGTAATTATGTAGATGAAGATGGTAGAATATATTGTGATGAATGTTTAATATCTGGTGATTGTTTAGATATTAAAAAAATGACATCACAGAATAAGGTTGTGAAGAGATGAGAACTTGTCAGGTATGTAAGAGTAAAGGGAGAGGTAGATTTACATTAAAAGAAAAACATCGTATGGGTGAAGCTAGAGCTATACTTGTATGTCCTCATTGTGAGGAAGAGTATGATCCGTTAAAAGGGAGTGAGTAAATGGGAAAAGAAAAAGAATATGAAGTAACGGTGGAGATAAAAGGAAATGTGTTAGCTAGAAGTAAAGAAGTTGCGGAGAAAATATTGAAAAGAAATCTATCCCTCAATTCGGGTATGGGTGGCGGTGATAGTGGTTATTATGAATGGGATTGGAACAAAAAAAGTTTTAAAATAATTAAAATATTTGAGAAATGAGGTGGTTGATATGGATAATTTAAGGAAAATTACAATGGATTGGATTAAACGTGAGATAGGGGAACGATCAGGAGAATATTTTAGGGATGCTGTTAAAAATAATTGTATGAATGAGTTATTAGAAAAATATAGAGGTGGTCATCTGAAGCAATTGATGGATATGGCTGGTATAACAATAGACGATTTATGTAGGGGGTATTAAGTGGTTATTGAAATTGAACATATTGAAAAGGATGATAAAAAAATAGTGTTTGTAGAGGTGGATAGGGAGGAAGCAATGAGAATAATTAAATCACTAACCAGTCAAATATTAGAAAATAATTCAAATGTAGGTAGGTTAGAGTCATATACAAAGAATGGTACTTATTTTACGATAGCTGTAATATCAAGCGAAACAAGGTTGTGAAAGTATGAAACATATTGAGGTGATAGTATCGGAGGAAGAGAGGAAAAACATTTTACTTTTACTTAAAAGGCATATTGAAAGAGATTTACCAGTCTTATGTACTTTTTTAGGTTATGATGTAAATGAGAGTGAGAAATATAAAGAATTGGAAAGAATGGTTAATGATGTTATAGAATGAGTAAGGTTGTGAATCTATGAAAAAACAATATTATGAGTTGATGATATTGATGAAGCGGGATAGTGGTGATTTATTATTTGAATCTATTTCAGAGTTAAATGAAGAAGTATCTAGGATAAACATAGACTCTGAATCGGAAGGATTTAACCATGCACTCGGAATAATCAGAACTTTATTGAAAGAGGATGAATCTGTTAAAAATAAGTATAAATTGGTAAAGAAATAAGGCGGTGAGAATATGGATGAATATAAAGAAATAAGTGATGAACAATTTGAACAATTAGAAAGTTTTTATTATGAATTAATTGATGAGATAGACCAACTAAAACAAAGAGTATCAAACCACTTTAAACAAACTGTGAAAGTCATATATACAAAAACTGAATGGTCAGAGAAAAACGATTTGTTTGTAGAACATATAGAAAGACATCTTAAAGATGCAGGTATGAAAAAGCCAATAGTCGTATGTAGAATATGCTCAAAAAACATAAATCAGATTTACGATGAGGAAAAAGAAGAAGAAATATAGTATTGAAGAATTGAGTGAGGTTGTTAGAATATGAAAATCTGTAAAGTATGTAACAATCACAATATTGAGGAAAGTAGTAAGTGGGTAATATGCCATGATTGTCTAGTTGGTTTGTTAATAAAAGAAGGATATATATCCTTACCAGAGAGCTTTAAAAATAAATAAGGTTGTGAAAGTATGAAAATAACTAAGAATATGTATAGAAAGGCATTGCACTTTTATTTGATTTATGCTTATCCAGACGATGATGTGCAGTATTATTCTAAGTGGGGGTGGCTTGCTAATAAGGATTATTGGGAAGGTATTAAGAAAGGGTTTCCCTTCCCTACAGAGGCTTGTTTTGGTTGTCATGTAAGTCGTAATACAAAGTTAAGGTGTTCTCCAGTAGGGTTTATGTTTGACACTAATGATATTGGTGATAGTGATGAGATAATAAAAGAGGTTAAGAGGATAGCTTCTGAAGTAGAAAAGGATTGGTATGAGTATGGTGTACCAATCTATATGAGGAATGAAATGAGGTTGTGAGTATATGGATGTAGATGATTTAGATAATGCAGAAGAAGTCAAAAAGTGGATAAGATCATTTAAAAGAGTTATGAAGAAATGTCCAGATAATTTATGGTTTTTTGTGGTACAGGATGTAATATAATGGTAGTTGGAAAAGATGGGCATGTCGTTTATCTTGAATCTGATGATATGGGAGAGGGTGGTGTAGACCCCGAATATTGTATAGATAGCGAAGATAGTGTATTATGGGAAGGTGGGGATTGGTAAGAGAGGATGTGATAATATAAAAAATAGGTATATGAAAATATCGGAAGTTAATAATGTAATGGATATTATTCAGGTTTTAAAAAGTGTAGGGGTTGTAGATATTTGTGTTGATTGTGAAACGATATTACCACCTTCAACACCACGTATCCATGATTGTAATGGTATTTTGACTGAAGAAACTATGGGTTTTAAGATAACTCTAACACAGACGAAAAATCAAGGTGTTGATATTAAAGAATAAAATAAGGATTTGATAACATGAATATAGAACCTAGAATTGGTGAAGTTTTTACAACAGATGAAATAATTGAGTTGCGTAGAAGATGGAATATTCCATATATGGAAATGATAAGTTATTTAGATATGTTTAGAGAGAATCTTGAAAAATGTAAGGAGGAATTTCCTAAAAATAAAAACATGGATGTTGAAAAGGAGTATGAAAAAGAAAAACAACGATTATTCAAAAAAGGTAATAAAAAAATATTTGGAATGGGTAAACAAATTGATGAATATCAATGGAAGTTGATAAAAAAATAAAATAGATATGGTTGTGATAACAATGAGATGGTTTACAATAGAAGATGTGTTATATAAATGCATTGAAAAAGTATGGGAAGAATGGAAAGAAACAGGAGTATTAAGACGTGATTGTACGTTGTGGGTAGGCGATCCTGAGATATTACAACAAAATTCGGAATTGGTTATGGAACTTGATAGCGGTTATAATTATTAAGAAGGTGGATGGATAGGTTTAAGTTTAGTGTTGAGGATGTGATTAAATGAAGCAAATAATAATTAACCAACATTATTGTACAAGAGAAGAGTGGGAAATGTTAAAAAATTTTTTAACGGAAAAATGTTGGGATTGGTATGAAAGTGATGAGGAAGTGGATTAAATGAGTGAAGATGAGATTAAATTGACAGAAGATACATGGGAAGAAGCTGATAAGATTTATAAAATTGTATATGGACGTTTAAGAGAAATAGCAGACACATTCATAGAGATTTTCGAGATCGATTTGGGGAATCATATTTACTATAAAGTAGATAGGGTCAGTTTAATAATAACATTTTGGGAGAGAGGTTTTATGGGTGATCCTGATGAGGAGGAAACTGTGTATAGGGATGAAGATGGATACTGGTGTTCTGATATAGGATTGACAAAAAAGAAGGTGTTGAATCCAGAGCAATGGTACTCAAAGATGCGGAAGTTGAAAGCAGAGCAGGATAAAGTTAGAGATGAACGAATTAAAGTAAAAAAATTACGGAATGAAGAATTGAGAAAAAAACAATATGAGGAATTAAAAAAGGAATTTGAAGGAGATTAAGATGACAAGAATAGGAGTAGCTATTAAAGGCGAATCTTCGATAGAGATTGACATAGATAAACCAATTGGGGAAATTAGAACATCAGATGTTTATGATGAAATTGGTAGAGAGAAGAGGATAATGGGATGGTGTGAATTGAATGAAGGGGTTCGAGAATTGTTAAAGGATATTGAAAGGTGAAGAGGAAGGGAGAGATTGAAAATGACAAAAATAAGAGTAGGTATTTATGACGATCATTCACTAGAGGTGGATATAGATAAACAATTTGAAGAAATAGAAACATCAGACGTATATGAAATAATTGGTAGAGAGAAGAGGATAATGGGATGGTGTAAGATAGGAGATTAGTTAATGACTGAAAATACAGAGAAGCTTGGTAGATTACTACTATGGACAGAACGTAAGAAAGAGGTTGAGGTGAAAAAGAAAGAACATTGGGAGGGTCATTGTCATGCAGTGGAGGATATTATAGAGATTATTAGATAATAATAAAGGAGGTAAAGTAAATGAAATGTGTGTTATATTTAGACTATCCAGAGAATGAATTTGCAGAGTGTATTTTTGATGATTGTGATAGAACTGCATGTAGGTATCATCCTAGATATGATATAGATGAGGAAAAATCAGATAGTGATTTTCCACCTACAAAAGATACTATTATAGATAAGTTTATTGATAGGATGAATGGGTGGCAGTTTTTTTTATTTATGTTACTTTTAGTTTCTTTACCTTTTATAATTGGATTTATTATTTATAGTATTTCAATGAAAATTTTAGAGATACAACAATCAAGGTTTTTGATATTAGTATTTATGTTTGTATTTTGGTATCTGATATTTGCTAAGAAATATAGAAGGGAAATGATAGATGGTTATCCAGAATTGAATGGAGGTAAGATAAATGGAGTGTAAGTTAGGTGTTGCCAGGATAAGTTGTGATAAACCATCTGGTTGTGCTGATTGTGATTATTATGTGGCAGAGGAAGGTGAAATGTTAGTTTTTGATTTGGATAAGATTAGAGAGATGTTTAAAAGATATTCAAATAAGAATGTGGAGGGTGAGTAATGAAAGAAATAAAATTAAGATTTACAAAGAAGGCAATTGATAATATTAAGCAAGTGTTAGGACTAAAACATATATGTGGTAATATCGATTTTGTAAGTAATATATTAGCAATGATAATACAAATGATTGATAAAGGGGTTATTGAAGCTGAGATAAATGAAAAAGTGCTTAAAGCATTAGGAGACGATGAGTAATGTCGAGTGTATTAGTCGAGAAGATTGTAAATGAATTACATAAGGATATGAGAAAAGTCGATGAATGGATAGAAGGTACATATAGGTATTCTGTGGACTTATCGGAAGCAACTAGAAGAAAGCATGTAGAAATGGTTGAGGAGGTAGTTAATACGGTAATAGATAGGAGAATGGATGAGATTGAAGGTGGTATCCTAAAATGTAGTTCATTAGAAAACCAAAAAGAGCTTTATATTAGGATTGATGAGTTGAATCAACTGAAGGGAGATGGTGAGTAATGGAGTATAAAAAGGTTGAAATAAATGATAACAATCAGATGATAGATGGTAATGAAACAGTTATTTTGAGTAATGATGGATATAGAATACGAAGTTATAACAAAGAAGCTAAGAGGTGGGATTTATTGGTGGAGTATAATTATTCAGATGCAATTTACATTTCATTAATAATTGATGCAATTTGGAGTAAATTAGATGATCTAAGAGAGTCTGAAATGGAGATGGTGAGTGAATGAATGAAAAGGAATATGCCATGAGAGAGGAAGTGAGAGAAATATTAGAAAGGGTAAGGGAAAGAATTTCTAGGTATTGTAGGTCTTTAAATGATGGTGAATGTCATGCGTGGGCGTGTCATGGTTGTGAATTACATAAAGTTGGTAAATCAATAATGGATATTCACGATTCTTTTTTGGAGGATGATGATAAACCTCAGTGTTCGGAATGTGGTAAGGTATTGTAGATTGAGAAGGGAGGTGTGATTAATGAATAGAACAACTAAAAACAAAAAAGGAGAAGGTGTGGTCACTAGAGTATCTGGTAGTGGAGAATCGTATATCAATGTTAGAATTAAGACAGATGATAATAAATTAATGATTGATGCAAAATTCACACCAGCAGAATGGGCAGGGGCATCTACATGTTTGATTAGTGATTGTCTTATAGATGTATATGAGAAGGAGGATGATTAATGTCGAAAATGTTATGGGAAGAAGGAAAATACTGGTTAAATTTACGAAATAAAGCTGAGTTAAAAGCTATTGAAATTAGTGATAAGTTTGTAAATGGTGAAATTGATTATAGAGAGTATAATGATGGATTGAAAAAACATTTTAGATACACTAAAATATTGTTTGATTATGTGGTAGGTGATGAATAATGAGCTGTAGAAACTACAATTATCGAGATAGCACATGTAGAGAGTGTGGTGGTAGATTACTATTAGGTTGCTAGAGTTAAAAGAAGATGAGATTGTAGGTGTACACCTACGTATAGGTGATATAAAGAGTGAGGAGACGATATAATGAAATTTAAATGTGGTAAATGTGGCAGGGTTTATGATCATAAGGAAATGATAAAACTTGAAAGTGAACAGGCAGTTGATGATGACCCAGACTATGGGAATGTAGCAGTTTGTAAGTGCGGTTACAGGTTTGGTAAAGATTGGTGGCAGGTAAGAACAAAAATACAAAAGGATGATGTAGTTGTGGTTGTTAGTACAGTGTTTTTGGAGACGGGACACGATAGGTATTACTATCAAACCTTAATTTTTCCTTCAACTATAGATGATAAAAGTCTTAATTGTGGTTATAGCGAAATGTATGTAACCAAAGTGAAT
>Ga0114920_10000050_pt1 | contig 49888 bp, 47 predicted proteins | sample ChitaG_FD_88683 | JGI IMG/M metagenome (GOLD analysis project Ga0114920, IMG submission 88683) | Deep subsurface microbial communities from South Pacific Ocean to uncover new lineages of life (NeLLi) - Chile_00310 metaG | ecosystem: Environmental > Aquatic > Marine > Oceanic > Sediment ...
ACAGAAAACGAAAACTTGCTTGATGCCATTCTGCTTGACGCCAAACGAATCGGCCACGGCATCGCTCTCTTTAAGCATCCTCTCCTCATGCAAATCGTGAAAGAACGGGACATTGCCATCGAGGTCTGTCCGATCAGCAACCAGGTTCTCGGTTATGTTGCCGACCTTCGCAATCACCCTGCTGTGCTCTATATCAACAGTGGCTTGCCGGTTGTCATCTGCCCTGATGATCCGTGTATCTGGAAATGTACGTTTTCTTATGATTTTTATGCTGCATTCATGGCGTGGGGGTTGGACCTGAAATGCCTCAAGAAGCTGGCAATGAATTCGCTCATCTACTCAGCTATGAATCCTGAGGAAAAAGAGAGAGCTTTAGAATTTTGGCGAGGAGAATGGGCGAAGTTCATTACTTGGTTGAACGAGTATGAGATTTAGCCAACCGATGTAAGGCAAAAAAGCCATAGAGCATTATGAGAGATTCCTCTCCCTCTGGAAAGACGCTGACCCTGGGATAGCTGAGGTTGAGTATACGAAGAAGAGGCTGGCTGAGTTGAAAGAATAGAACTAAGCCCTGGCTTCCCGAAGTTGTGAAACGACGGCTGAGCGGAGATAATAAAGAAGATCTATGAGATCGATCCTCTAATCTGTCTTATTCCGGCATTTCCGCTGATTTTTTCTAATAATCGCGAATTTTTCATTGACTGGGTATGTTTCTTCTATCTATTATTATCTACAGAGCAGGCTAGAAAGTGGAAATTGAATAAAAATGAGCCGAACTCAATGCAGTCCAAAAAAAACCAATTTCCTATGTTTTGGCTTTGTGGCCGTGTGAATATATAAGAAAACCAGGTGATTGGAGGCAATGATTCAAGGCATCCTAACCGCAGAGAGTGCAAAGGACATTATTAGTGCTGTCTTCCCACGATTCCGTGGAATGCAGGTGGAGTTACTGGATGAGGGGTGGGATTTTCAGGTCTTTGAGGTCGATGCCAGGTGGCTGTTTCGTTTTCCCAAGCGCGAAGAGTGCGCGACCAAGTTGAGTATGGAATGCAGACTCCTGCCGGACCTTGCGGATTGGGTGTCGCTGCCAATCCCACGCCATGAGTATTGTGCAGAATTGCATGAAAGTTTGAACCGGCCATTTGCTGGATATAAGAAGCTGCCGGGTATCGCTGGGGATGTCTCCAAGACGGTCGATCAGCATAGGGTTGCACGGCAACTAGGACTTTTCCTGACCAGGCTCCATGCTTATCCAGTCGACAATGCCAGAGAGGCCGGAGTACCTGAAAGGAGTGACTTAGTTGCGCACTGGCGTAACAAGTCCCGCGAACAGTTAAATAGAATTGTCGACCTAAATGTGGATCCAAGCAACTTGCGCCGCTACCTCGAGAACGATGTGCCCTTGTATTTTGAGGGTGCATCGAGACTCGTACACAATGATCTGTGGGCGGAACATATTCTTGTTGATCCTCGTTCGGGTAGTGTGAGCGGGATTATTGATTGGGGTGATGCCGCTATTAGCGACCCCGCGGTAGACTTTGCCGGTCTGTATACCTGGTACGGAGAGAAGTGGCTGGAGCATGTTCTGGCGTACTACTCCGGAACACCAGACACTGAGATCATTTCCCGGTCACGCTATCTGGCAACTTGTCTCGCAATTCATAATATCACACTGGGTCAAGACATTGGTCGCCCCCAATGGATCAAAGCCGGGCAAGAAGCATTGCGGTTGATTTTTGCGGCTTAAACCTTATCAACCAGTCGCTCATCCTTGATGTTAGCAGGCTCTTTGCCAACTCTGTGACGTTTCAACACAATTCTAACAACTGATAATATTTCCTAAGCTATGGTTTACGTATAATGAGACTGTGAGAGGAGATGTCTAGGGAAATTCCTAGAACTCTGGAAAGACGCTGACTCTGGTATTCCTGAGGCTGAGGATGCGAAGAAGAAGCTGGGCTGAAGAAGCAATGATCTACTGTATTTCTTTGTACCGGCAAAGCACAATTAAAACAAAGGAGCCTTCAGTTTCTCAATTATATGGGGTGGAAGTGAGCAAACCTTAGCCTTTGAATCCGTCACAATGTGGACAGTATAGCCTGAAGCAATCAATTTTTTCTCATCTTTGGTCACGAGTTCATAAGCAAACACAGCTTTTTTTGGAGAGATTTCTTTTAAAAAGACTCGAATAAGAAATTTTTCATCGTATCTAAGCGGTTTTTTATATTTACAGAAGGCTTCCACAACGACCAGGTAGTAGCCCTGTTTTTCGATGTTTTTATAAGGAATATTTTTCTGGTGGCAATAATATGTTCGTCCTATTTCAAACCACTCAAAGTAATTTTTGTTGTGAGCAACCCCCATTTGGTCTGTTTCGGAATAACGGACCTGTTCTTCGAATTCTATGTAGTTTTTTTCTTCCTGAATTAAAGGAATTTTATTCGAGGAACTTACCGAGTTTGGAGATTTCATCATTGTAATATTTGCGGTACAGGATTTCCCATTCCCTGCTTCCTTCTTCTATGGATTTTTTCTGAGATTGGATTTTTTCTATAGCCTTTTTATCTATTAAATTATAGAGTTTTATCTCTTCTTCAATGCTCCTTACAATAGAAAGCCTGATTTCATTAGGTTCATCGAAGAATTCGACTTGGTCATTTTCAAAGAGAAAATCAAGGATCTGGCGAGCAAAAAAATTAATTTTTTCTCTTGAAAATCTCATATTCACAGTACAATATCCCTTTCTTTAGCTAATTTAGTTTTGATCATTCTGAACATAATTTGGTATTCAATATTTTCATTGCGGATTTTTTCCATGTGTTTGCTGAGGATTTCCCTGACTTCCTGGTCGAGTTTATCCTCTTTTTGAAGTTCATCAGTAATGAGATTTATAAGGCTGTCTACAAGTTTATTCTTGTCATCAGCAATGATTTTTTCTTCTTTTAGGAGATTTCGCACACTTACAAAAGCCATATGTTCAATTTGATTTTTATTTAGTCTCATTTCTACAATAAAATACAACACCTTGTGGTAAAATTCAAGGATTGATTGAAGATGTATTCCAGAAAATTAAAATTAAGCTGACTAAATTATCTTTTTTTATAAGATAGATAGAGACTGTAGGCAAAACCCCCTAAACAGACAGCAAAGATAAAGATCATAAACAGAATAGCTTCAAGTCTCATTTTTACCCACTAAGATTTTTTTTGTGATGATTTTATTTAAAAGAATAAATAAGCCGAGTGCAAGAGACCATTGGAAAAGGATTGTGCCTAGAGAGAATGGGGAAAATATTTTAAACCAGTTATGGGGATTATCGGAGTAGCTCTTCCAGAGCCACCAGCCAAGCATCGCTACAAACTGGATGGGAAGCAACACGTATACCAGTATATCGAACCATTTTCCAACTTTAATCTTATTCTCCGGGGTGGAGATGATTTTTTGGCGGAAGTTTTTTGGGCCATACTTGAGACACACAATTGTGAAGAATAAGCCGCTGACCATTAAGCCAAATGACCAGACCCAATCCTGGTTGTTAAAAAATCCCATGCTGATGGCGGAAGGAAAGCCGAGGAGAAGAGCGCAGATTGTAATTACCAAAACGGCTTTTTTTCTTGAAAGACCTGCATCCATTAATATTCGTGTATCAAGTTCCATCATGGATATAAGAGAAGAAAAGGCAGCAAAGGAGAGAGCGAGAAAGAAAAGAGCCAGGAAAAAAGAGCCTCCAGGAATATCTGCGAAAAGCTTTGGAATCCAGATAAAAGTCAGGCCTTGATTATCTGATTTCATCACTTCAAGGGCTTTTTGTTGGGGTAAATTCTGCACCGCGAAGAAGGAGAAAACAGTTGGAATAACAGCCACTGCTGCCAGGAGGGATGCAAGATTATTGCCAAAACCAAGTGTTGTGGACGTGAAAACAGGGTTTTCCTTTTTATGGGAATAAACTGCATAAGTAAGTATCAATCCCCAGCCGGCTCCTGTTGACCAGGCAGATTGAGTCAAGGCATTAAGCCAGAGCTTGTAGTCAGTTAGGCTGGCAAGATTCGGAGAAAAGAGAAAATTTAAACCTTGGGAAGCAGAAGGAAGGGTTAAGGACCGAATACAGGCTATTATAAGTAGAATAAATAGAGAAGGAATAAGTATTTTATTAGCTCTTTCTATTCCTTTAACAACTCCTGCGTAGATGATAAAGGCGCCAATTCCCAAAGCTGCAAAATGGAATAAAACAGGCTCCCATGAGGAAGTGAAAGAATTCCAAAATTCCGTGGAATCTTTTTGGATCAAGCCTTGAAAAGATGTTGCCAGGAAATATTTTAAGCACCAGCCGGTAACCACGGCATAATAGAACATGATGGCGGTTGTGACAAAAGTGACAAAAGTTCCCATCCAGGCATAATTTTTTCCTATCATTTTCCCAAAGGACCCGATCACACCCAGTCGAGTTTTCTTGCCGATGGATATTTCAATGATAAGGAGGGGAATAGACCAGAGGAAGAGGAATATAATCCAGGCAATAATAAAAGCTCCTCCTCCTTGTTGAGAGACGATACGGGGAAAACGCCATATGTTTCCAGTTCCTACCGCCATTCCCAGGCCTGCGAAAATAATTCCCCAGCGGGATGCGAATATTTCCTTTTTTACCATTGTTAAAATTTATGGCTCTATTTTACTTGAGTTTAGAACTATAAAAGGGTGAAAACATTTTTTTTCCGGTACCTTTTTAGCAACGGCAAGAAATTTTCCTTCAAGACTAAACATCCTGAAAAAGCTCTCTTCTTTATTAGGAATATTTGGTTGAGAAGTCTCATCGTGGATGATTTTTAATATATTTTCAAGAGATATTTTATTACCATTTTTTGCCAAGACTGATCCTCTTTCTTTGAGGATAATCTTTGGAAATTCTGGGAGAAGGAATTCAAGCGGTAAAAAGAACTCCTCGGTCTTTTTTTCTTCGGTGAATCTTTTTATATTTTCTAATGTGAAGCTCTCCCTTATATGAAAATTACCTATTTCTGTTCTGGTAAGCTTAGAAAGATGTGCTCCGCACCTCAGGCTTTGGCCTAAATCAAAAGCGAGAGATCTGATGTATGTTCCAGAGGAGCAGCGAACTTTAAATTCAATAAAAGGGCGATTGTATTTTATCAGTTGAAAAAAATGGATAAAAACCTTACTCGGTCTTAGTTCAAATTCCTTTTTTTCTCTGGCAAGTTCATACAAGGGTTTTCCTTTATATTTTTTTGCAGAAAAAGGAGGAGGGATCTGAAGGATCTCTCCTTCAAATTTTTTCATTGCCTTAAGAAGGATGCCTTTTTGTGGATATTTCTTATTTTCTGGTGAGGTTGGCTTTCCAGTAGAGTCATATGTATCGGTGGAGAATCCTAATCTCATCTGGCCTTCATAAACCTTGCCAAGTTTGGAAAAAAAGGGAAAAAGCCTTGTTGTTTTACCTACGGCGAGCAAAATAAGACCCGTAGCTAAAGGGTCCAGAGTTCCGTAGTGGCCGACTTTTTTGTTGTTTAAAATGTCTCTTATCTCAACAACAACATCATGAGATGTATAGTCTTGAGGTTTGTCTACAAGGATGAGCCCGTCCATGGCTTAATAGGGTTAACTGTATTTCTGTCTATCTGAAACTTTAGTTTTTGATTGTTTTTTTAAAAGTTTGTCAACAGTCTCAGGAATTTCTTTCAGTAAATTTTTATATTTGCCTTTGACGGTAAAACCTGCGGCATTAAGATGTCCGCCGCCTCCAAAATTTTCTGCAATAAAAGCAGCATATGCCGTTCCTTTTGACCTGATGCTAACTCTAAAAGTATCTTTTTCCATTTCTTTGAAAAAGAGAATTATTTCTACTCCTTTAATAGAACGTGCTAATGTTGTGATGTCTTCTGTATCAACTTCTTTAAGATTGAGGGAATCGAGGTATTTTTTAAACATAGTGATAGTGGCAATATTGCCTTTTTTGTTCATCTGTAGAGTAGAGAGGACCTGGCCTAAAAGTTTAATTTTTTCTGGGCGATTGTTGTTGAAGAGAAGCTCAGATACCTTTATAGAGCTTGCTCCATGGTTGATGAGTTTGTGGCAGACTTCGAAGCTCCTTGCGCTGGTGTTAGAAAATTGGAATGATCCTGTATCGGATACGATCCCATAGTAAAGATTATTGGCGATTTGAGGGGTGAATCGCACTTTTAATATTTCGCCCAGGCTGTAGATCATTTCTGCTACTGCTGATGCTTCCGGATCAACCCAATTTATGTCCGCATAATAATCGTTAGAATAATGATGGTCAATATTGATTTTGAAGTAGTTGTTTATGTTTTTTTGCCCGGACCGGGAGACATTAGCACATTCGAGGAGAATAACCATATCAAATTTATCTGGCGGGATTTGACCGATCTTTATTTTTTTAATATCAGGAACCAGGTTGATAGGAAAAGGTGTATTATCCTTATTTATAATCTCTACTTCTTTTCCCAGGAGTTCTCCAATAAAAGCCAAGGCAAGACTTGTGCAGATGGAATCACCATCTGGTCTAAGGTGTGAAGTAATAACAAAATGCTGACTTTCGAGAATTTTTTTACTTATCAGATTTGCAGCATCATTTTTCATTTTTTTTAATATCTTCTAAAAGCTTATCGATTTTTTTTTCATATTCAGGATTTTGATCAAAAGAAAAAATTAGCATGGGATTATACTTTAATTTAACTTTAGAGGCAATAGATTTTCTCAGGTATCCTTTTTTGTTTTGTAAGAGTTCAAGAATGGCTTCTTGTTGTTCACTACCAAAAAAACTCAGGTATATGTGGGCTGTTTTTAAGTCATGGGTCATTTCAATCCTCGTGATAGTAATCAATCCAGATGACGAATCTTGAATCCCTTCGATGAGAAGACGGCTGAGTTCCTCTTTTATTAAGCTGGCTACTCTTTTCTGTCTTCGAGTCACATTCATTGTCGATACATTATTAGAAGATATTTAGCCTGAATTATTCATAAAAACTGCCGATGCCATCATTCTCTCTTAATAATATCAATTCTTTAGCATGATCTTACATTATTTCTAGAACATCACTCTGTTTTTTAAATTAATCTATATCAATCATCGGCATTTTTTACTCTCCGAGCGAGCCGATATTGTGAGATTGCCACGTCGCTTCGCTCCTCGCAACGACGTCTACGGCAACCTTGACTCGTGAATAATCCAGGTTAGTAAAAAAATCACAGTATTCCAGTAGTTATTTTGTTGCTAGTTTTGTTACGCCTCTTGCTATTTATTATTCCTGTCTTTTATTCGCAGCTTAGCTCTTTTTCATTTTTGCCTGTTATTAAAAGTACTGGATTACGTAATCGATGATCTGGCCGTCTATGCTTTTCTCTGCATCCTCTATGATTTTATTAAAAATATTTTCTATAGGCTTTTTTTGGTTGTTGAGAGTTACTATTCCGATTTTTGTTCTTTGCCATTTGTCCTGATAGTCAAGCTCGGAAAAAGCCACGTTGTATCTTTTCTTTAATCGATCTCTAATGCTAGATAGTCTTTTTCTTTTTTCCTTTAAAGAATGGGAGTAGGGGATGTATATTTCTAAAGATAATAAGCCGATAATCATTGAGGAAATAAAAAGCCAGATATTACTCTGGTTTTACCTTTTCAGTTAAAAAAGCTTCTATAATATCACCTTCCTGGATTTCCCTAAATTTTTCGAGGCGGATACCACATTCGTAATCTTTGGCGACTTCAGTAACATTGTTTTTTAGATGTTTAAGTGAAGATATTCGGCCTTGATGGATTACTTTTTCGTCTCTGATAACTCTAGTTTCTGCATTTCGAGTGATTTTCCCATCAATAACGTAGCAACCGGCAACAACTCCAATCTTTGAAATGCGAAATATTCTTCTTATTTCAGCCCTTCCCAGGTATGTCTCTTTTACGATTGGCTCCAGTAAACCTGAAATGGCATTTTTTATATCTTCGGTTAATTCATAAATAACATTGTAAGTTCTAATTTCTACATTTTCTTTTTTAGCCAGATTCAGAATTTTCTGGTCAGGTTTGGTATTGTATCCAAGGATGATTGCGTTTGATGCCGATGCCAGAAGAACGTCGGATCCGGTAATCTTCCCTGTGGCTGAATGTACAATTTTTACTTTAATTGTATCACTGCTTAAATTGGGGAGAATGCTGGTGAGAACCTCTGCCGAACCCTTAACATCTGTCTTAATGATAAGAGGGAGCCCCTTGACTTCGCCCTCCTCAATTTTCTTGAATAGTTCGTCCAGTGTGAGGTGTTCAGGCCTTTGAGTTTCTTCTTTTTTTATTTGGGAAAGCCTGTACTGGATGATTTCTTTAGCTGTTTCCAAATCTGAGACGGCTTGAAAAGTATCTCCTGCTTCGGGGACATTAGAAAAACCTAATATTTCAACAGGCATAGAGGGCTCGACTTTTTTTAATGGTTTTCCGTTTTCATCAAAAAGTGCCCTGGTTTTTCCGTAACAGGTTCCGGAGATAAATGCCTCTCCCTGGCTAAGAATACCATGCTGAATGATGACCGTGGCAACTGCACCCTTTTTGGCATCCAGTCGGGCTTCCAGGACAACTCCTTGAGCTTTAACTTTGAGGTTGGCCTTGATTTCTATAACGTCGCCCAGGAGGAGGATCATATCTAAAAGATCATCCAGGTTTGTTTTTTCTTTTGCGGAGACATCAACGCTGATAACTTTGCCGCCCCAGTCTTCTACTAGCAGGCCTTCCTTCGACAATTGCTGCTTGACCTTGTCAATATCGGCTTCAGCTTTGTCAATCTTGTTGATGGCAACGATTGTGGGAACGTCTGCATCTTTAGCATGGCTTATAGCTTCCTTTGTTTGAGGCATAACTCCATCATCTGCTGCAACAACCAGAACCACTATGTCAGTTAATTTTGCTCCACGTGCTCTTAATTGAGTAAAAGCTTCATGGCCAGGTGTGTCGATAAAAGTAATTGGCCTTTCGTCATGATAGACTATGTATGCCCCGATATGCTGAGTGATTCCCCCGGATTCTTTCCCAACCAAATTTGATTCTCTAATAGCATCCAGAATTGTGGTTTTGCCGTGATCGACGTGACCCATTATGGTTACAACAGGAGGTCTTAAGGTCAGCTCTTTGGGATCACTTTCTGCCTGGATTTGAATTTCTTTCTCAATGGAAACTAATTCTATGTTAATGCTAAATTCCTTAGAAATTTCGCTTGCCAATGATTCGTTGACTACATAATTGACGCTTATGTCGTAACCACTTTCTGTAAGCTTTTCGATGATTTCTTTAGATTTGACTCCTGTCTTTTCTGAGAGCTCTTTTATAGTAAGACCCTCTCTTAACTGGATTTTTTTAACAGTAGTTTTTTTTGTTTTAGGTTTTGGCTTAGTTTTCTTTTTCTTTTCTTTTTTTTCCATTGGTTTATCGCTTCTCCGGATTCAGGGCTTTCCTTCCTATCCTTCCTTGATTTCAATTTTCCAGCCGATAAGTCTAGATGCAAGCCTGACATTAATTCCCTTTTTACCAATAGCGAGGGAGAGCTGGTCTTTTGGTGCAATTGCCTGCATGATTTTTTCTTCTTTATCAAGGATAAAGACCTTTGTGACTCTTGCTGGGCTTAGGGCATTTTTAGCATAAATTAGAGAGTTTTCTGACCACTCTATAATGTCGATTTTTTCTCCTTGTAATTCTTTGCTGATAGCCATGATCCTGTTGCCTTTTACTCCTATGCAGGCCCCTATAGGATCAATATCTTTTTCTTTTGTAAGGACCGCTACTTTTGCTCTTTCTCCAGGCTGGTGGACGATATCTTTTATTTCAATCACGCCGTTAGCTATTTCAGGAGTTTCCAGTTCCAAGAGTTTTGTCAGAAATTTAGGATCAATCCTGGAAACAGAGACCTGGGGACCCTTATTATCTTTCCGAACCTGGGTGATTACAGCCTTAACTCTATCTCCCCTCGTGAACTTTTCATTTTTCAGCATTTCTCGAAAAGGAAAAAGCACATCAGTCTTATTAACTTCAAGAATCATATTATTGTTCGTCTCGAACCTTCTAAGAACACCCGTTACAATTTCTCCTAACCGGGGAGCAAAGAGGTCATAAATTTTTTCTTGCTCAGCACTCCTCACTTTTTGAAAAATAACCTGTTTGGCAGATTGGGCTGCAATGCGGCCTAAAGTATCTGAAGGGAGGTCAATCTCAATAGAACTACCGATTTTTGCTTTTGCATCGATTTCTTTTGCGTCTTCGAGAGGGATTTCAGTCGCGAGATTTTGTGGTTTTTCACATACTTTTTTGACAGTAAAGACTCTTAGTTCACCCTTCCCAGGAAGGAAATGGATATTAATCTTTTCGTTATTTTTAAAGTATTGGGATGAGGCAACTTTAAGGGATTCTTTGATAGCATTTACGATGACATCAGTCTCCACTCCTCTTTCTTTGCTGAGTTGTAGAATTGTATTCCACACGTTGACCTTCATCTTTGTGCCTCAATTATACTTACTTACATGGAGTCTAAAGAAGCGAGAATTATAACTGAAACAGGAAAGAATATCAAATTATATGAAGATCAAAGAAGTGGCGTACCAGGCTAACAAGGAGAGTTGAATCAGATAGATGAGATATATAAAATTTAGCGATAGCGGGGGCAAAAACAAGACTGACAACAGCCATAAGCTTGATCAAAATATTCATTGAAGGGCCAGCAGTATCTTTTAAGGGATCACCAACAGTGTCACCGATAACAGAGGCTGCGTGGACTTCTGTCCCTTTACCTCCCAGGTTTCCTTCCTCTATCCATTTTTTGGCGTTATCCCAGGCAGCTCCAGCATTTGCCATAAAAATTCCCATAAGAACTCCGGTTGCAGTCGCTCCTGCCAGAAATCCGCCTAGAGATTCAGGCCCGATAAAAAAACCAACAAGAAGTGGAGCAGTAACAGCAATAAGTCCTGGCAGTATCATTTCTGTCAGGGCACCACGGGTTACTATATCTATGCAGCGGTCAGAATCAGGCCTTGCTTTTCCTTCCATTAATCCTTTTATTTCTTTAAACTGTCTCCTTATCTCGACGACCATTTTATCAGAGTTTTTTCCTACTGCTTTTAGTGTTAGAGAAGCGATAATAAAAGGCAATAAGGCTCCGATAAGAAGACCGATGACAGTCTCAACATTGGTTAAGCTAATTTTTAACAATTCTTCACCTGCTTTTTTCAGGTATAAATTTACTGTGTTTTGGTAGGCAGAGAAAAGAGCCAGAGCTGTTAAGGCAGCAGATCCTATTGCAAATCCCTTTCCAATAGCTGCTGTAGTGTTGCCTAAAGAATCAAGTTTATCTGTTATTTTTCTGATATTAGGACCTGCTTTGGACATTTCCGCTATACCACCTGCGTTGTCTGCAATAGGTCCGTAAGAATCAGTGGACATGACAATGCCAATAGTTGCCAGCATTCCCACTGCTGAAATAGCTATCCCATAAAGTCCTGATAGTTTATAAGAGATAAATATGGTGGCTGCTATAGTGAGCAGAGGGAGGATTGTGCTCTGAAAGCCTACGGCAAGTCCTGTAATGATTGTGGGAGCACTTCCTGTTTGGGCTGTCCTGGCTATAGTTTTAATAGGAGGACCAGAAGTAAAATACTCACTTTCCAGTCCTATCAAGACTCCGGAGAGCATCCCGCTTAATACCGCCCAGAAAACGTTTAAGTCTCCCAGAAGGACCTTTACTGAAAAAAAAGCTCCTACTAAAAACAATAGGCCGCTTATATAATATACATTCCTCAGAGCTGATTGAGGGCTGAATTTTTTTAAAATGTTAATGGAAAAAACTCCTAAAACCGAGCAGAGAAGGCCTACGCTAATTAAAAGCAAGGGAAGGGACATATAATTTAATGCAGGAGTTAAAGTAGAGCCTATGGCTATTGATGCTATTACAGAGCCCACATAAGATTCAAACAGATCAGCTCCCATGCCTGCTGTGTCTCCAACATTGTCGCCGACATTATCAGCAATAACACCTGGATTACGTGGGTCGTCTTCTGGGATGCCTGCTTCAACCTTGCCCACAAGGTCTGCACCAACATCCGCGCTCTTGGTGAAAATCCCACCTCCCAATCGAGCAAAAAGTGCTACGGAGCTGGCGCCCATGGCAAAGCCGTTTATGATTACAGAGTCTTTTGTAAAAAGGTAAAAAATACTGATTCCTGCAACACCAAGTGCTGCTACAGAAATTCCCATCACTGCACCGCCTTGGAATGCAATGGTTAAAGCTGTGGGGGTTCCGCCCGTAATTGCGCCCTGGGTTGCACGAACCGCAGAACGTGTAGAGGCTTTCATTCCAATAAATCCTGCCAACATAGAGCAGGAGGCACCAGTAAAAAAGGCAAGACTTGTATAGATGGAGAAGAATTTCCATAGTACAGCGAAAAGGACGATAACAAAAATTGATATATAGCTGTATTCTCTTCTTAAAAAAGTCATAGCACCGGAATGAACCGCTTCTGCGATATCATTCATGGTTTTTGTTCCCTTTGGGTATCTTTTGATTAAAAAGTAGAGGAGAATTGCAAAAAATAGTCCCAAGAGACCGAGAATAAAGGAATAAGGAATTAACTTGAGTAATGTCATTGATTTTCCTGCCAAAAAAATTATATCGATGTATAACATAAATCAAATCGAATTGCAATAATGAAATAGTTTAAGTATGCATATACAAACTCTTAATTTAAAGAAGTTTTGGGAAACAGCTCAGCTCTCAATCAGATTTTTAACGCCATTCCTCAATCACTCTTTTTTACGCATAAGCGAAGGGTAGTGGGTGAAAAAAACCGTTTGAAGGCAAAGCGGGCATGGTTCCTCTCCGGGATGGAGAGGAGAGCGAAGCCTGAAACCGAGCAGCTTTTGACTCGCTGGGGCAAAAGTTGCGTGTTTTCTGAATCTGCTGGCCTGAGCTTATACATACTTGCAGGTAGATTCTATCGATTTCCCTCGAAAGCCAAAATCTGAAGGCTAAATCTTCAATGATCGCTTATGCTATTTTCCAAAACCTTGATCTCATGTATCAAGGATTTGGAAATGCTTCCGCGGATTTATATCAAAATGCGGAGGAGGTTCTTTTTTTAGGTGCTTTTGGAATGCCGTTAAAGCGGAGGTTGACGTAAGAGCCGACTTTATTATATTGTTTAATAACATTTAACAGATTATTGCTGGAAGATTGAAAAATTGAGAGATGAAAAAGAAGGGAAAATTTGGGCGATCGGAGGTGGTAAAGGTGGGACGGGAAAGACTTTTATCGCGAGCAGTATTGGTACTTATCTGGCTAAGAACAGAAGGAGGGTTGTCTTAATAGATGTTGATATCGGCGGGGCAAACCTTCATTCGTTTCTTGGCATAAACAGGCCCAAGAAGTCCCTAACGAATTTTTTTGATATGGGGACACCTCTAAAAAACCTTGCAGTAAAGACTGGAATAGAGAATATGTCCTTGATATCTGGAGATGTCCATTCGCTTTCTTCTGACAGCATTAAGTTTACTCAAAAACTCAAGTTATTCAGGCACATTATGAAATTAAACAGGCAATACGTCATTATAGACTTGGGTGGCGGAAGTCATAACAATACTATCGATACCTTTCTTATAGCTGACAAGATGATAGCTGTTGTCGAACCCGAGATAATAGCGGTAGAGAACATGTATCATTTTATAAAAAATGCATTGTTTCGAAAGTTAAGAATGTCGCTGAAAGAGTATGGTTTTAAAGAGATTATTGACCACATGTGGGAAAGAAGAGAAAAATACAGAATAAAAAATTTGAGGGAGCTTATTGATTGTCTTAAGGACAGTTTTTCATACATTGGGGATATTCTTGACAATGAGATATCCGAGTTCACGATTTATCTCATACTGAACAAGATAAGAAGTAGCCAGGATATATTTATTGGCTCTTCTTTGAAGAGTATCTTCTTGAAATATCTTGGTATAAATGCCAAATTTGTCGGATATATTGAATATGATGATTCTATCTGGAGGTCTGTCCGGGAAAGGCGGCCTTTTATGTTGAATTACTCCTTATCTCGCAGTGCCAAAGAAATAGAGGCCTTTACAGAAAATTTGATACGGGGAAAAGAATTAAAATTAATGAGAAGCTAGTTATGTCCAGAAAAGAAAATAAGAAATATTTTGAGGTTCTTGAACTCAGTGCTGATGCATCAACATTAGAGATAAAAAGTTCATACCTGCGTCTCAGGAAATTGTATTCAACAGACTCGATAGCGATATCTCCTATCGCTGATGAATTCTCAGAGAAAAGTAGAAGAGAAATACTCCGCCAGATTGATGAGGCATACGCCAAGCTTATGGTCATGTTAAAAGATGAACAAATAAAAACAAAATATCATAAAAAATCGCTGGATTCTGGTAAGGTCTCCAAAAGGGAAGAGAAAGAAGAGGAATTAAAATTTAGTGGGCAGGTACTAAGGCAAATAAGGAAAAAAATGGGGATACATTTATATGAGGTTGCCCTTGATACTAAGATACGGATAGAACTGCTTAATGAGATCGAGCTTGAAAAGTTTGATTCCCTCCCACACGAAGCATACTTGAGGGGACACATTAGTAATTATGCAAAATATCTTTCGCTCGACTCGGAAAAGGTTGCTGATGATTATATGGAGAGGTACTGCGCATGGAAGGGGGGAGATAAGGAGGAGCCTGAGTAAGAGCTCTGATATATGTCTCATTTTTTTTGGTAAAATTACGATCTCCAGAAAAACTTTTTAATTAAAAATAATGGGTTATAAAAGAGCAAGTTTATACTTTAATAGAACAAAGCATAATTTATATCAAATAGTCAGGTAATATTTTTCATTTTTTCTAAAAAGAATGGATTTAAAGAGAAATAAAAAAGGGCAATTTTTCGCCGGAATTTTGTTCATCTTTTTGCTTGTTTTTTCGAACTTTTTATATTCTGCTCTGCCGTTAGAGGAGAAAAAGGAACAGAATAAAGCCGCTAAGAAGAATAAGCTGACTTTCCTTCCTATAATTTATTACACGCCGGAAACTAAAATTGCCGGTGGTGTGGGGGGATTATATTATTTTAGGGCTTCAAAGAGTGATTTAAAATCACGGCCTTCCAGTATTCTTATGGATTTTGTCTACACAGGAATGAAACAGGTACTGCTTGAGTTTTACCCGGATATCTATATAGATAGTGGAAAATATCATCTGGTGGGAACCCTCTTTTATAAAAAGTACACGGAGAAATTTTTTGGAATTGGCAATACAACTTCTGACGATATGGAAGAAGATTATAGCTTTCGGGTTGCCAGGCTGGACGTATCTTTTTTAAGAAAAGTAAGTGAAAAACTGTATTTCGGGATTCAATATGAGCTTGAACATAATAAGATTGCTTCAGTAGAAGAGGGTGGGCTCCTGGAAAGAATGGATATTATTGGCAGTGATGGAGGAACAGCTTCCGGTATTGGTGCTGTCCTGAATTGGGACAGCCGTAATAATATCTTTTTCCCAACACAAGGAAGTTTTTACCAGATATCTACAAAGTTTTTTAGACAGGCCTTTGGAAGCAGTTATAATTTCAACAGATTCAACCTGGATTTCCGGAAATACTTCCCAATATTTTCTTCACAAGCTTTAGTGCTTCAGGGTTATGTAAATTTAATTACAGGTAATCCCCCGTTCCAACTGCTGTCGTTGTTGGGCGGCCAGAATTTGATGCGAGGGTACTACAAAGGCCGCTACAGGGATAAAAATATGCTTGCTCTTCAAATGGAGTACCGCTTTCCGGTGTGGTGGAGGCTGGGATTTGTAGGATTTTTTGGATTCGGGGAAGTTGCCGAAAAACTCAGTCACTTTAGAATAAACAACTTCAAATTTACTGGGGGGTGGGGAATTCGCTATAAGATTAGCCGAGAGGAAGGGACAAATTTAAGATTAGATTTCGGCTTTGGTAAAGGCACTGTTGGTGTATACGTGACAGTCAAAGAAGCCTTTTGAGCTGTACCAGCAAATACACTCAATCATCCATGTTTTTCAGCTAAGGGATTTTACTGTCTGGATTCATGCGTCTCTGTATGTAAGCACAGGAAGGAGTGTTATTAAACACGCCTGACAGACCTGATGGGAGTGACAGAATTACGCGGGATAGAACGGAATAATATTTCTTGCTGCTTCAGGTCTATTTATCTGATGGTGTGCTTTCCAGCACGGACTTGAGGTCATCTGCGATATTATTTGGAATGTGGATGAACTCAAGGCCAATATCGTATAAAGCATCAGAGTCCTTGGGGTATGCGTCAACCCAAGCTACACGCGCCAGCACCATTGCTGTTTGTCCAGAAGGAAGAAAGATTTCAATATTATGTGTTGACCCTTGTTGGAGAAGTTTGTTGCTGTAAATCCGCATACCTCCAAGACTTATATCTGGGGCTTGACGTTTTTGTCCAAAGACCTTGGGAGGCCTGTATAAGATGCGGGCTTTCACTCGTGGATAACGCCGTTCCTTATGTTCTGGTTGGTCCGGTTCTGTCATTGTTTTGTCTTCCTTTAAGTTTTAGAAATTCCATTTTTAAAAGAAAACAGTATAGGGACAAAATGTTTATGTGTCAAGGATTTCAATGATTTTATCTTTTTAAAACTAGACAGATAATGTTTAATCTATTGGTTCCTTAATCTGTTTCTCCGAAAAGGCTGTAGGGGCCGCAGGATGAGATTCGGACATCGATAAATTGGCCAGTAACATTTTTTTGAGATTTGAAGTTTACAACCTGGTGTCCATCAGTCCGGCCTGTGAAGATGTGAGGATCTTTTTTGCTTTTTCCTGAACAGAGAGCTTTTAAAACACGTCCTATAAACGTTTTATTTAACTCTATCTGTATGTTTTTTTGAAGTTTCTGAACTTCTAAAAGCCTCCTCCTTTTTTCCTCAAGCGACACGGTGTCGTTTTCCTGTGATGCTTCTGTAAGAGGGCGAGGGGAGTAGCGAAATGAAAAAATATTTGTGTAACGTACTTCTCTTAGCAGACTCAGGGTTTCCTGGAATTCTTCTTCTGTCTCTCCGGGGAAGCCCACAATAATATCTGTACTGAGGCTCATGTCAGGCATAAGGTCCCGGATGAATGTTATTTTTTTGAGGTATTCTTCCCTTGTGTATCCTCTGTTCATTCTCTTAAGCACAGATGAGGAACCAGATTGAATAGGGAGGTGGAGTTGATGGCATACTTTTTCCGATTCCTTCATTATGCTCGCTATGTCCTTGCTGAAATTCTTTGGGTGAGATGCGATGAATCGAATCCATTCAATTCCGTTAAAACAGTTGATTTCCCTTAACAGGGATGAAAAACCTTCTCCTGTCTTGGGATCTTTGTAAGAATTAACATTTTGGCCTAAAAGAAATATTTCTTTGTATCCTCGAGATGCAAGATCTTGAACCTCACGGAAAATATTGTGTTTAAGCCTGAATTTTTCTCTTCCTCGAGTAAAAGGGACGATACAGTACGAACAGAAATTGTTGCAGCCTTCCATTATGGTTACATAAGCGCTGATGTTGCTTTTACGAAGGGCAAGCTTATGGATACTTTCGTCCAATTCTTGACTCCAGTCTGTTGAGATGAATTTTTCTCTGTAATTGCTGTGAATGATGTGAGTGAGCTGGTGATAATTATCAGGACCCAGTACAAAGTCGATAAAAGGCTTTTTATCCAGAAGCTTACTCTGATGGAGCTGTGCAACACACCCCACGACACCTATAGAGACTTTCCTGTCTTTTTTTAATGAAGCCAGGTTCCCTAGATAAGAGGAAAGTTTTTCTTCGGCTTTTTCCCTTACAGCACATGTGTTGACAATTATAAGATCGCTCTTTTCAGGAGAATCTGATTTTTTTGCCCCTGCTGCAAATAAGATTCCTGCTATACGTTCTGAATCATTCTCATTCATCTGACATCCAAAAGTATGTATATAGAATTTCAGTTCTTTATTGTTTTTTAGAATTTCTTTCATTCTGTATCTTCTACCACAGCTTTTTAAAAGTAATATAATACAATCTCTGAGGAAAAAAAAGGCTGTTTAAGACTGACAGTATATTCCTATTTGCAGATTACGGATTGTTCGTCAACCCAAGATTATGGTTGAGCATTTCTCTTGCGCTTTTAAGAGTGGATTCTGTAATTCTACTTCCAGCCAGGAGCCGGGCGATTTCTGTCACTCTTTCTTCAAAAGATAGTTTTTTTACTGTGGTAAAGGTTCGTTCTCTGTCTACTTTTTTGTTTATTCTGTAATGATGGGCTGCAAAGGAGGCGATCTGGGGGAGATGAGTTATGCAGATTACCTGATTCTGTTCTGATAATTTTTTTAGCTTTTGAGCAACAAATTCTGCTGTCTTTCCTCCTATGCCTGAGTCAATCTCGTCGAAAATCATGGTTTTTAGTCTTTCTGTTTCTTTTCCAGTGGTTTTTAAAGCTAACATCATACGGGAGAGCTCACCACCGGAGGCGATTTTTCTTAATGGCCTCAACTCTTCACCTGGATTTGGACTTATAATGAATTCCACCTCTTCTGTCCCGCTCTCCTTCACTTTATCCATCGTTTCTAGGCTGGGCACTGAGGTCTCGATCTTTATTTTAAACTGTCCTTTTATCATGCCAAGAAGGGCTATTTCTTTTTCAACCTTCTTTTCAAGTTCGTGTGCGCTTCTTATTCTTAAAGAAGAAAGCTCTTTTGTGTTTGTTTTGTATTCGCTGAATTTTTTTTCAATTTCTGTTTCCAACTCTTTATGTTTTTCTTGACTGCTGCTGAGAGCTTTGTATTCCTGTTTAGCCTTTTCAAAATAAGAGAGGATATCTTTGATGCTGTCTCCATATTTTCTTTTTAACTTTTCTATCTGGCTTAAACGTTCCTCAAGTTCCTCTAATTTTTCTGGAGCTGAGCTCTGTTTTTCTTTAAATTTGATTAAAAAATCGGAAAATTCTCCGATAGTTATGGAAAACTGGCTGATGGCATCATTTGTTTCTTTAAATGTTTTATCAAATTCAACAAGGTCGCTTACAATATCCTGGAGCTGGGCTAAAAGAGCAGAGATTGAGTTTTCTTGACTGTAAGAGGTGTTTAATGCTTTTTCTACAAGAGAATTGATCTTCTCAGAATTTTTTAGGATATTCCTGCTTTGGTGAAGCTCTTCCTCTTCTCCATCTTTGATATTTGCCTTTTCTATTTCTTTTATCTGGAAGTCGAGAAAATCGAGGCGCTGTTCTCTTTCTCTTTCTTTTGTCTCCAATTCTTTTTTTTCTCTGATAAGCTTTTTAAGTTTTTGAGCTGTGTGGGCAACCTTCTTTTTTAGTGAAAAAGCATTGGCATAATCATCAAGGTAATTCAATTGGTACTCAAGCTGAAGCAGGAAAACATGGTCATTCTGGCCGTAAATATCAACCAGACTTCCACTTGATTCTTTGAGTTTTTTAACCGGGACAAGAGTTCCATTTAAATACCCTTTTCCTGTTCCCTTTGCAGGAATCTTTCTTTGAACGAACAGTTCATTTTCTGAGTCAGGTAAGGAATTTTTTAAATCTGTCCTGTCTTTGAGGAGTTGGAAGATGGTCTCGACAGAGATTTCTTTTTCGCCCGTTCTGATCATATCAGAAGAGCCTTTCTCTCCCATGACCAGTCGTATTCCGTCAATGATGATGGATTTTCCCGCTCCGGTTTCTCCGGTCAGGATAGAGAATCCATCCTCAAGGTCAAGTTCAATATCTTCTATGGTGGCAAGGTTTTTTATGTGAAGGGATTTAATCATCTAATAAGAGCTTTTTTAATATAGTTATTTTTTTAGTTGTGATTATAATAGGAACAAGCGCCTTTTCCATATTAATTCGGCCATATCCGATGAATTCGTCCTCACCTGAATAATTTGTAGAGTTAACATCATCCGCTGAATAACGGATGATGTTCATTATATCGTCAACACTGAGGTTTGGTTTTAAGCCTTTTATAAGAGCAGCTAAGCCTGAAACGTGAGGCGCTGCCATGGAGGTCCCATCACCATAGGCATAGGGGAGTGAATCCGGGCCCCAATACCAGGTCGGAACAAGGCTGATGATCTGATCTCCTGGGGCTGCGACATCCACTTCAGGGCCATAATTGGACCAACTCACCCTCAAATCGTCGTAGTCTGTTGCTGCTACGGAAAGGCAATAATCTTCGTAAGCAGCAGGATAAAGAACAGATCCCCCATCGTTTCCAGTCGCACAAACAACTACAATATTATTATCATAGGCATACTTTACGGCCTCTCGAAGAGATAATGAAAACACATCTCCTCCTACACTGAGGTTGATCACATCGGCTCCGTTATCCGCTGCCCACCTAATTCCATCGATGATATCGGCGTAATCACCCCAGCCTGTGTCATCAATAACTTTTACGGGTAAAATCTTGCAGTTCCAGGCCACTCCGGCAATGCCTTCTTCGTTGTTTGTCTCAGCTGCAGCGATTCCAGCCACATGGGTTCCATGGAAAAGGTCGTCGGTTGCATCAAAATCATCATTGACAAAATCGCGGCCGCTTGATTGGATTTTGTCATTTATATCAGGGTGGTCCATGTCGACACCGGAATCCACAATAGCAATAATAATGTCTTCGTCTCCTTTTGTTTCTTCCCATGCTTCTCTGGCTTTGATGTCTGCCCTTGATTGCCCTTGCTGGGGGCTTCCTACAGGCCCAAATTCTTGACCTGAATTGTAAAGAGCATATTGCTCACTAAATAAGGTATCATTTGGTGTTACAGTAATATGAGCCCTGTAGTTTGGCTCTGCATATTCCACATCAGGATTACGGCTCAATACAAACAGCATCTCTTCCACAGTTGTGCCCTCCGGGATTTGAAGTTGATAGATATTCAGCCTCGGGATTCTTTTAAGTTTTTTTGACCGGTAGGCAGCAATAGTGACCTCCACCATAAGGTCTGAAAGTGTGGGCTTGAATTTGACCAGAACTTGATCCTGAACATATTGTTCTCCTTTTAGTTGAAAAGGCCTGCCCTCATTAATAGATTTGATCTGTGGTCGGGAAAAATCCGGTCTTTGTTTTCTACCTCTATCAGGCCTGGAGTGGATAGAACGGATTCCTCTGATATTTTGTGCTCGACGATCTATTATAAGGCTTTCTAATTCTTGCTCAGAAAGAGAAGATTTAGGTTTAACTGGGTCTTGTGTCGGGGTAATATGTTCCAGCTTAGAACTTAGAGTTTTATTTTTGTTTATAGGTTCGGTTTTTTGCTGGGAAATTGGGGGATTTGACTTTTTAGCTTTCTCAAATCTGAAATGTTTTAAATTTGCCGGAAAGAGCAAGAAAGGAAAAATAACAAAAGCAAATATTATTTTATCTTTTTTCATAATTTCCTCCGTAAAGGATCAAAAAGAATACATGGCTTTAATCATGAATCCTAAATCAACTCCATCTTTATAAGGCATAAAGTTACCTTCGGCTTTAAAACTCAGGGCCTCAGTGACAACAAAGTTAAATCCAAGAGAAGTTGAAAATGAGCTCTCTCCAGAGATTTTTTTATCTTCACTTCCTGTTAAGTCCTGAATTGTCTGGTCCATCTTGAACTTTCCCCAGAGTTTGTTGAAGCCCAAATAAAGATAAGGATATATAGGAGCAAATCCTTTATAAGTAAAAACAGGGCCTACTGAAAACCTCATCCAGCATGACTTTCCCTCTATTGTCCCTTCCACTGACAGACCTGGAATTTCCCATTCCTCTTTGCTTCCGAGATAAACGAAGAATTGGGCCTGCCCATCTATCTCGAGGTCTTCGTTGGAAACAATACTTTTCCTGATTTCACTTCCCAGGAGATATCCTCCAATTTTCCCGACTCCCAGTTCTATGGAAATTGGGAGCTCTCTGAATTCCAGTTCGTCGTAATTCGTGAATGAATATCCGAATATAAGAGCCAGAGATAATCCGTTCGGGATTTCAAATTCAGTGTTAAATGTGAAAAAATAAGATTTGAGTTTGGAGGTGTGCTCGTTTTCGTCCCAGCTTATGGTTCGGGAAAAATATTCAAAGCTAATTCCCGGTTTTATAGATATATTCTGAAAGAGTCCTTCTTCTTCCTGGAGCTGGGCTGAGGATAGGCAGGTTATAGTAAAGGTCATCAAAATAATTAAAAAAGGAAGATAAGATTTTTTCATTTAAATCTCCTGTGCTTTAATAATAAACAAACTTTTATTTTAAATGAACTACTTTTTCTTTTTTGGTGTTTGCTTTTCTATTTTTTTGAGTCTTTTTTGAGCCTTTTTTGCATATTTACTTTTTGGGAAATCAGAAATCAATTTTGTGAAGTATGGGATACTCTGCTCAGTCATTTTAGTTTTTAAATAACTATTACCCATATAATAATAAACTCTATCCATTTTTGAAAAATTTGGATAATTGGCCACTATCTCAAGGAGCCTCTTTACAGCTGCTCTATAAGCTTTCACTCTGTAATAATGGATTCCAATATGGAGAGAATGAGCTGCTAATCTATCTTCACAATCTGCTATTTTCTCCTGTGCAGATTTTGCTTCATTGCTTAGCGGATAATTTGTAACAACTTTTTTGAATTCTTCCAGGGCCTGCTGTGTTTTTGACTGATCTCTTCCAGGTTTGTGGATTTTTTTATAAAAAGTCATGGAAATTTGATACTGGGCATAGGGAGCAGAAGGACTGATAGGAAAAAGAGAGATGAATTCTCTGTATTCAGAGGCAGCAATAATCATATTTCCTGCGTCTCCTTTTTGAAAATATGAGTCAGCAATAGCAAGTTTAGCCTGTTGTGCGTAGATGCTTCGAGGATATGTATCGATAACCTGTCTGAAATAGAGCCGGGCTCTCTCAGGATCTTTCTTGACATATTTCTCTCCTTCCCTAAAAAGACTTTCATCTGAAGTAGCAACCTCTGGCGAAACCTCTGGTTTTTTTCCCCTGCACCCGGAATCTAACAAAAAACATAGGACCGATAATATTAGAACAAGCGCTAATTTTTTTTTCGTATTATTCATTTTCTTTATAAACTTGATGCCTCACGTCAAGAAAAATAGAGCTTTTGGATCCATTTCCACTCTTCATTGAGTCCATCCTGGAGTTGGACTTGAGGTGTATAGTCGAGATCTTTTTGGGCTTTTTTTATGTTGGCATAAGTATGAGGCACGTCTCCTTTTTGTTTTTCTTCTTTTGAGATTTTTATTTTTTTCTGGCATATCTTTTCTAAAATAGGAAAAATATCTTCAATTTTTTTTCGATTTCCTCCTCCAATGTTGTATATTTCACCGGGTTTTCCTTTATTAATAGACGCAAAATTGGCATTTATGATGTCATCTATATAAGTAAAGTCTCTGGTTTGCTTTCCATCTCCATACACAGAAATCTGTTTGCCTTCTGCAATATTCTTGAAAAACTTATGAAAGGCCATGTCCGGGCGCTGTCCAGGACCATAAACCGTGAAAAATCTAAGGGAGATTGAAGGAACTCCGTAATTTTTAAAGTATAAAAGACAGAGATGTTCTGCTGCTAGTTTAGTTACCCCGTAAGGCGAGAAAGGGTAGAGAGGACTATTCTCGGACATTGGAAGTTCTGTGCAGGCCCCATAGACTGAGGAAGACGAAGCATAAATAAACTTTTTTAATTGACTTTCTTTAGCTGCTTCCAAAAGTTTTTGAGTTGCTTCTATGTTATTTCTTGTGTAAACAGAAAAATTCTCTCCCCAGCTTTTTCTGACTCCTGCCTGGGCAGCATGATGAAAAACGTAATCTGTATTTTTTAATAATTTTTTTAAGTCCAGTTCATTCAAATCTCCGGAAATGAATTCGAATTTTTTCTCATTTATTAGAGGTTGAATATTTTTTTCTTTTATCCACTTTGCATAAAAATCAGTAAATGAATCGGTCCCTATAACAGAAAATCCTTCTTTAAGGAGTCTGCGACATAGGTGCGAAGCAATAAACCCCGCAGCGCCCGTCACAAAACAAATCATGATTTCTCGAATTTTTTTACTATTTCTTTCATTTTTTGAATAGTTTTTTTTGGATTTTTCTCTCCAAAAACAGATGAGCCAGCAACTAAAATATCTGTGCCATCCATAATGAGTTCTTCCATATTCTCAAGTTTTACTCCTCCATCAATTTCGATTGGAATTTGAAGCTTTTGACCTTGTATCCAATTCTTGAGCTGAGATATTTTAGAGTGACAGGATTCTATAAATTCTTGTCCTCCCCAGCCAGGATTGACTGTCATAAGAAGGATAAAATCCAATTCTTTTAGAATATCATGCATCAGGTGAATAGGTGTGGCGGGATTTAAAGCAACTCCCGCTTTCTTGTTGAACTCTTTAATGAGAGTGATGTCTTTGTGAAGATGAGTTGAAGCTTCAAGATGGATTGAGATCATATCTGCCCCGGCTTCATGAAAGAGGGGAATGAAAAACCTTGGATTTTCGACCATGAGATGAACGTCCAAGGGCAATGATGTTATTTTCTTCAGTGCGGTGACAAGCTGAGGTCCAAAAGTAAGATTTGGGACAAAATGTCCATCCATAATATCTATATGGAGCAAGTCAGCTCCTGCTTCCTCAGCTATCTTTGCAGCATCTTCAATTTTTGTAAAATTGGCCGAAAGAATTGAAGGGGCAATTTGTATCATTATTTACTAACCTCCAGGTTGATTGGATAATTCTTTTGAATGAGGTAGCCATTAAGGGGTTGTTGCTTGATGATGATTCCGGAATCCAGCCCGGGATAATAAGCATAACGTACGTTCTCTACTCTGAAATCCAATTCTTTTAGTTTAGCAATTATAGTGACTGCATTTTTGCCGATAAGATCAGGCATGAGATACTTATCTTCTTCCTCTCCCTGGCTGACAAGAAGACTTACAGGGAAATTCCTCCCAACTTCTTCAAGAGATTGAGGATTTTGAGCAAGAATTTTTCCAGCTGAATAATCAGAAGTATGTACTTGAGACACTTTGCCCTTGCGTATTCCTGCATCTTTAAGAGTCTGGTTTATAAGCTGGAAACTTTTTCCCATAAGTCTAGGGATAATGACCTTGTCTTTTCCAGAGCTCAGGATAACTTTGACCTCTTTGTTAAATTTTACTTTTGAACCTGAGGGAGGGTCCTGGAAAATAATTCTTCCCTTTTCCCAGTGGGTGTCGTACTGTTCTCCTTTGTTAGCGATCGTAAGCCTTTTTTTTGCGAGCGAAATTTTTGCCTCTGCCATAGTTTTCCCTACAAGATCGGGGATAGCAACCATCTCACCTTTAAGGATTATCCGAAAAGATATGATGGTGCTCAAAAAGAAGATTATAAAAAAAATGACCGTATAAAGTGTGGAATTGAAGATCTTTTTTGCTTGCATTAGCAAATTCAAAAATTACGCGGTCATTTTTATTAATACCATAGATTTATAACCAAGTAAACGGGAAAAAAGTTTCCGGAAAAAATGAAACAAAAATAGAACCGTCCCCATTTTAGATGGAAAAGGGAAAGCAAAACTAGACTTTGCTTTAAAAGGATTTGCTGAGAGAGTAGATTTTTTTTATAATGAAGCATCAAAGATAAGGAGATAAAATCATGGAGGAATATTCGGATTTTCGAAGTGATACAGTCACTCAGCCTACAGAAAACATGAGAAAAGCAATGGCTGAAGCCGTTGTAGGAGATGATGTCCTTGGAGATGATCCTACTGTCCAGAAGCTGGAGTCTTTAGCAGCAGAAAAAATGGGCAAAGAGGCTGCGTTATTTGTCCCATCTGGAACCATGGCAAATTCTATTGCCATAAAGGCTTGGACAAGAGAACTAGATGAAGTCATTGTGGAGGAACGGGCTCATCTCTACAATATGGAATCCACTCATATGACTTTTATTGCAAGAGTGCTGCCCCGGCCGATCTCTTCTAATCGAGGAGCTATGGATCCGGAAGAAGTGGAGAAAAATATCAGAAAGCCTTCAGTACATATTCCTCGTACATCGCTTATTTGTGTTGAGAACACTCATAATAACTGGAGTGGAGCTGTTGTACCGATGGAGAATTTAGAAGCTGTCAGGAAGATTGCAAATAATCATGATATAAAAATTCACTTTGATGGAGCTCGTATCTTCAACGCAAGTGCTGCTTCTGGTATTCCTGTTAAGGAATATGCAGCTATTGGAGACTCGATAATGTTCTGCCTTTCCAAAGGGCTCTCCGCTCCTGTAGGCTCTCTTTTATTAGGGCCGAAGGAATTTATCGATTTTTCTCGCCGTGTGAGAAAAGCGCTTGGAGGAGGTATGAGACAAGTCGGGATTCTGGCTGCTCCGGGTATAATTGCCTTAACTGAAATGGTGGGCAGGTTAAACGAGGACCATAAAAGAGCAAAAAAACTGGCTTTAGACATTGCCGAGCTGCCAGGGATCTCTTTAAATCCGGACCACGTTCAAACGAACATTATTATATTTGGTTTTAACCATCCTAAAATATCAATTCATGAATTTTTAATAAATTTAAAAGACCACAAGATCTTAACATTGGCTACTTCAGGGGAGAGTATTCGTTTTGTAACTCACAAGGATATAAACGATAAGGATATAGAGAAAGCTGTTTCAGCATTTCGTGAGATACTCGGCTAAAAAAACTTAATACATGGAACATAGATAACAATCAGAAAGTATTCTGGAGTGACCTAGCTCCCTTCAGATTTTTCACGCCATTCCTCCCTCAATCTATTGAGCGCATAAACGAAGGGCAGTGGGTGAGAAAAACCGTTTGAAGGCTGAGTGGGCATGGTTCCTCTCCGCGATGGAGAGGAGAGCGAAGCCTGAAATCGAGCAGCTTTTGACTCGCTGGGGCAAAAGTTGCGTGTTTTCTGAATCCACTGGCATGAGTTTAGACATGCTCGATGCCCGGCTTCACCGGATTCCCTCAAAGAGCGATTCAGGAAGGCTAAATCTTCAATGGTCGCTTCATCCATCCCAGAATACTTATTTTAATCTATCAAGACATGTTTTGCTCTTACAAAATAGAAGGGAACCATTTGAATAGATGCGGAGAAGGAAAATTAAGTATTTGATTCTGTGGGTGGAGGCAGTTTTTTCTTATCGCCGAATAAGGCCTGTTCTACCAGTTCCGCAAGGTCCCAGATTTTTAAGTCCTCCTCCATGTTTTTATCCTTGATTGCATCATCGAACATGGTGATGCAGAAAGGGCATGCAGTGGTTATCCATTCAGGGTCTGTGGTCAGTGCATCTTCCAGACGCTGAATGTTGATTCTTTTCCCGATCTTCTCGTCCATCCACATCCAGCCTCCCCCTGCACCGCAACACAGAGAGTCGATTCCGGAGCGTTTCATCTCTTTAAGCTGTAAAGAGGGGATAGACTGGAGGATTTCTCTTGGAGGTTTGTATATGCCGCTGTACCGTCCGAGATAACATGGGTCATGATATGTGGTTCTTTTGGCTAAGCTGTGTTCAAATTTTAAACGTCCGTTTTGGATGTTTTCCTGTAGAAATTCTGCATGGTGAACTACTTTACAGTTGAAGCCAAGTTGAGGATATTCATTTTGGAGAGTGTTATAGCAGTGAGGGCAAGTGGTTAAAATCCTTTTTATGTTGTAACGGTTGAACGTTTTTATATTAGTCTGAGCAAGAATCTGATATAAATATTCGTTGCCCACCCGTCTTGCGGGGTCACCACAGCAGCCTTCCTCTAAGCCTAAGATGGCGAACTTGATTCCGAGATGGTTTAGTATTCTGGCCATAGCTACTGCGACTTTTTTGTTGCGGTCATCGTAAGAACGAATACAGCCTACAAAGAACAGGTACTCAATATCCTCCCCCGAAGTCTCAGATATGATGGGAACGTCCAGTTCCTTTATCCAATCAGCCCGGGAATCACGTCCCATACCCCATGGATTTGAGTTTGTTTCCAACCCTTTAAAAGCAGTTGTTAGTTCCTCGGGAAATTTGCTCTCCATGAGCACTTGATACCGTCTCATATCCACGATTTTATCCACATGTTCGATAAAAACAGGGCAGTGGTCCATGCAAGAACGGCAAGTAGTACATGCCCAAAGTGCTTCTTTTTCTATGAGATTTCCTATAAGCGGTGGAACTTCCTCAGTTTCAGTATTCTTAGACTTAGCCTTAAGAATCTGGGGGGCCCGTAAGTGAAGGTGGTCTTTTAAATCTAAAATGATCTTTTTTGGAGATAGCGGCTTCGGTTATATGGGCAGGGCAGAATTCCTGGCACCTTCCACAGCGAGTGCAGGCATCAAGATCCATAAGATGTTTCCATGTAAACTCCTCAATTTTTGATATGCCAAAGCTTTCTGCTTCCTCGTCTTCCAAATCCATAAAAGAGAGCATGCCCTTTGGATCAAGGGACCGGAAGATCATATTCATCGGAGAACTGATAATGTGAAAAAGTGTGGAGAATGGGATATAAGCAATAGTAAAAAGGACGAGAAAAAAGTGTATCCGGAAGACAATCATTGCTAGGAGGCTTTTAGTGCCAGCGCTCCAGCCTGCCGTGTTTATCAGGGCAGCCAGGGCCTTTCCCACGGGCGCCCATGTTTGTATGTCCCTGGCAACCACGGACAATCTCAAACTTTCGAGAAAAACCCCTGTCAAGAAAATTAGCAGAATAAGAGCAAGAGCTTTAAAATCCTCGGGCTTGTTGTCAAGCCTGGATGGACGAGTTACATAACGGCGATATAGAGTCAGGAGTAGGGACGCGATCGCAAACACTGCGATTATATCAAGAGCGAGCGATAGAAGCCGGGCTATCAGAACAGGTAATGTAAACATGAACTGGGCAATAAAAATAACTCCAATTGGAATGAGAAAGCCCAGGAAAATACATAGATGCAAAGAACCAGGATAAAAATCTTGTAGAATCTTGCGGTGGGCAATACCTTCCACCAGGAAGGATTTTATCCTCGTTCCTATTTTATCTGATCGTTTGTCTTCTTTTCCTATGCGCCACAGCCTAAAGTGTTTAATTATCCCCCATGAAAAGATATAAATAGCGAGGAAGACAAGGAATATATCAAATACTTTAATCATTTTATTAAATTATGTTGTTCGTGTTTATATTTTAAACTCTATTCATTTTTAATCTTGGCCGAGACTGAACTTTGTTTCCGGACAGGCAGGTCCTGAGGGTTGACTGCCCAGGACTTACCAGGTGCCAGCATAACATCATGACAATTAAGGCATTTCTGATTCTTTGGTGGGCCTTCGAATTCCCTCAAATGGCAGTTGAGGCATTCCCAGACTGTAGGACGATTTGTGCCGCCTGTTTTATACTCATGTGCTGCTGTGCGATGGCAATCCACACAATTCAGGCCCTCACTGTAGTGAATGCGGTGATTGAAGTTAATAACCTTTTTTATAAGCTCATAACCTAAATTAAGCACTTCAGGGTGGCAATCAAGACACCTCTGGGAGGTCAGCTCGTCATCTGCAATATATTCAGGAGGGACAAGCTGATCGCGGGCATGTCTAAATATATTCCACTCCTTGGGAATTATTTTAATTTCTCTTGAGTGGCACTCATAACATTTTGTTTGTTCTGCTGGATGCCCTTGTGACTTTATCCACATTTCTCTATGTTCGGGATGGCATTGCCTGCACACAAGTTCATTTGTTCCCGAATAGCGCACAAGGTAGGCAGTAATGCCAGCTGCGCCGACAAAGACGAAGAGTAATATAAGGATAAGGATTATTTTGAATTGTTTTTTATATTTTGGGAAAGACATTTTTGATTTATCTCACATTAATACTAAGTATATATATCTCAGGCGTCTCTTTACCTTGGGGAGGACCAATAAGTAAAGCTTTGTTTCCGGCTAAGCTAATGATTTTTGGCTCCCAGAAAGCCGGGTGACGAGGATAATCCATGGGCACCAAGCCTGCGATATAACCAGGAGTTTGCTCATCAAATACTACCTTTTCCACGCCATTTATTAAGTCAAGGATCATTCCTTTGTAAATATGCTTAAAGAGGATGTATCGGCCATTTCCTGACATATCAAAAAATTCAACTCTGGGCACTACCCTGGATTTGAGAAGTTTAAGCCCTGATCCATCAATATTCACTTCGTAGGTTCCCATGCCATTTTTTTCTTTTCCGTTATAGAAGAAAACGATCTTTTTGCCATCGTGACTAATGTCCGCCAGGCTGAACCATCGATCGTGAAAATCCGTAATTCTCGTAATATCTTTTCCGTTCCAATTTGTTGTATAAAGGTCGTAGTCATTTATATCTTCGGATGACTGTGCACCGAAAAGCAGCCATTGCCCGTTTCCACTCATACAAAACGCCCATCCTCCTCCGTTAAGCGGTCGACGCGGTATTAAAGGCCATGTCCATTCACTCCCATTAAAATCCGGGGCCAGAATAGTTCTATGTTTTTTGCTTAAGGTGTCTAAAAGGACTATCCCACTCGGGCTGCCATATCTCCTTGGTCCTAAGTGTCCCTTAACTACACATGCGATACGGGTTCCATCACTGCTTATTGTGTAATTGGATACTCGCTCCCAGTCACTGCTTATAAAATCCAGGGATTTTAGGTCTTTTCCCTTTAATGCATCAAAAGGGAAATTTATAATTCGGAAATCGGTCCCGTCCGTATTCACCACTGCTAAATAATGGTCTAGAATACGAGCAGGCTTGCTTAAGCTCAAGGAAAATACAGCTACGCTGCCGTTTCCGCTTAAGACAGGAGGTTTTGTTCCGACAATTAGGGGTATATCTTTATATGGAGTTGGTGCTGTGTTTTCTCCATCACGGAACAGGTCTTTTTCCTTTCCATTTTCAACATTCATCAATCTCACAGCTTTTGTTGTTTCTTTTCCGTTCCTGATTTCAACTATATAGAGCATCCATCGGCCGTCATCGCTAAGACACGGATAATGAACCAAATCATTCCCTGAATACGTAAGTCTTCTTATATTAACTTGGTTCTCTAGAACTTCGGTCTGGATTGGTAATACAACCATCCAAAGAATGGAAATAACAAAGGCAGCCTGTATGTATTTTTTTATTAAAACCTTCATCTTTGTTCTCCAAGTATAAATTGATTATATTTTCTCTAAACGTACTACTGTATCCTTTAAACACGGGCCTCCACCGATAGGGTCAGTCTCTCTTTCGATGATCTCGCTGGGATTCACACCTTTTCCTTTTTTATCCCACCAGAGGAGATTTGTATCCCGGTCATAGCTCTTAAAACGCTTAGCCTTTGCTATATTTCCAACTGCCGTATGACCAAAACCTTCAGCAAGGGCTACAGAGTTGGGGTGAATCCGGTGCGTAGTCAGTACACGGACTGTTAAGCTTCCCACAGGAGAAGAAATCCGTACCCTGTTCCCGTTCTTGATGCCTAACCTGTTTGCCGTATCCTTGTTGATCCACAGGCGGTTTTCATGGAGTATTTCACGCGTCCATTTGCTATTGGCAGTTCCTCTGGCTCCGAGGTTTGATTTGAATGTAGTAAGAATAAACTCATCTCCTTTCTTTTTTTTATGTTTGGCTATAGGTTGATACTCTGGCAGAGGAGAATGATTTTTTTGCTTCAGAGTGTTAGAGTATATCTCTATTTTTTGGGCATGAACAGGGGGGATTCTACTAGTGAGGGATCGGCTATCTTTTTTTTGAGAAGTGTCGACCCAGAATCCATCTTTCTTTAAGTTGTTAAAATCTTTTTGTTTTTTAAGATTAGGTATTGAAGAAAAAACTTTAGAAATATAATCTTTTGTATCCTTGAATGGGAGAGCTTTTAATGTTTTTCCGCCAATTCTCCGGGATAGTTCCAGACAAAAGTTGCCGATTTCTTTGGCTTCGCCTTTTGGCTGAAAGACATGTTCAAGGAGCTTGCCCACTTCGAAATCGGGTAGCCTCAAAACTTTTGCAGCGCTCAATAGGGATACAACAGGCTGTCTGAGGTTTAAGATGGGAACTATGTCCAGAGAAGGTGCACTGCATAAACCCCATCCTTCCAGATAAGTAGCAGTAGGAAGAACCATGTCAGCTACCATGGCTGTTTCAGTGAAATGAGTATCCATTACAACGAGGAAAGGCACTTTTTTTTCGTCTTTAAGGAAAGTTTTTGTTGATTCACAGTCAGGGTTAGAATAGGCGGGATTAGAGAGATAAACGAAATAGGTGTTAATTCTTGTACTCAATTCCTGTAGCTCTTTAAAGTTTTTACGTTGTTTTGGCCGGAGTTGGTACAAAGGGTTTGCTGTTTGCTGGTTTTTGCCCGGAAAACGGGGAAAGAAAAGACCTCCTTCCTCCTCAAGATTTCCGATGAGCCAGTTCAGGAGAGATATACTTCTTACATTCTGGTATCCATTTTCATGGTCGCTTATTCCTCCTCCTATTATTGCTATAGAGGGCTTTAATGTGGCAAATTCTACGGCAAGATGTTCGATGTCCGCTGCCTTGATACTGCTCTCTTTTTCTGCAGCCTTGAGAGTGAATCGGGAAAGATGATCTTTTAACTTTGTCAGGGAAAAGTTAGTCTTTTGGTTTAAGAAACCATTATCTGCAAGCCCTTTCTCCACGATCACTTTGGCCATTGCGAGGGCTACGATACTATCGGTTCCGGCTTTGATGGGATACCATGTATCACTCTTGGCTGCTGTCTCAGACATCCGGACATCAAATGTAACAAGCCTGGCCCCTTTTTCTACCTGGGCAATGATTAACCGCTTAGTTATGCCTATGAACTGGTCGTGGTTTGCATAAGGATTGGCGCCAAAGTTGAAGATAGTGCGGCTTCTCCCGACGTCCTCAATAAGGGACGGAGACCCTATCATCGATGTGAAGGCTGTGTCGCGGTTGAGGTTCTTTAATGTGGGCCTGTCGATAATATGTGTTAGTCCAACTGCGGCAATAAATCTGTCAAGGAGAGGGTCTTCATGGCCAAAATCAACAACGAATTCGCTTGTCCTATTATTCTGTAACATTTCGTTAATGCGCTTTTCCAGGGTGGAATACACTTCATCCCAGGTGATTCTTTTCCACTGTCCATCTCCCCTCGCTCCCAGCCTTTTCATGGGTAACAATAATCTTTCGGGATCATTAACCAGGTTTATTCCTGCAAGCCCCTTGGCACATATACTTCCATGGTTATTGGGATGGTTTGGATTTCCGAGGATCTGGACAAGCCGTTCTCCATCTAGATAAGCAATGATCCCGCAGCCAGCAGGACACTGTTCACAAGTTGTAGGGATAGCATGGAGAGGCTTGAGCGATGTCCGGGAGACTGCGGTTATCTTTTTATAATCGGTGCCACTCTGGATCATGCTAAAACCTGTTGCTGTGCCTGTTACCCAGACCAATCCTGTTTTCATAAACTTTCGTCTGGAAATTTTTCTTTTTATCATTCCTTAAAATCCTTTTATAACAGGGGTAGGAATTCTCCACCCACTACAACGATATATCTCATGAAAAAAATTCCTATGACTACAAGAATTGAGGCTATAATCACTGTGGTTAATCTCCTGAACCTGGGTACAACCAGGAGAATAAACGGCAATATCTTGCCGAACAGATTTTCAACGAGGAGGAACAGGATGCTGAATTTGCCGCCTAGGATCAGATGAGCAGCTGCCTGTGCATCGGAGTGTGATATAACCAGGACAAGAAGGTCGCTGCCTACAAGAAAAAGGTCGAATACAATCGTCCATGCAAGCAGTTTGCCGAGATTGAAAATCAGCTCATGATCGATCTTTTTTTCTTTAGAGAAGAAGCGGTCCTTAATGATGCATACAAGAATCATGAGTGCAATACCTGAAACAATGGCTGAGGCAAGGAAGAGAATTGGCATTATTGCCGTATTCCAGAGAGCCCTTGCCTTGCCGAAAGCAAGGATGAATCCTGTATAACCATGAACTGAAACAGCCAGTGGAATTCCAATAAGCCCGAAAATCCTGGTAAGTTTCATGTTTCCTTTAAACATGAAATAGCCATAGATAATACAATTTATTGGATAGAGGACAAGTAAAAATGAGCCCCAGGTGATAGGAGAAGCCATGTTGAGATAAACAAAAAGGTGCCATGCCCGATAAGGTATTCCTATATGAATAAGAAGAAAAAAGGGAGCTACAACCAAAAGGACCGTAGCCAGTACAATACCCACTTTGCCAAGGGATTTGTACTGGCTCATGCCAAAGGCATATGCCAGAGTGGATAGAATAAATGATCCCGCACTCAAGCCGGTTAGGTAGAAATAGATCGCGATGTTAAGACCGAATGCATCCTGATGAAAAATATTATATAAGACTTGAGTGTCCATAAAGCCTCTTTACAGCTTAACCATTCTACTGACGGCTAAACCTCCTTGTTTACTGCGGTATGTAAAAGCAAGTTGCAAAATAACCACCTTATAATTTCTTCTTTCATTTTTCCTCTTCTATCTTTTTAGCCTCTACGGCTTCTATATCCAGACCGATATAAAATGTATGGGATTCGGTTCCCATTTCAGGTTTGATAACCTGGACCGCGTTTTTGGCTAAAGCTTTTGCTATATCACTTTTTGGGTCGTTCAAATCTCCAAACATGATGGAGCCCGTTGGACAGGCCAGGACACATGCGGGCTTGAGACCGGCATCAACTCTATGAAAACACCAGGAACATTTCTCTGCGATTTTTTTTACGGGATTGATGTACCTCACTCCATAAGGGCATGCAGCCATACAGTACCGGCAGCCAATGCATCTGTGTGGGTCAATGTAGACTATTCCGTCTGGTCGTTTGATGCTGGCATTGACCGGGCACACTGTAACGCAGATGGGATTTTCACAATTGTTGCATACAACAGGAAGAAAATATTCCTTTGAATTAGGGTATTTCCCTTTCTCCACCCGTTTCACCCAGCTTCTCCAGACGCCGAGTGGCACATCGTTTTCACTCTTACAAACAATAGCACAAGTGTTGCACCCAACGCACTTCCTCAGGTCGATCAGCATGGCATATCTTATTGCTTTATTACTCATTGTTTTGCTGGTTTGATTCTTCGGGACCTTGAAACTGGGCAGCTTGTTTCTTCTCTGTTGCTTCCTCCTTCTCTATTTTTATCCTATCATGCCAGGTCTTAATACTGTTTATGATTCCTTTTCGCGATTTATATCCGATGGACACAAAAATCCCGATTAGAAAAAAAATAGCCAGTGCGCTTCCCACATAATTGAGCCAGGCTGATTTTGCTGAATCAATGTGTGTCGAGCCCATCACAAAACTGGCTTTTGAACGATAGTCATGACAGCGAGAACAGAAATCTTTAACGTCACTTCTTGTGCCGTGAGCAGAGTCGTCATAGTGGCAGCTAATGCACACTTCGATATCAAACTTTTCCGCAATGTCTCCCTTGCGGTGTCCGGATATCTTCCACAGAGAAGACCCTTTCAGGATTCCTTTGACCATGACTTCAGGATGGCAGAAACCGCAGGTCTCTCCTATATTTTTCTCATGGATTGAGGATAACGGGTCATCATGAAGAAGGACATGGTGTTTTGTGTGACAGTGAAAACAGAGAGGGAATTCTTTGTTTGCGGTAGGAGCAGCAAAAGTTAAATGGATGTTTTTCTGATATTCTTCTGCCTCCTGGGGGTGACAACGAGCACAATCTACATCGACAACGCCCTCCCTGAAATGTACATAAGGATTAGAATGAATATGGCAGTCTACGCAGGTCATTTTTCCTTTATGGTGAATGTCTTGGGACCATTTTTCTGGATCCACAAAGAGGGAACGGGTCTTACCGTCTTTTGTGATTTGGAAAATATCGGGCTTTCCATGGCAAAATAAACAATCCTGATCAGTATAGATAGAATTTTGGGAAAAAGAATAATTGTAAAAGATTAACAGGAAGAGAAAAGTGAAGAATATGGATTTTTTTAGAATCATGCCTAACAGATGCCTTGCTTAAGAGTTGTTCTGATTATTCTCCTGGTTTGAATAGAAGAAATGAGCCCAGCCATTTTAGCCTGCCATATCCTGCAACTCTTGATCATCATAATAATCATTTCAAGGCGGGCACTTGTGTTTTTCCAAATTTGGAATTCATATAACTATTCCAATTTGGAGTACCGCTCATGCTAACATAATGTGTATATGATGACAAGAAAAATGTAAATACCTGGTATTTGGGAATGTCTTAGCTTCCGTTCAGATTTTTCACGCCATTCCATCATCATTCTATTCAAAGCATAAACGAAGGGCAGTAGGTGAAAAAAACCGTTTGAAGGCAAAGCGGGCATGGCTCCTCTCCATGATGGAGAGGAGAGCGAAGCCTGAAACCGAGCAGCTTTTGACTCGCTGGGGCAAAAGCTGCGTGTTTTCTGAATCTACTGGCCTGAGTTTAAACATACTCGATGTCCGGCTTCGCCGGATTCCCAAAAAGAGCGATTCAGGAAGGCTAAATCTTCAAGGTCGATTTATCCATTCCCAAATACCCTTAAAATATGATTGATTTATCATTCAACTAATTTTCCTGAGGACTTAAAATGTATGGGAAGAAAAGGTATAATTATTCATCATTTACCCTTTGTTTCAGAGAAAGATCTTTTTATCTTCAATATTTGATTGCTTCATAAGAGGATTTTATTTAAAAATAGATAAAGGACAAAATATTGATTTTTTAGAGAGGGGAACATGAAAGAAAAATCGGATATAGTTATTTTAGGAGGTGGCCCGGGGGGTTATGTGGCTGCTATAAGAGGGACCCAACTTAAAAAAAGTGTTGTCTTGATTGAGAAGGATAAAATAGGGGGGACTTGTATGAATTATGGCTGTATTCCTGCTAAATATCTTTTAAATCAGACAAAAAATTATAAAGAATTAAAAGAAAATAAGAATATCGAAGGACCTTTAGAAGAAATAAAATGTAACTGGAAAAAAGTCCAGGCTGAGAAGGGGATAATTGTCAAGAAACTTGTGAGCGGTCTGGAGTTCCTCTTGAGAAAAAACGGAGTTAAAATTGTCAAAGGAACAGGTTCTATTAAGAATGAGCGGCAAGTGGTAGTTGAGGTAGAAGGGGAGGAGAGCATTTTTGAATCCAGTAAAATTATTATTTCTACAGGTAGCAAACCAGGAGAACTTCCATTTCTTGAACCGAATGGGAAAGAAATTATAACCTCTCGTGAAGCTCTTGAGTTGGACAGCATTCCCAAAAAGATGTTAATTATTGGAGCAGGCGCGATTGGTCTTGAGATGGGAACAATTTACCAGAGATTAGGAGCAGAGGTCCAAATTCTAGAGATTATGCCCACTATCCTTCCTGGTTGTGATAGAGAGATGATGGTGCGATTAGAGAGGCTTCTTAAATCACAGGGGCTTCAAATATATACTCAGATGAAGATAGAAGAAGGGCAGATTGAAGAAGGAAGGGTTAGAGTAAGAGGGACTTGTTTAAAAACTCGATCTCCCTTCGAATTTGAAACAGATAAAGTTCTTTTAGCCACAGGAAGGAAACCTAATTATGAGAGTTTGAGTTCCAAAGACCTGCTGTTTTCCCTGGATAAACAGGGATTTTTCCGTGTAAATTCTCAGCTTGAAACAAATATACCTGGAATTTATGCTATAGGCGACTTAATAGGTGGAAAGCTACTTGCACATAAAGCATCCCATGAAGGCATTCTTGCAGCAGAGAACGCTACAGGGCAAAAAAAAGAAATGAATTATGATTCTCTACCCATGGCAGTTTATACTGAACCGGAATTTTCATCAGTAGGTTTTACGGAAGAAGAAGCAAAAGAGAGAGAAATAAATTATCAGGTCGGCTTGTTCTCACTGCAGGCGAGCGGCCGGGCACTCACTATGGGAAAACAGGAAGGTATGGTTAAAATTATTGCAGATGAGAGAGATAAGATTTTTGGTGCCCATATCCTTGCTCCAAATGCGAGTGAATTTATATCTGAAATCACATTAGCCATAAGCAAAGGATTAAAGATCCAAGATGTCTCTTCTTCAATCCATATCCATCCCACAATATCAGAAGCTGTGATGGAAGCAGCCCTAAAGGTGAAAAAAGAAGCTATTCATATCTTGAATGATTAATGCTGAATAGCCTTGAAAGCCCAAAAATAGATATGGAAGACCGGAAAGTAGTTAGAATAGCACTTTGATAAAAATAACTATAGAAAAAAATCCGGATAAAAAAAATAGATTTTCCCCGGAAATGAAGTATACAGATTTCCCAACAAGTGAAGAAAATGTAGGAAGTAACATTTCAACAAAAGCAAGGTCATTTTTTTCTGCTTAACTCACCTTTTTTTATATTATAAAAAAAAGTTCAAAATGTTTGCAAATTTAAATTTATTTGTATAAAATTTATGCCTTTATTTAATAGAAGCTCATGATAGAACTTTTCTTCGTTTTCCTCATTTTTGGTCTCTTAGGGCTTGTTCTGGTTTTCATGAACAAGATTCTGGGGCCAAGGAAGTCAAATCCCACAAAAGAAACTCCTTTTGAATGTGGAAGTCCATACCTCCAGGATGGAATAAATCCCTTTCCCATTAAATATTATCTTGTTGCTTTTCTCTTTCTCTTGTTTGATATCGAAGTGGTTTTTTTATTCCCCTGGGCTTTAATCTTTAAAGAGATCGGAACGACTGGCTTAATAATCATGTTTGCCTATATTTTTATCCTTGGAGTGGGATTTGTTTATGCCTGGAAAAAAGGAGCTTTCCAGTGGGAATAGTAAGTAGAAAAATAGGTCTTAAGGGCAGGGTATTATGAAAGGCGGCTTCATAACAACTACTTTTAATTCAATGTTAGGATGGGGCCGTAAGTATTCACTCTATCAGTATCCATTCATAACAGCTTGCTGTGGGATGGAATACATGTCTGTAGCCTGTGCCCATTATGACCTGGATCGATTCGGTATGGGATGGACTCGTTTTTCACCACGCCAAGCGGATATGCTGCTGGTTGTTGGGACAATAACTCAAAAAGAAGCCCCTGTTTTAAAAACAGTGTATGACCAGATTACTGAACCAAAATGGGTAGTTGCTTTTGGGGCTTGCGCTCTGAGTGGTGGAATTTACGATAATTATGCCGTTGTCCAAGGAATTGACAAAATTATTCCCGTAGATGTCTATATACCTGGATGTCCCCCCCGACCGGAAACTATATTGGATGCCCTGATAAAATTACAGGAAAAGGTGCAAAAAGAAGGACATGAATGGCGATGGAGCAAGAAAAAGTAATCAACGATCTCAAAAACAAATTCTCTGACAAAATTAAGGAGATCTCTATACAATTCGGTGAAAAAATTGTTGTTTTCGAAAAAGATTCTCTTCTTGATGTTTTTCGTTTTTTAAAAGATACACCTTATGATTTTGACATGCTTCTTGACCTTACATGCGTTGATTATAAAGGCCAGCAAAACCGGTTCGAAATGGTTTATCATCTCTTTTCTCTTTCCAGTAATCTCCGCTTGCGATTAAAAACTCGTTTACCGGAAAAAGAGCCATCTATTGAATCCCTGACAGGTGAATGGAAAAATGCGAACTGGCTGGAGAGAGAAGTATATGACATGTTTGGTATTCGATTCAGCGGCCATCCCTATCTAAAACGGCTGTTCATGTATGACGGCTTTGAGGGGCATCCTTTACGCAAAGATTACCCTTTGCGCAAACGCCAGCCGAAGATCCCAATGAGAAAATAAGATGACATATAGAATTCAAAAAGAAGCCAGGAAAGAAAGCCTTCTGTTGAACATGGGTCCCTCGCACCCTGCCATGCACGGGACAACCCGGTTAATGCTGGAGCTTGATGGAGAGAAGATCCTCAATGCTGAACTAGAAATGGGATATCTGCACAGAGGATTTGAAAAGACCTGTGAGCATAAAACATATTTTAATATACTTCCTTATACAGACAGGATGAATTACGTTTCGCCCCTGATTAACAATTGTGGCTATGTCATGACATTAGAAAAGATGTTAGGGATAAATGTCCCGGAGCGAGCCCAATACATCCGGGTTATCATGTGTGAGCTGTCAAGGATATCTGACCATCTCACCGCTCTTGCAGCCCTGACTATGGAATGCGGAGCTTTTACAGTGTTTCTCTACAAAATGAAGGCTCGTGAGTATATCTGGGATGTTTTGGAGCAGACGACAGGAGTCCGTATGACAACTTCCTATATCCGAATTGGCGGAGTCAGAGCGGATCTTCATCCTGATTGGAAAGAGACGACAAAAAAGGCTATAAATGAGACGCGAAAAGTACTCAAAGATGTTTCCGGACTTATAGATAAAAATAAGATCTTCCTCAACCGGACCAGAGATGTTGCTGTTGTATCTCCAGAGTTTGCCATTAACTATGGTTGGACAGGGCCTTGTCTGCGTTCAACAGGTGTTTATTATGATGTTCGGAAAGCCCATCCTTATTTAGTATATGATAAGCTGGACTTTGAAGTCCCTCTTGGCGAGAGGGGAGATAACTTTGATAGATACATGGTCCGGATGAAAGAGATGGAACAGAGCATGCGAATTGTGGAACAGGCTATGGAAAAAATACCTGAACCATCCTCTCCTTCCCAGTTGATGGCAGAAGGCATTGAACCATCTGAAGCGATTAAGGCTTCGAGAGTAAAAAAAGTTGAGGAAAAAATCAAGCTTTCTCCTAACCTGGAAGGCTCAGAAAAAGAAAGACATAAGGATATAATGGCTGATAGCAAAGGAAATGTCATTCCTCCTAAAGAGGATACATATACTAATGTCGAAGGTTTAATCAGGCACTTTAAATTTTTCATGATGGATCATGGCATAAGGCCCCCTAAGGGAGAAGTGTATTTTTCAGTGGAAGGTGGAAGCGGAGAATTGGGATTTTATATTATTTCAGATGGCACGGACAAGCCATACCGCCTTCATCTCAGAGCGCCTTGCCTTCATATTGTTTCTTCCCTGGAAGAGATCATTCGAGGGCATTATATTGCTGATGTGATCCCGACTTTTGGGTCTATGAATATGATAGGCGGAGAATTGGATAGATGAGCCCTGAATTTTCAGATAAGACCAAAAAGAAGCTGGAAGAAATCATCTCCCGCTATTCCCGAAAAGAAGCTGCAATACTTCCTGTCCTGCATTTAGCCCAGAAAGAGTTTGGCTGTATATCAGTAGAGGAAGAAAAGCTGGTGGCTGAGCTTTTAGATATCAAACCTATTCAAGTAAGAGAGGTAGCAACTTTTTACACAATGCTTAACCAGGTGCCTGTAGGGAAATACTATATTCAGGTCTGCTCGAATTTAAGCTGTTCCCTTTTGGGAGCGGAAAGCTTGATTGATTACTTGACAGAAAAAATTGGCATAAAGCCTGGAGAGACAACTCAGGATAATAAATTCACATTATCTACTGTTGAGTGTCTCGGGGCTTGTGAGATAGCTCCATGTATGATGATTAATTTTGACTATCACGGCAACCTGGATAAGAAAAAAATTGATAAAATTTTAGATGGTTTAAAATAAAACAGTGAAAGAAAAAATTTTATCTAAACATTTTGACCTTGAGAATTTTTACAAGATAGATGTATATCTACAAAAAAAGGGATACGAGGCGGTCAAAAAAGCTCTAAATGAGAAAACTCCCGAAAACATACTTGAAGAAGTGAAGGCTGCGAATTTAAGAGGTAGAGGAGGGGCAGGTTTTCCAGCAGGAGTAAAGTGGGGTTTTGTCCCTCAACAGGTTGATAAGCCAAAATATTTGTGTGTCAATGCTGATGAAGGAGAACCGGGGACATTTAAAGACCGCTATATTATGAGCCATGATCCCCATCTTCTGATTGAAGGGATAATCATCGCTTCTTACTGCGTGGGTATCCACACAGCTTTTATCTATATTCGGGGTGAGTATGAGGCTGTTGCATTAAGGCTTGAAAAAGCTATATCAGAAGCGTATAAAAATGGTTTTTTAGGAAAGAATATCCTGGAGAGTGGCTTTGACTTGGATGTTTATGTCCACAGAGGTGCGGGAGCCTATATTTGTGGTGAAGAAACTGCGCTTTTAGAATCTCTTGAAGGGAAAAGGGGAAATCCCAGGTTGAAGCCTCCTTTTCCTGCTTCAATTGGTCTTTTTCAGTCTCCAACAGTCATAAACAATGTCGAAACTCTTTCAAATATTCCTTCTATCATCTTGAAAGGAGCCGAATGGTTTTGTAAAAAGGGGCTTCCCGAGGATGGTGGGACCAGGATTTTTGGTGTGAGCGGCATGGTCAAGAAACCCGGAATCTATGAGCTTTCCATTGGAACAAGCCTGAAAGATATCATTTTTAAACATGCAAAAGGTATGGCAGAAGGCAAAAAGTTAAAAGCGGTTATTCCAGGTGGGTTGTCAGCCCCGATATTAATGGCTGATGAAATAGATATTAAAATGGATTTTGATTCCTTGGTTGATGCCAATTCTATGCTCGGTTCAGCCGCCATTGTTGTTATCGATGAGGATACTTCCATTCTTGACGTATTAAAGGTTGTTACAAGGTTTTATTCTCATGAGTCATGCGGACAGTGTGCTCCTTGCAGGATTGGAAGTTCCTGGATCAATAAGATAGTCAGGCGGTTATGTGATGGAAAAGGGAAAAATGAGGACATCGATAACATCATCCGGCTGGCTTCAAATATTTTAGGGAATACCCTTTGTCCTCTGGGTGATGCTGCAGCCATGCCTATTCTTGCCATCATAAAAAAATTCAGAGAAGAGATTGAATCTTATGTATCAAATTGAAGGATAAAGAATTAAAAAAAAATGATTAATATTTTTATAGATGACAAACCATTTAAGACCAAAGAAGAAACAACTGTCTTAAAAGCTGCTGAAGAAGCAGGGATCGCGATCCCTCATCTCTGTTTCCACTCTGCCTTTCCTCCTGAAGGCAGCTGCCGGATGTGCCTTGTAGAAATTGAGGGGCTTCCCAAGCTCGAGCTGGCTTGCTCAACTCAGGTTAGGGAAGGAATGAAAGTATCCACCAGAAGCGAAAAGGTGATAGATGCCAGAAAAGGAGTGCTGGAGTTTTTACTGGCAGAACATCCGCCGGATTGTCCAATCTGTGATAAAGCCGGAGAATGCAAGCTTCAGGATTATTATGAAGAGTACGGGCTTTTTGACAACCGGTTTAGAGAATCAAAAGAAAAAAAACAGAAAAATATAAAAATCGGAAAAAATCTTATTCTTGATCAGGAAAGGTGTATCCTCTGCACGCGCTGTGTCCGTTTTTTACGCGATATAACCAAAACCCGGGAGCTGGGTGTTTTCAACAGGGGGCTTTATTCTGAGATTAATACATACAATGATGAGCCGGTTGACAATAACTACTCTGGGAATCTGGCAGAAATCTGTCCGGTGGGCGCGATAACAGATTCTGATTTCAGATTTAAAACACGAAGTTGGTTTTTAAAAGAAGGAGAATCCATTTGTACACTATGCAGCCGGGGCTGTAATATTTTTATCGAGTCACACAAGGGTTTTGCAAGATTTCCAGTTCCCAAAAGAGTTTACCGGATTAAGTCACGTGAGAACCATAAAGTTAATGGATTCTGGATCTGCGACTTAGGACGTTACGGCTATCCTTATCTGGATGAGGAGCGCCTGGATAAGATTTGTGTAAACAATGGGAAAGGAAATCTGACATGGCAAGAGTGTATAGTTTCCCTTGCGGACGAGATAAAAAAGCTCCACTCAGCAAAAAAAGCATCACGGATAGCCATAATTTTAAACTTCTGGCTGTCCAATGAAGAACTTTTTCTTTTTAAGAAAATATTTGTAGATGACCTTGGTGTGAAAAATATATATTTTGTCGATTCACCTGAGGGAGAAAATGATGATTTTCTGTTAACATCCGAGCGGTGTCCAAATAAAAGAGGAGCTCAAGAAATCGGATTTGATCTTAAGCCCTTAGACAGCGAAAATTTAATGAATAAAACGGATTTGCTGTTAATTTTTGGGCTGCCTGTTTCTGATCCTAATAATCTTGTAGAAATAAAGGCTTTATTTGAAAATGTCAAAACAAAAATCTATTTTTCTTCACATTCAGATGAATTGTGTTCTCTTGCAGATATTGTGTTACCAACAGTTCTGATCCCAGAGAAGGAAGGCTCTCTGACCAATGTAGACGGAGTTGTGCAGAAGTTTTTACAGGTCTTAGAAGCTCCAGGAGAATGCAGGCCTGAGTGGGAAGTATTTGTCGATTTGGGCAGGGAATTGGAAATAAATATCAACTATTATAAACAATTTAATACTCCTGAAGTTGTCTTAAAAGAGATGAGAAAAGAAATCTCTTTTTTCGAGAATAAAAGTGAATGAATTAATAATTATTATAGTCAAGATTATTTGTGCTTTAGTCTGGTTCCTTTTGTTAACCCTTTATCTGACTTGGGTAGAGAGAAAAGAAAGTGCTGTTATTCAGGATAGAATCGGAGCGAACAGAGCGTCAATTCTGGGAATTCGTATGATCGGCCTTTTCCAGCCCTTTGCCGATGCCATAAAAATGATTTTTAAAGAAGATTTTACGCCACGTTTCTCCAGAAGGTTTCTCCATACCCTTGCTCCGTTCCTTTCTTTTTTCTTTGTGGCCATTACTATTACAGCGGTTCCTTTCGGGGATGTCCTCAAAATAGGGAAGCAGACTATTAAACTTCAGGTTCTGGATATTAATGTGGGACTCTTGTTTATTCTGGCCATGCTGTCTTTAGGGATATACGGCATCATTGTCGGTGGTTGGTCTTCAAATAACAGGTATACTCTTGTGGGAGGAATGCGAGGTGCTGCTCAGCTCGTTTCCTATGAAGTGGCCCTTGGTTTATCGCTCGTTGGATTGATCATGGTTTATCCCTCGCTGAACCTTTCCGAGATTGTTCATGCTCAGGGAGAATTGCTTTTCGGATTCCTTCCAAAGTGGGGAGTTTTTCTACAGCCATTTGGCTTGCTCATATTCTTTTTTGCAGCCTTTGCTGAGACAAAAAGAGCTCCCTTTGACCTTCCTGAAGGAGAAAATGAGATTATTGGATTTTTTGCTGAATACAGCGGCCTTAAATGGGGCCTGTTTATGATGACTGATTTTATGGAGATTATAATTGTTTCGGCTTTACTGACAACACTCTTTTTTGGAGGCTGGCAGGTTCCCTGGTTGGCTGCAGATGGATTTCACTTTCCAGGGGGAGGGCAGTGGTTATTGTCTCATGGGATTGTTGTTATTTTACAAGTGTTAGCTTTCAATATGAAGGTTGTCTTTTTCTGCTGGCTTCAGATTTTAATACGCTGGACGTATCCGAGATTTCGGTATGATCAGGTCATGGATTTAGGCTGGAAACTTCTTATTCCTTTGAGTCTGGTCAATATAATCGGAACAGGCATTGTGATGAGTCTCTAGAATGATTAAAGCGCTGGGATATTTTATCGAGATTATCAAGGGAAGTATTATCACTACCCGCCATTTTGTTGTGAACATGCACTTCCACATATTAAAAGTTCTTGGATTCAAAACGAAGAGAAAAGGAGCTGTAACTATCCAGTACCCTGAACAGAAAAGAGAAATTGCTTCAAGACACAGGAGTTTGCATCGACTGATGAAGAGGGAAGATGGGAAGCCCCGCTGTGTAGTCTGCATGTTGTGTGTAACAGTTTGCCCATCTGAATGTATCTATGTGGAGGCAGCCGAGGATCCAGACCAAGAGATTCAGAAATACCCTTCCACTTTTATCATCGACTTAAGCAGATGTTGTTTTTGTGGATTCTGTGTTGAGGCCTGCCCTGAGGATGCTCTCCGGATGGACACGGGACAAATCGAATTTGCCGAGTACACACGCGAAGATATGGTCTATAATCTGGAAAAACTCATCGAATGACCCTAAATAAGATTTCCATAGGTCAGATTAAAATCCACGCCCTTAGAGATGGATACTTCTATTTAGATGGGGGGGCTATGTTTGGTGTGGTTCCCAGAACTCTGTGGGAAAAGAAATTCCCGGCAGATGAACAGAACAGGATAAGGCTTGGATTAAATTCTATACTGATAAATACTGGGAAAATTTTAATACTGGTTGAGACCGGAATTGGCGGTGATTTAGACCAGAAATTTTTTGATTATTACTCTGTGGAAAGAGAACCTGGACTTATCTCCTCTCTTCAAAAGTTGGGGTATCAAGCGGAAGAGATAAATTTTGTTATAAACACACATCTTCACTTCGATCATTGTGGGGGAAATACATATAAAAACAAAAAAGGAGAGGATGTGCCAACTTTTCCAAAAGCAAAATACATCATTCAAAAAGGAGAGTGGGCGTACGCTTTACATCCCAGCGAAAGGGATAAGCAGAGTTATTTAAAACATAATTTTTTACCTCTGGAAAAATACGGACTTCTTCAGCTTCTTGATGGAGATAGGGAGATAGCAGAAGGAGTGGAAGTTATTCTTATACCTGGACATACATCCAGTTTTCAGTGTGTCAAGGTTCATTCAGAAGGAAAAGTTCTTTTTTTTCTTGGAGATTTGGTCCCGACTTCAGCTCATATAGGATTGTCATATGTTATGAGTTATGATCTTTTTCCTTTGGAAACAATGGAGAATAAAAAGAGAGTTTTTGACCAGGCAATAGAGGAAGACTGGATACTTGCTTTTAATCATGATCCGGAACACTTTTTTGGCAAGGTCAAAAAAGAAGATAATAAATATAAATTCGTTCCCTTCGTAATGACGTCAGATAATTAGTGTCTGATAATTGATAACTATCTGACAAGAAAATGAGCCTTAAAGAATACAGGAAGAAGAGAAATTTTAGCAAGACACAAGAGCCTGGAGAGTCAAAACAAAAGAGAAAGTCAGCAAAATTGGTATATGTTATACAGAAACATGACGCTTCTCACCTCCATTTTGATTTGCGTTTAGAGGAGGAAGGCGTACTGAAAAGCTGGGCAATTCCCAAATCTCCCCCACAAGAAGAAGGGATTAGAAGATTGGCTGTGCAGACTGAGGACCATCCTTTGGGCTACGCGGATTTTGAAGGAATAATCCCCGAAGGTCAGTATGGAGCTGGTAAAGTGGCGACCTGGGACAAAGGCGATTATCTTCCTCTTGAGGTAACATCCTTTAAGAGAATTATTGAGATAAATGGTAAGAAATTGTCTGGAAAATTCTGCTTGATAAAACTTAAAGCCAAGGAACCGCAAGATAAAAACTGGCTTTTTTTCAAGCTTAAAAAGAAAGATTAATCTGAATTACGAAATAAATTTTATATAAATAAAATATGGTGATAAAAAAGTAACCTGTTATGTCAAAAAAAGAATTATTTCGAGAGCAACTGCCATCTCCTCTTAAAGTGAAAAAATGCCCTCCTTTTTTTTACTAGGAGGTTTTATTCTTATATGGGAAGGTTATTTAAACGTTTGAGAATGAATTTTAATAAGGACAATCGTATTGGTCTAATTATTGTCTTAATAGGATTGTTTGCCTTTCCATTAAAAGCTACTGAAAAAAGTGAAAAAAAGGAGAAAGAAAAAGTCTATTCTTCTTCGACAGGTTTGTCATGTGTTTTAACAAGGGGGAACAACAAAGTATTTTCCTTTAGCTTTGATACAGTTCAGAATTTTCATCTCAAAAAAAATGAACTTAATTTTAAGGGAAGCATTATTCATTCAAATTCAAACAATCAGGAAAAATCAGAAATTTATTATACTCATCTTAAGTATAACCGGGAAATAAGTTCCCGGGTGTATCTCCTTAGTTTAGTGAGAGCGGAGAGAAATAAATTAGCTGGTTATAATTTGCGTGTTGCGTTTTCCGTAGGAGCGGGCTATAAGTGGATAAAAAAGGAAAAGATAGAAATATCCTCTGAAGGAGCTTTAGGCTGGAGCAGTGAAAATAACTCAGAGAAAATCATCCAGGATGTTGCAAACGATGGTCCTATTATCACGCAAAGATCATTTTCTGAATCCTTTATCTCTTCGATCTTATCCAGCAAACTTATCTATAATTTCTCTTCTGCTGCTCAGTTTGTCCATCAGGAAATTCTTTTCTTGAATATGGAGGACATCAAGGATTATCGATTAAATTCTTATTCTTCAATTTCTGCTTCAGTCAGCCGTTATTTTGCATTAAAAACAAGCCTTCAAATCATTTATGAACGCAAACCCGTCCCTGGCCACAAAAACACAGATTTCTTTTTACTCAGCTCAATTGTTATAAAGTTCTGAGTGTTTTTTGTCTGGCTTCTTCCTCCCAGATACGAAGTCCGGGAAATCCTGGCCATTTTTGAAGACCTTTGGAGGCAGGGGCATACTCTTATTATTATCACGCATAATCCCAATATTTCTTATCGAGCCCAGAGAGTTGTAAAACTCATAGATGGGATGATCAAGAATAACAGGATTTAATCATTACTTAAGAAAAAAGACTTCATTCCAGAGGATGTGAGTAAGTATTTAACTGCCGGTAAATCGAGAGGAGAAAGTTAAGGGATCTTTTTGTTGATATATTTTGCTACTTTCTTCTGTACACTGTCATCTTTCCAGCCTGTCCACCAAAATTTTGCTCCCAAGTTGTATTTATCCTTCTTCTTTTTTTTACACCAACATGTTTTCGCCAAGGCTATGATAGATGAGGGAAAGATTGGTGACTTCAATTCGAGAACCAGCATGGTTCCCTCAGGAATTTCCTCCCCGGCTTCAAAACAGATTCCTCCTCCACTGATATTCATTGTAATGCTGTTGATAGGGTCGGATTTGAACTCTTTAGTGGTTACTGTTCTATAATCCACATCCCATATTTCATCAAGTCTCGGAAAATTTCTTTTATTTGCCATTTTTTACCTCATTTCTTAGCGTTTGTAATTCTAAACATTTCTAATTTTTATTTCAACAATGACTTTTTTTGCCTTTTAACCGAATGGGCAGATTAAGATAACCGGATAAAGTTAAAGACTGCTTTTAAGTTCATCCAACTTTTTCTTGGCATCTGGAACTATCTCAAAGAACTTCTCTAGTTTCTCGCAGGAATAATCGCTGCAATAAGCGCAGTTAACTACTCCTTTTTCCTTTCCGCATTTTCTTATTTCACAAACCTTGGGATAATTAAAAAGTTTTCCTCCCTCAGATATACAGCCGTCACAATTAATGTCTTCAGGTTTAATGTTTGTTTTATATTCTTTACTCCAGAGCGCTGCAACTTCTTCACGCTTTGTGTCGTCATTATTTTTTGTTGCCTGGAATGCTCCACACTCACTGCATGTCAAACCACAGAAAGATATCATCTCGGTCATATCTCCCTCCTTCGATTATTATATTCTTGCCAGCATGCTGGTTAAAAACTTTTTTTATGGCCTCACAAGCCAGGTTTTCAGAAAAGACTCTTTAATTTATATCAGAATAAGATTTTCGAGGCAAAATAAATTACATATTAAAGAAAAACTCGGGTAAAAGGAAAAAGGATTTAAAATCTCAATGTAAACACTGTTCGGACATTAGGCTCTGAATGAACAGTGATCGCTCCTTTATGCAATCGCATAATCTGCCTTGATAAACTGAGTCCTATACCTGATCCTCCCTCTTTTGTTGAAAAAAAAGGTATGAATATCTTTTCCATGTTTTCTTCTGGTATGCCAGGGCCATTGTCAATGACCTGGACAATGATTCTGCCACGTTCGCCTAGGTGGGAGGCCAGGTTTATCCTTGGATTTTTCTTTCCTTTTACTGCCTGAAGTGCATTTAACTGGAGGTTAATAAGGACCTGTTCGATGAGCTCAGAGCTATTATAGATTATAACCTTTCTTTAGCCACCCTTGATAGAGCCATGGGGAAAAGCTTGCAGAACAAGAATATCAGACTTTCCAGTATACTAGAGAACACCCAGTAATTCTC
>Ga0114920_10000051_pt1 | contig 49391 bp, 36 predicted proteins | sample ChitaG_FD_88683 | JGI IMG/M metagenome (GOLD analysis project Ga0114920, IMG submission 88683) | Deep subsurface microbial communities from South Pacific Ocean to uncover new lineages of life (NeLLi) - Chile_00310 metaG | ecosystem: Environmental > Aquatic > Marine > Oceanic > Sediment ...
GCTAAAAAATTATTGGACGTTTTACAATGGCTATTGTACAAATTAAACCAATGACTTCCCCGTCATTTCCTCTGGCGGATCTATTTCAAGGAGTTTGAGGACTGTAGGGGCCACGTCTTGCAAACCGCCGTCTTTGACTTCTTTGATTTTTTCTTCCGGATCCGCCACTAGGAAAATCACTGGATTCATGGAATGGGCTGGTTTTTGGGAACCATCCGGGTATAACATGTCATCACAATTTCCATGGTCAGCAGTAAGGAGCATGGTATAACCGTACTTTTTGGACTGCTCATACAATTGACCTACACAATCATCCAATATTTCGACTGCTTTAATAGAGGCTTTTAAGTTTCCGGAATGGCCGACCAGATCACCGTTCGCGTAATTGACGATGATGACATGGTGATGGGAGTCGTGGAGCGCTAAAAGGACTTTTTCGGTGACTTTTGGGGCGGACATTTCGGGCTGCTGGTCGTAACTGGACACCTTTGGCGAATGGACCAGAATGCGGTCTTCCAATGGCACATGGTGTTCGATTTGGGAATTAAAAAAGAATGTTACATGCGCGTATTTTTCCGTTTCTGCCACCCGAAGCTGATGGACGGCGTTTTTGGAAAGCCATTGTGCCAGATTATTTTTTATTTCCGGAATCGTAAAAGCGACAGGGGCGATTTCGGAGTAGGGCCCCATGCATACAAAATGAATGTCTCCGATGGTTTTATCAAATTCTTCAAAATCCGGATCCGTGAAAGCAGCAGTGATCTGTTTAGTGCGGTCGGTTCGATAGTTGAAAAAGATAACCGCGTCTTCGGTTTCCACCAAACCATTTTTATCGATGAGTATGGGGGGTAAATAATAATCCGTAAGTTTTGGATCTTTTTCGTAAAAGTGGTCAACGGCCTTGTGGGGATCGCCAAATGTTTCACCTTTTCCCTGGGTCATGAGTCGATACCCCTCCACGGTCCGGTTCCAGTTCCGGTCGCGGTCCATGGAATAATATCGGCCGATGATGGTGGCAATTTTTCCGATTCCTAATTCATCGATTTTATCCTGCACAATTTTGATGAATTTTTTAATACTGCGCTCTTCCACATCCCGGCCATCCCCGATGCAGTGGACATAAACATCCTCCAGGCCTTCTTTTTTTGCCCATTCCAAAAGTGTGAGCAGATGGGAAATGTCGGAATGCACGCCTTTGTCGGAAATCATGCCGAGAAGATGGAGTTTTTTACCGCTTTTTTTAGTGTAATGGTAAGCGCCCGAAATGGCTGGATTTTCATAAAACGAGCCGTCTTTTATAGCGCGGTTAATGACCAACAAAAATTGGGGCACGATCCGCCCGGCCCCCATAGTGAAATGTCCGACTTCAGAACCGCCCATGGCCCCCTCCACCAAACCGACAGCCTCGCCGGTGCATTGCAGAATGCCGTGGGGATATTTTTTTCGCAATTTATCAAAATGAGGCGTTTTGGCAAGCGAAATAGCATTTCCCGGACCCTTCGGCGCCTCACCAAATCCATCTAAAATAACAAGGAGAACTTTGTTGCTCATAGGCATACAATGAAGTTATGTCGTTCACAACTATACATCAAAAAGGATTCAGGAAACAGGACTCAGGAAACAGCTGAATCCTTAATCCTTAATCCTTAATCCTGATTTCTGATTAAAAATTTGTCCAATATTTAAAAAGGTGATACGATATAAAAATCTCCTCCCTTGTGTATTCCTTTCCCGTTCTTTATGACCAAAAAAATTACCATCAACGGGATCATCAAAGAGGTTAAAAATTACTTGCCTGCCTTAAATGAAAAAAGGGTGGAAGCGGCTTATAATTTTGCCAATAAGGCTCATGAAGGCGTATTCCGTGATTCGGGCGATCCTTACATCCAGCATCCTCTAGAGGTTGTAAACATTTTGCTTCCCATGGAACCGGATGAGGATTCGATTGTGGCCGCTTTGCTGCATGATGTTTTGGAAGATACGAATATTGGTGTGGATGAGGTTCGGGCGGCTTTTGGCGAAGATGTCATCCCCCTCCTGAAGGGGTTGGAGAAATTGAGGAAAATTTATTATCGCGGCCACGAACGCCAAGTTGAAAATTTGCGCAAAATGTTTTTGGCTATGGGAAAAGATATTCGTGTCATTCTTATTAAATTGGCTGATCGGCTGCACAATATGCGCACTTTGCAATACCTTAAAAAAGAGGAAAAACGGAAGCGCATTGCTGAGGAAACCTTAACGATTTACTCTCCTATTGCCTCAAGATTAGGTATCTATGCCTTCAAGAGCGAGCTGGACACATTGTGTTTTAAATATTTGTTTCCTGAGGAATTTGAACGAATTAATAAAGAACTTTCTAAGCTCACCAGCCTCCAAAAAGATGTGATTAATCTCGGCAGAGATATTCTCGTAAAATTTCTTGAAAAAGCGGATTTGAAAGCAAAGATTGAAGGGCGTGTCAAAAATCTTTATAGTATTTACAAAAAATTAAAAAAGAAAGATAGAAATTATATTTCGGAACTTTATGATATTTTCGCCTTAAGAATTATTGTGGATTCCGAAGCGGAATGTTATCAGGCTTTGGGTGTTATCCATAAGCATTGGACGCCGCTTTCCAGGCGCTTTAAAGATTATATTGCCGTTCCAAAAGCTAATGGCTACCAAAGCCTTCATACGACCCTTATCGGCCTATGCCCCAAACTTCATAACTATCCTATTGAAGTGCAGATCAGGACCAAGGATATGGATGATGTAGCGAAATTCGGGATTGCCGCCCATTGGGGCTATAAAGAGCTTAAAGATTCGACTAGCATTAATGAGCAAAAGCTCCCGTGGGTCCAAAGCTTGGTGGAGCTCCACGAAAATCTCAAAAGCAACGCGGAATTTATTGAAACGCTTAGCGTGGACATTTTCCATGACCGTATTTTTGTCTTAACGCCAAAAGGGGATGTTTTGGATCTTCCCTTTGGAGCCACACCGGTTGATTTCGCTTATGGAATTCACTCAAGCGTGGGGAATCGATGCCGAGGAGCCAAAGTAAATGGAAGAATTGTCCCGCTGGATTATAAATTAAAAAACGGACAAGTGGTCGAAATCCAAACAGGAAACAAAGAACAGCCTAACCGTTATTGGCTTTCGTTCGTTCAGACTTCACATGCCAAATCCCGCATTAAACAATGGTTTAATATGCAGGACAGCGATAAAATTCTGCGGATAGGCAAGGAAATGATCAATAAAAAGCTCAAACAATTTAACCGGCCGCCTCTCGATCCTAATTTGAGCCTTTTTAAAACTTATGGAGGTAAAAAATTATCTATTCGCGAGCGTGAAAATTTGATCGAAAGAGTGGGAAATGGCTCGCTCCATGCATTAGAGGTGCTTAAAAAAATCCTGCCTGTTGACCAAATCATGAAACGTCCCACCCAAAAAGAGTTAGCGACCGAGGTGCTAGCCGAAAATATTAATTTCGAAGAAAAACCAGAGGTATTGATAACGGGCGAGAAAGGCCATAAAACTCAAATCGCTTCCTGCTGTATGCCGACGCCCGAGCACTCTATTATCGGATACATCACCCGAGGGCGGGGAGTCACCATCCATAAAAAAGATTGCAGTGTGTTAAAGGGATTGGATCACAATCGTTTAATTAAAACCAGCTGGAGCACGAAAAAAGTGCCTGAGTATACGGTGAAACTTCGTGTGGATCGTCGTTCACGCATGGGGTTACTTCGGGACGTGGCTGATGTTTTTGTGCAACACCAACTACCTATTTTAGATGTTGAAAACATACGGGAAGAAGGGACCGATCAAGGTCATATGATTTTCACCACCACTTTAGATAATTTTGATACTCTCGACATCCTCATACGCGAACTGGAAAATGTGGACGGTGTGTATGGAGTGAAAGAAATCGATTAATCCGCAAAACTTTCAAAAAGTTTTACGGCCTTTTCAAACAAGTGTTTTCGCCTTACGGAAAAATCGCCTAACTTCGTACCGACTAACTTTGGGGCCCACAAGACCCAAAGCGGCGTCGGGACTACGTGCGCTCATTTCCCTTCAGGCTCACTATTTTAAAATGATTCGGATATACAAATATAATAACCGAATGACGAGCTTCTTGAGCGTGCGCAGCAAAACCCCGAGCGGGTCTCGTGGGTACCCGCGAAGGGAAGTTTGCGAAGCCGAGCGAAAAAGCGAGGAGTGAGATCCGCTATTTTGGGGAGTACTGCACACCTTTTTTAAAGGGGTGCAGTTATTTTGTGAGCATCTCGATGAGTTTGTCAGCGGCCATGTTGTATTTCAGCATACGGTAGGCCTGGCCGTCTTTTAGGTAATGGTCACGGGCTTTGTCTTGCTGGTCTTTGGGATATTGGGCGACCATTTGGATAATTTTATCCTGCACTTTCTGATCGTCCACTTCCAATTTGGAGTCTTTGATGATGTGTTGGATGCCCAGGCGAGCCAACACGCGATCTTCCGCGCCTTTTTGATGATCTTTTTTGAAATCTTCTTCGGTTTTTTTGATGTGCTTTAAATATTGCTCCCAGCTCAGGCCTTGTTGCTGAACACGGCGTTTTTGCTCTTCGAGCATGGCACCAATTTCCTGATCAATAATCGCGTCTGGAATGTCGGCTTTGGTGATTTTGATGATTTCAGTAACCACGGCGTTATCGTGTTCTTGCTGTGCCCTTCCTTCCATTTCTTTTTTTAAATCGTCTTCGACCCGTTTTTTAAAATCATCGACGCTTTGTTTTTGGCCAGTGATTTTCTCCACCATGGCCTCATCGAGTTTTTGTTCCAGTTTTTCTTCAAGACGGTTTAAGGTAACTTTGAATTTCACTTTTTTGCCTTGCATGGGCTTAGAGTGATAATCCTTCGGAAATGTGACGTCAAACTCTTTGGTCTCGTCTGTAGACATGCCCACAATGCCTTCTTCGAATCCTGGCGCCATGGTTCTGCTGCCCAAAATAATAGGGTGGTTTTTGCTGGCCGTATTGGGGATAGCCTCCCCTTTTTCATCAAAACCTTCAAAAGCAATTTCAGCCCGATCGCCTTCTTTGGCTTTTCGGTCAGCGTCTTTCCATTCCGCGTAACGATCCATAATCATTTTGATCGTTTCTTCAATGTTTTTTGAATCTACTTTTATAGGCTTGCGAGCCACTTTTATTTTTTTATAGTTTCCTATTTTTACTTCCGGCATCACGGCAATGGTAGCGATGTACACCAATTCATTACCTTCTTTCTCGACGAAAGATTTGATGTCAATTTTTGGCTGAGCAACTACTTGCAATTCATTTTTTTGTACGGCTTCCGCGTAAGTCTGAGGGAGAACGTAATCCAAAGTAGCGGTTTTGATACTATCGGCATCAACATTTTTTCGGATAACATCTTCGGGGATATTGCCCGGCCGAAATCCAGCGACTTTGATTTTTTGACCCAGGTCTTCCAAAGCTTTTTTCTCCCACTTTTTGTAAATTTCATAGGGAACGGTGACGGTCAGCTCCACTTCGGATTTGGGGAGTTTTTTAATATCAACTTTCATAATTTGAATTTAAGATTATAAAAACAGCGGAACAGTACGACTGTACAGCAACCATTTAAAATTTAAAACTTAAACTTTAAAATTATTCGGCTTCCTCTTCCTCTCTTAGCTTTTTAATAGCCTGTTGGGTTTGGTTGTCCGTTTTCTTTGTTGCCAATTGCCATGCGTTGAAATATTTTTCGGCATTTTTCCGATCTTTGATTTCAATATAAATCCATGTAATGTCATACAGATATCCTGGATCCTGAAATTCCTCGTAAACATAAAGATACTGTTCTACCGCTTTTTCGTATTCTTTTGCCTTTTCATATAAACGGCCGATGTTGTTTTCAATAGCCTGTGAACGTGGATAGATTTTTTTAGCTTTTTCGTAAGTTTTTAAAGCATCACCCAAATGACCTAAATTTTTCTGGGCGCGCGCCAACTCAATCCATAAGGGAATGGAAGGTTCCGGGGTATTAAATATGGGGCCAGGTTCGTAGTTTTTAATTTTATCTTCATATTCTTTGACCGTGGCTTCCAGTTCCTGTTGCTCTTCTTCTGTTAAGTCAACATCGATGGTCCAATTAGACCCCAATAAAGTGCAACCAGCCAGTAAGACGATAGCTAAAAGTGATGTGATAAATATTTTCATGATTAACAATTTTTAAATTTCCAAATAATTTTTAAGTTTTGTTTGGCTCACAACTTTTGACAATTTTTCCAAAAATAAGTGTTAATTCATGCGCTTCCTGCCACAAGATCTTAGCTTCATTTCTTTTTTCTGGATTGGCTTTAGTGATCATTCTTAGCCAATGTTTTGTCTCGTTGGATTCTTTTTTGGAAATAAATATTTTATTTCGGAAGTCACGTTTTGAGCTGGCCTCATTAGCTTCTAAATAGTTAGCGCCAACACTTGTACCAGATTTAATGATCTGTCTGATTAAAGGTCGATTTATATCATCTGGCTTAATCGATTTAATAAAATCAATTATATTTTCGCCAAATTTTTCAACACGCTCTTCTAAATCATAATTCATATCCTCATTTCATCAATATACAAAATATTTTTCAAAAAATTCGAATTTATTTCAAAAATTATAAAAATTTAAAAATTAATATGAAATATAGAGTGAAATCATAGAACGGTAATTATTGTTTGTCAAGAAAATACCGGGCCCGTTTAATGGAACGCCCCAATGTCGTACAGGTTTTAGCAGGCTCCTCAGCCTCAACACAGTTCCTCTGATAACGGTCTTCGGTAAACCAGATTCGAATCCCCATTAAATATAAATCGCGCTCAGAAAGGCTGGTCTCTACCTCTGAACGGCCGAGGATTTCCTGGGCGTAAATAAGGTTGATTTTAGCCCATAGGCACGCGCTGTCATCGCGCAGACATTTGATGGCCTGGCGGACTTTATAATATTCAAATAATCTATTAAGCAAATCCAGTTCTTCCTCTTCAACCGGTGGGGTTTCGGGTTCTGCAGGGGGCTCTGTGGGTTCTTCAGGCTCTTCTGTTTTTTCTACCACCAATGAGACGGTGCCCGCTTCCGCTTTGTTTCGCTTATCGTGAACGTATATTTTATAAGTCACTTCATCTCCTTCCTGCACGTCCGTGTCATTGAGTTCGTTAAACGTTCTCCTTTCAAACAAAACAATATCCTGAATTTGGCCATCACGTACGCGGACACGATCCATCGTAAAACCCACGAAATCATAGTCCGGCGGTGTTCCCCAGCTTAGCTGGACGGATGTCGCGTCAACGGACGGTTCAGCGATAAAGTTTTTGGGGGGATAGGGGGGAGTCTGGTCGGTTAGGATTGTAGCAGAAGTTACTTTATAAGCGGTTAGATCAGTGGTTTCATATACAAGGTCGCCATCAAGATCCAGATAAAAGAACCGTGAGCCGAATTCGCGATCATACGCACGCATTCCGGCGCCGAATAAGCGGACGGTTTCAGTGGCTTCAAAATCCGCCAAAACCGGTATGTGCATCACGCGGTAATTATCGCTGTAGATGGGGATAACATCAGCCGATATTTTGCCGTTGTCCACAGCCGAGCCGCTGGCGATAAGACTGTCTACCCTCTCCCATAAAATACGGTTGTTTGCATCAATGATTATATTCATTCCATGTTCCGCGGTGATTTCCCCATCCGTATCCGCCGTAATGTTCATAGGTGCCAGTGCTTTGTTCTGGTTAATGGCAAGCGTGTTGTTGTACTCGGAAACCATTAGGGCGGCCCAGGAAGAAGTGGGAAACGCCAATAAGACAATTAATATGATGAGTAGTTTTTTCATGGTCGTATTCGTTAAAAGCTCTCCTATTTTACCATGTAACAAAGCAAGGAGAAAGGCAGTCAAATGTCTGAACTGTGATTATTATGATTTATTGATTTGGCATGATTTTTAACCAATCACGCTAATCATTCATCATGGGCATCATTTAATCAAATAAATCACAGTTCAGACACCCCCCCATACCAAAAACCCCCCCGATGTACATTCGGGGGGGTTAAAACGGTTATAAAACCAGTTTTTATCTTCTCCCCCTCAGGCGAGGGGGAGCCGACTCATCGTAGCCTTGGCGAAGATGAGACGGAGGGGGTCCTAGCTCTTACTTACGATTAGTAAGTCAGAGTGTGAGAAGATAATTCGGTTACCTTCAGGAGATGACCGTTTGTATAGTCATATGAACCATCAGCTGCAACGGAAGCTGGAGGTCCAGCGGTAACCGTTGGGTATGCATGTAAGTCAGCTGATTTGTCTGACCAGATAATGTTGCGGTCGTTTCCTGCGCCAAGAACCGGGCTTGTGTCAGCAAAGGCATTAGCGCCGGTGAACAATTGATCAGTAGCAGCACCAAAGATACGTGCTGTACTAGCCGTTGTGTTCAAACCTTGACCGGTTACAGGAGCGGCTTCGTCACCAATCGCTAACTTAGTGCTAACCGTTTCGTTGGTGTCTGCACCAGCGCCTAAGGTTGCGTCTAAGTAGTAGGTTTGAGAAGCGCCCGCGGCGACTGATTCTTCAATCAGGAACGCGACAACCGCATTGGTAGCGCCAGCACCGCCAGCAATGGTACCAGCACCGCCTATAGCAAGGTCAGCATTGGTACTACCGTTGTGGGTCTCCACTTTCGTAGGATCCAGTAAGGTAGAACCTCTGTAGACCTTGAAGGCGTTCAAAGCAGCACCAGAGCTATTGGTAACAGTGAGGTTCAGGCGGCCGAAGCTGATAGAACCAGCGCTGTCTGCAGTAACAGTGAGACCGATTAATCGGTTTTCACCACCAATCAACGTAGTGCTAAGGCCGGAAGCTTTAGAAAAGGTTGGTTTGGTTTTACGTACTACAAATGGGTTAACCGTGGTTTGGTTGGCGATCTCACCACCAGTATCAAAGTTATCGGTAGTAGAAGAAGACTGACCGATGGATTCGAAGGTGGAAACGGTGTTGCCAATATCCTGTATACCAACACGGAAGCCCTGGCCGGAAAGGCCTTCACCGTAACCGGTCATAGTAGTAACGTCCGCGTAGATTTCTACGAAAGCATCTTCGCCTTTAGCAACGTAAACTTCCAAACCGGACAAGGTGGCAATACCACCGGAAAGAGAACCGGTTTTGGTTTGGGTTACGCCGTTCATGTCTTTGTAAGTAACCGCCACCTGGCTAATCGCACCTGTTGGGGTGATGTCATTTGCATCTCCGAACCCAGGTGTGGTAACACCGTTGTCGTTCATAACGGTTAACTTGTTGACGACCCAGCTTTCACGCAGAGCATGGAAGCGGTATTTGGAAACCATCTGGCCGGTAGCGCCGGCAAGCAGAAGTTCTGAATCCGGGTTATCTTCAGCGAAAGCTGACAACAGACCCTCAGTCAATACCTCTAATTCTACCAGATGAGGAGAAGCGCCGTTTAACGCAGTACCAGCCACGTTGATCGTGTTGGCGTCAGCGTCTTCAGCCAAAATGTCGCCTGGAAGAACGTCCAAAGCAAAGTACATAGTGACCTGTGCTGAATTAAGCAGTTTGGCTTCTACCGTCAAAGTTTTGGTAGCGCCTTTTTCAATGACCAGGTTGAGGTTATCGAAGAGTGTTCTGTAGTAATCAGCATCAGCTTCAAGGAAGCCAATAGTACCTGTGTCAACCAAGGTAAGGTTTTCAGGACCAGCTACCACATCATTACCATCCATCAAAGTGACGGTGGAAATAACGGTGCTAGCAGGGCTGTCACCCGTGGCGCTGAATCCGGCACCGGTAAGGGTGTCTGCGTAAGCGCGAACGGTCAATCTCTTAACCGTGATAGCGCCTGCGTCACCAGCAGTCATGGAAATACCCAGGGAAGGAACGGCCATGTCTCCTTTTACGTAGATCTGGGAAACAGGAACAGAAGCGCGGGCAATAGACAGGCTATTGGCAGCGGTTGTATGAGATTTACCAGTGATCTGGCTGCCTACGATGTCAGCAGGAGATACATTTTCGTTAGCAGCGTCATCTTTAATGTAACCTGTTGCGCCAGCAGGAGCATAGTCGATCATGGCAGTCAACAGATAACCGGCTGGCATGTTCTGGTCAAGATCAACCATAACAGTTAAGTGACGAGCGTCACCGCCGATTAATTCATAGTCTTCCGTGTACTGTCTGGTGTAAAAAACGGCAGCACCAGCGCTTGGGATAGCATCACTTGCTCTTGTGATTGGACCTTGTAAGGTCGTACCACTGTCAGTGTCAACGATCTTAACGTTCTTTACGTAAGAGTAAGGGTTCCATTCCTGGATGGTACCAGCGATCAGAGGAAGAGCATTTGTGTCGTTGGTAGTTAGTGTAGTACAAGTACCTAGAGCACCTGGGGCTACAGCAGTAACGACAGCGTAAATCGTGCCGCCTGTTGTTGGCATAGAAATCGTGTCGTTTACAAGGATGTCAGCGCTTCCGGGAGCAGTATTGTTAGCGATGACACAAGCACTAGTAGTAGTAGCGCCAGCAACAGCAGGAACTTCAGGAATTAAGTCAGCACCACCAGCTGTGGTGAGTACCTCTGCATCACCAGCTACTACAGTTTCAGCTCCGTTTGCAGGACTGCTACAAGTTGCTGTAATTGTACCAGCAAGATTACAAGCTATTACTACAGCATCCCAATCAGGATCTGCAGCACCACCACCATCAGTCTCTATGGTAAGAGTAATAGTAGTAGCGGTTTCAGCACTGACAACTACACCCGTAGTATCACCACCACCAGTAACGAGTGTTACGACGATTCCATTACCAGCTACACCTGCCGTATCTGCAGTAACCAAAAGGTCACCAACAACGGTGGAAGCAGCGGTAGCAGCAACAGCAGGAACTTCAGGAACAAGAGGAACAGCCCCTAGTGCGCCAGCAACACCTGTACCAAGTGTATTAGAGTTTGGTCGGTTTACAGCGCCTCCGCCGTAGCTCAGGTCAATCACCAGATTCATGTCTTTTACGCGAACGTCCCTGTCAGAAGTGATAGAGAAGTCCAAAAGATGGATGTTGGTGCTGTTCTGAGCAAGCTGGGTAGCAGGAGGACCATTGTCGCTAATGGTTATCTTACCACCTTGTAAGGTAGTAAAGGCCACACCGACACAAGCGCCAGCGCCTGGCTTGAAGCCATTTGGAGCGGTTATGTCACAAAGGTTGCTAACAACAGCGCCATAACCGTATTGCTGGTCAATAACGGAAAGATCTGTGTTTTCATCCAGGTAAAGCTGAACCGTATCAGTGGTTCGGCCACCGTCAAGATCACAGCGAACGTAGAAAGACTTTGTCTGACCTTCAGGAATTACATAAGGAGTGTCGAGTACGAAAGCCAGAAGCTCGCCAGTGAATGAAGGGATGTTAGCTATTTCGTCGGTACCGCGAAGCAGGCGGCAGTTTATCATCTTGCTGGAAGCAAGAGAATCGTTTTGAGTAAGGGTAATAGCATGTACAGCTAAGTCGTTGGTAGAACCAGCCTGAAGCCTGAAAGCAGAAACTTCCTGGTCGGTTGCGCCAACGGTTGGCTGAGAAATTGCTGAACCAGTACTAACAATTACGTTGTTTACGGTAACAGCACCTACAGTAAAGGTGTTACCAGCAATTGGGAAATCGCCAGCTACAGACTGAGCGTTAGAAGTAACGTCGCCGGCAGAAGCAATGTAGAAGTAGTGCTGGTTAGAAGCTCGAGCGGTAGCCGTCATGTCTCCTATCAGGCGTAGGGTTTTGGTGGTACCGGCTTCAACTAATACGTCTATTGGGAAAGTAGCGGTATTGGTGTCGCTGTTAACGGTTCGGCCAGTTGTCAGGCGAACAGCTCCGTCATAAATGTAGAGCTGATTCCAGTCGCTAGCCATACCAACGCCACCTCGGGTGAGGACTAAGTTGGTAATCAGAACGTCGTCGTCAGCGGCAGTGAAGTCGAGAGAAACGGCTTCAATACCATTTGCGCTTAGAGGAACGGTAGAAGATGGAGGGGTGTCGTCGTTGAGGGACACTTCGAGAGCGCCTTCACCAACACCTTCTCCTTCTCCTTCACCTTCTCCTTCACCTTCACCAGCAACGCGGACAATAGGATCCTGAGCGTTCACGGTCAGTTTTGCAACTTGAGCGCGTGTAACAGGATCTGCAGGGCCAAAGTTACCATTGTCATAACCGTCCAACACAGAGTTGTTGTAAGCGGTTAAAACATAGTCATGGAACCATGCGCTTTCTGGTACATCAGGGAAAGCAGAAGCTGGCACAAGGCGAGTTGGAACCGCGAAAGCGTTTACCAAAATTTTGGTAGCGGCGGCGCGGTTTACTGTGTCGCCAGGGCCGAATATACCGGTAAGGTTACCAGCTGCATCTGTGTAGCCGGAAACAATACCGAGCTGAACAGCGGCTTCCACATAATCGTAGAACCAAGCGTCTACTACTACATCGTCAAATGTAGGAGTTGCAGGCGCTTCGTAATCAGCTAAACCGTCAACAGCAGTGATGACGATTTTAACCAATTCAGCACGATTAAGTGCGTCGCCAGGGCGGAAGTTGTCCGAAACATCGAACACACCTTCGTCCACAAGCTGTTCAACATAGTCGAAGTACCAAGCATCTGTTGGTACGTCGTTGAATGTTTGAGCGAGAGCAACACTGCTATTGGACACCAAAAGTGCCAATGTAGCCAGTGTAGCTACTGCTCGTTTTATGCTCTTAAACATATGCGTTTTTTTGTTAAAGAAATAATGTTTATTACTGAAAGGGAAACGTTCTCCTCGCGTCTCTTCTCACAAAAACGCGATTTACATGGAAATCGTTTCTCTTTTTTTCAAAGGGTCCCGCATTTCGGGATCACCTTTTTTCAAAGGGGAAACGTTCTCCTCAGTGAAAAAATTCTTCGTCTATCTTCGCTTAAAGCTTCGACAGACTTCGCATTTTTTCATTTCGAAGTCCTTCGTTTCAGGCTTCCTCGACAAGCTCGGAATCCTTCCACTTCGGAACACGTTTCTCGCCTTTTTTGGCGCAAAGTGACTTATTGAATTTTTGGCTCTCTCCTTAAATTAATAGGGAGAATGGAGCGCTATTACTTTGCTTAAATTTATGAGGAGGTCTTTGAGACCCCTCGAGAAATCAATAAATCTATTGATTTGTGATGGCCCCTCTTACGTGGGGCTAAAGTTTTAGAGCGCATTTCGCGCTATTTTCAATAGGGAAATGCTTCCCGATTGCAAAAATCTGCACGCAGATTTTCACATCGGAATCCTCACTTCATTTCAGACTATTCGTCTTCATTCCGTTCGGAACACATTTCTCGCTATTTCCTATGGTGTTAAAGATCATTGCAATTAAATCGACAGATTCAATCGCAGACAGCAGTCAAATTATCAATTTTTTGACTTCTGTCTACAATCGAGGATTTTTGGCTTGTCTGACCGCTTTTTTCAAGACTTCTGCATGCTTTTAGACATAGACATTCATTCGTTTTAACGACACAAAATTAAAACGAACATGCTTATGCTTTATTGGGCTTTGTTATGGGTAAATTTTTATTTTGATCGACATGTTTTCCACATAGGTCGGATTCATTGTATTGAAGTGGCTTTTTTGTGTCAATCAAAACGTTTTTAGCCATTTTTTGGATGCGATTTCCAGAAAGCGCGATTTTAAGCCCAATTTCGACAACTTATAACTCAATTTAGACAGTTTTATTACACTTTTTCTGTTGCGGCAGTTGTCTATATATTATTTAATAATAATACATAGTGTATTTTGTGGCGAAATTCGTCATTTTGTCATGCCACAATGTCCAAAAACAGACAAATGCAAAAAAGCCCCGTGAATGAGGCTTTGTTCATTTGATTTGGTTGCGGGGATCGGATTCGAACCGATGACCTTCGGGTTATGAGCCCGATGAGCTGCCACTGCTCCACCCCGCGCGGTGATTATATGCATTTGCAACCAAAAAGGCAAACTACTTTTTTGTCTAGCGCCACTAAAAAATCTCAAATGTCAGATATCAGATATGCAATATAAAATGTTTTACCCTTCTATCTCCAAGAGAGACTCTTCGTCTATATTGTAATTTTTTTCAATTTTGTCCTCCAATACTGGGATATCAGAAGTTTTGTCTTCTTTGGGCGCTTGAACCGATAGAGTATGGCCAAAAAAGTATTCCCACCACTGATTGCGATTGGGGAGTTCCAGGACATCGGAATAATTAAATCGATCAATAATGATTTCCTCTAATTTCACCACCTTGTCCTCTCTGGGAATGATGATCAGTTTTTCACCGGGATTTAATAAATTAAGGTTTTCTTTGGCATATTTGTCTTTGTATTCTTCCGATTGGTAATATTCAACATCTTTGGGTTTTTGGTCAGCCAACTGCGCCAAGCGGTTAATTTCGTCTTCAAATTGTTGAATATTAACCTCCAATTTATAGTCGCGATAAATAGACGTGGCCAGGGCGAAGAAAATGTACAAAAAAATTAAAAAACCGCCGACAATCACGAATTGTAAGACAAAAGGTCTACCTTTATTCATACTTTAAAACGGATAATGCTGTAACGTCATCAACTATAGCAAAATTACAAATTCCAAGCACCAAATTACAAACAATTTCCAAATTCCAATATCCAAATCTCAAACATTACTTTTGTCAATTATATAAATTAGGTTTGGAATTTTGAACTTTGGTCATTAGAATTTGTTTGGAATTTGTAATTTGTGATTTGGAATTTAAGAAAATGGAACATTTTCGTCAGATTCATTTCATCGGCATTGGGGGAATCGGGATCAGCGCTTTGGCCTATCTGGCATTGGCGGAGGGTAAAAAAGTGGCGGGGTCAGACGTGACGGATTCGGCATTGCTTGAAGATTTGCGCCAAAATGGAGCTCGTATTTCCATAGGCCATAACAAAAAAAATGTAACGGATGATGTGGAACTGGTGATTTATACTGAAGCAATCAATCCTGAGAGCAATCCAGAATATCAAGAGACTAAAAAGAGGGAAATTCCTGTGTTGAGTTATTTTGAAGCGCTCGGGCAAATATCCCAAACCAAAAAGACCATTGCTGTAGTGGGGACTCATGGGAAAACCACCACCACCGCCATGCTGGGCTTGGCGCTTATGGAGTCCGGACTTGATCCAACGGTTATTGTGGGGAGCAAAGTGAGAGAATTCAATGGGCGTAATATATATATAGGAAGTGGTGATCTGTTGGTAGCGGAAGGATGTGAATATCGGCGGTCCTTCTTGAGCCTCGATCCTTTTGGGGTGATTTTGCTTAATTGTGAAGCGGAACATCTGGATTATTACAAAAATGAGGCCGATTATATAAAAGCCTATATAGAACTGATTGAAAAAATTCCTTCCAAAGGCTTTTTGGTGGCTAATATGGATAATGAGAATGTCCGGAAAATTGCTGATTATTGCGCTGGTCAAGTGATTCCGGTTCAAGCCAAAGATGTTGACCGTCTTAAATTAAAACTCAATGTGCTGGGCGACTTTAATCAATTGAACGCTGTTCACGCTTATAAGGCCGCAGAGGCGCTGGAGGCTGGATTGGATGATATTCAGAACGCCTTGGAAAATTTTGAGGGCACGTGGAGGCGTATGGAATTAAAAGGAGAATTCAATGGCGCGCCTCTTATTGATGATTATGGGCATCATCCGACAGAAGTGTTTCTGACGCTCAGGGCGATCAAAGAAAAATATCCAAAAAAAAGGTTGGTTTGTGTATTCCAGCCTCACCAGTATTCCCGGACGCATCTGCTGGTTGAGGAATTTAAGGGTGCTTTTAAGTTTGCGGACAAGGTGATTATTCCGGATATTTATGAGGCGCGGGACAGTGAGGCGGATAAAGCCGAAATCAACGCGGAAAAATTGGCGGAAATCATCCGTCAAAACCACCCCGACGCTGTATGGGGAAAGGGTTTGGACCATACCTATGACTTGTTGAAGGATGAAGTGAAAAGCACCGACATTTTGGTGACCATGGGGGCGGGAAATATTGGTGATTTGGCGGATCGGTTGGCAGCAAGCTGATGAGTTATCAGACTTATCATATGCTGGCTCCATGGCTACGGTACGTAGCCACGCGTAACATGCCTCTGTCTGGAGCCAGGATGTCCGTTAGCTAAATGGCTTAATGGACAAAGATTGGCGCCTGACAGAGGCGAGGCGCCAGCCTATTGGGTTACCTAATGCCTATAAATTTAAAAAAACTTGTCTTTTTACTTGACATTTTTTTTAAAATATTTTATAATGGTACATTAACACATTAAAACTTTACAAATAAATTATTAATTATATAATACTCCACCTATATATAATATATGGATAAAGCGGTTTACGACCAAATCACCAATCTGATAGAAAAAAGCCAGAAGATTCTGCTTTTAACGCATGCGAAGGCGGATTGTGATGGCTTGGGAGCCGCGTTGTCCAGCTATTTAGTTTTAAAAGAATTAGGGAAAGAAGTAACCATTGTAACCAATGATCCGGCGCCGGAGAGCCTTGGATTCCTGCCGTCCATTGATATTTTGCAAAATTCAATAGGCGGGTCGGCGGATTTTATTATCAGCGTGGACACAGCCAAAATCCCTGTGGGCAAAATCAAATACAATGTAGAGGATCAAAAGATAAACATTATTATTACGCCCAAAAGCGGTTCCTTTTCGGAAAACGATGTGTCTTTTGCGCAAGGGGAAGCCAAATTTGACCTGATTATTATTCTGGATACAGGAAATTTGGAGCATCTGGGACCGCTGTATGACAAAAATGTGGAAATGTTTTTCGACACGCCGATCGTTAATATTGACCATCACTCCAGCAATACGGATTTTGGCCAGGTGAATTTGGTGAATATGACCGCTTCATCTACGACGGAAATTCTTTATGAATATCTGGTTTATTTAGAAAAAAAATATGATAAAAAGCTGGTTACGGACGATGTAGCCACCTTGCTTTTGGCTGGTATTATCACGGATACGGGCAGTTTTCAGCACGCGAATACGTCGCCCCGGTCAATGGAAACAGCATCGAGGCTATTGGATTTAGGGGCCCGCCAACAGGAAATCATAAAGAATATTTATAAAACCAAAAAATTGAGTACTCTGAAGCTTTGGGGAATCATTCTTTCCAAAGTACAAGTGGATCCGGTTCATCGTATGGTCTGGTCCACCATCAGCAAAGAAGATTTTCAGGAAGCGGACGCGGATCCGGATGAGACCGAAGGGATTATTGATGACTTATTAACGAATGCGCCCGGAGCTGAAGTGATTTTCCTTATTAAATATAATCCTGAATATGTTTCCGTGAGCATGCGCTCGACTGGCAGTGCCATTGATGTGGGCAAATTCTGCGCGGAAAATGGCGGAGGAGGTCATGCACGGGCCGCTGGTTTTAAGGTGCGTGATGGTCGTCCGTTTGATCAGGTTGCCAGTGAAGCGATAAGAAAAGTGCGCCAATTCCAGGCGAAACGCCTCAATATCCACCCGGAAGATACAGCTAAACCAATGGGCGCTCCAATGGGTGACCCAATAGGGGGTCCAATTGTGGATAAAGTTACTCAAAAACAGCCTGAACCTACGGTCCCAACACCTACGGTAAAACCTGAAAAACCTAAAGAGACGACCTATTTGGATTTCAAGGCGCCAGCGCCAGCCAAGCCCAAACCCCCCGAGTCCGGACTTGGGGAGGTAGCGGTAAGTCCGAACTCGCCACAGCCGCCAAAACCGAAAAAACGCAAACGCAGACGTAGACCGAAAAAGAAATCTGCCTTTACAGCACCGCCAGCAGGCGCTGTTGCTGAAAGCGCGGATGTCCGCTCTGAGCGAGGCCGAATGGGTTATCCGCGCCCAGAGGAAAAACCGATAGCGCCAACACCTCCAGCCACTCCTAAGCCTCCAATGCCTGAGACCCCACCTCCACAACCACCTGTAACACCACCTCAGCCAGAACCTCCAATGCCTCCACCGCCGATTGAACCGGTCTAACTAAAATGGGATATGTGCGAGTTGTAAGAGTTGTGGGAGGGTTTGGGAATGTAATACAACAATCCCACAACTCGCACATCTCACACAACTCCCACAAATCCTAACTAAAAATATAAATTAAAAATTAAAATATGAATATTCTAACTCAAATCCTTGCGATCATTACGGATTCAGATGACTAATCCACATGAAATCCATCCACACCATCACCGATCTGGAACAAGCCCTTACCTGTCTTCAATTTCTTCCTAAAGAGGATTTTAAGGCAGAATTTGCGGATTTGAACAATCTTCTTGTTAATAAACTTATTCAGGATCGTCGTGAGCTTATTTCTAATTGCTCGGATCGTGAGCATATGCCAGACACAAAGTTGCTCATTCAATTGGCTAAAAAAATACTTTCCCGAAAAATCCGAAAAAAATTTATCCAGCGCCTTGAAGAAGACCCTTCTCCCACTGCTTATCGCACGCGAAAGGACATTCTGGAGCATTTGTATGGATTATTGGGCGGGGGAGTCCCATCCTCCCTTTGACCATGGGTTACAGCGAAGAGCCCGCCAAACAGACTTTGCAGAGCCGATGACAAAGCCGTTTTTTTTGAGGGTAAGCTTGGTGTAATCGGAGCAAGAGGGGCGGTATTTGCAATGCCCATGCGGAAAAAGCCCCTTCATCAATCGGCTGTGATCAGGTGAGAGGGTTTTTTGGTAGAGCGCAACAAAACTGATGGCTAGGTTGCGAGGAAGGTGCCAGATGAATTTTATGAACTTCATGATGAAATGACGATATAATATTTAGGGGGTAATTAGTATTGACAAAAAATAAAGATATAATATAATTTATCCCTTATGCTCTTTACATTCACAGTTAAGCAATGGCCCACTTTAGGCTATGTAGTACTCACTGAAGTAACTCGTGGCCTGCAGAGGTCATTGCAGGTCTAACTAAAAGGAGGTTGCCATGATTCGGAAGATCAGCATCTGTGTGTTTCTCGTTTCTTTCACCCTCACCCTGTGCGCCACCTCAGTGGCTGCCCAACCCGAAGACGGCGTGGTCTCGGCTTGTTCCGAGAAGAATTTTTCGGTGAAGCTCGTCCAGCGGCGCCCCCTCAAGTTTGGCAGGAAACTGCCAGCCTATCGCCACACTCGCATGCGGGCTGTTGCTGCCGCCCAGAAGGTGGGATGGCACGTGGACATGCGGCACGTGGTGAGAGAGGCAAAGGCGAGATTACCCCTCACCCTTCTCATGCCGGGAATCCCATACGACATGCATATGCTTCAGGCCTTCTCGGAAATCTACCGTTTCTCGAAGATGAAGATGGGGCTGAAAGCTATAGCTATTCCCACTCCTAAGGAGATGTTTGGCCTACTGGAAACGTGGGCCAACAAAATGGATCCCGCACAGACTTCCGGCGAGTGGGTGGCTATGGTGAAATGCGGCAAAAAATCGGCTCAGAGAATATACGTCTTCGCCGCTCACTACGACTCGGCCAAGATGAAGCTCGATGATTTCCTGTTCGAGCTCTTCACCGGACTGATGAATGAGGTCCGGGGCAAACCGCCCCCTCCGGAGAAGAATCCTTCCTAGACCTGCGAACGAACTCGCCCAACCCGCCCCGCCTCAGTCCGCCACAACGGATTCGAGGCGGGGCGCACACCAAAAAACCATTTTATAAATAAGCGAGTGAAGAGCTTCTTGAGCGTGCGTAGTCCCGCAGCCGCTTTGGGTATGCTCCGCTGGGCCCCAAAGTGGAACGGAACGAAGCCGAGCGAAAAAGCGATGAGTGAGGACACTTGTTTGAAAAGGCCGAAAAACTTTTTGAAAGTTTTGCGGTTAGAAAAAGTTCATCGGGTTGTACTTCACTCCTTTGATTCGGACCTCAAAGTGGAGGTGGATGCCGGTGGGACCATATACACGGCCGGAGCGGCCCATCCAGGAGATGGTTTGGCCTTGCTCTACGTATTGGCCTTCGGTGACGTAAAGTTTTTCGTTGTGGGCATACAGGGTTTGCATGCCGTTTCCGTGGTCAATGATAATGACATTTCCGTAACCGCCGTTCCAACCCGTACGGGCTTTGATGACCTTGCCGCCGGCAACTGCGTAAATTGGACCTTTGTTGCGGTTACCAATATCGATAGCAGTGTGTCGGCGGTGGTAGCCTTGAGTTATTTTGCCGACGGTTGGCCAGATCAGACGGCCAACAGCTGTCTTGGGGCCACTGTAATTCGCCACATTAGCAGGGGCGGTGGATACGAAATAAGTTGGTGCTTCGCGTTTGGCGCCTGGAACAATCAAAACTCTGTTTGCTTCTAATATTTCATCTTCAGCCAATTGGTTTTGGGCGATGAGCGCTTCGGTTTCAATTTTGTATTTTTTGGCGATTTTTTCAACAGTTTCACTCTTTTTAACAACATGAGAAAGACCGTTTACTGGCAGGACTTTAATCCTGGCGCCCACACGCAATCGATTGGGGTTCCAGAGATTGTTCTCAGCCATCAGGGTTTCCTTTTTAAGGCTGAAGCGCTGAGCAATGTTAGAAAGCGTGTCTCCTGGTTCAACCGTGTAAACAAAAATTTCACTGAATCCCGTGCGATCCCCTTCCGTGGAATTGATGGCGGGTTTTAATAAAAATCCATCTTCTGTGATGACATCGGCAATAGCATATTCTGTATTTTGTTCCGTGTACTCAAAAACAGATAAATCTTCTTCTAATTGGCCGATGTAATAACCCTCTGTCAGCTCATAAGCGGGAAAGAAAGGCGTCAGCAATAAAAAGGCGATCGTAAGCCCAATGATCTTTTTGCACAGCCCGCCAACAAGGGGATTGTTGTTTTGGTCTTTAAAAATTTGCTGGCGGCTGTTGCTCAAAAATCCATTAATAGCCGACCCCGCATCCATTGGGCTGAATGACGTATTTTTGAATTGGACATTCTGTTCTTTGAGTTTTGCGTGTCGCTCGCGTCGAGCGTCTGCGTTTACCATAAAATGTAGTTTAATTTTTGAACTTAAAAATTCAGCCTAAATACTCTATCTACATCTTTATGATAATACCATATTTTTTCTTATAATTTGATTGACAATCACCATAAAAAGTTACGAAATGCCCAATCAAATAAACGCTTGCTTTCCTGAAATCGTTCAGGGCTATCGAGGAGAACCACAATAACTTCTTTTCCATTGCTATGGCGAGCTAGATTAATAATGGACTCTCCGGCCTCATCGGTCGTGCCTGTTTTTACTCCCCGGATATCCAAATAGCTGTTCAGCAGATAATTCGTGCCCTCAAATTCATGTTTGATCTCCCCGTTTGTGGATGAGATGACAGCCCGGGGCATTCGAACAATGCGCCTGAAATCCCGATTGCGTAAGGCGTATTTGGTTAAAATCGCCAAATCAAAAGCGCTCGAATAATGCCCATCATCGTCAAGGCCAATTGAATTCATAAAGTGGGTATTATTCAAATGAAGGGCTTTGGCCCGTTCGTTCATTTCGTTTACAAAAGCCTTTTCTGAACCGCTATGGTATTTCGCTAAAGCCATGGTCGCGTCTCCCGCGGATCGGACCAGCAAGCCTATGAGCAAATTTTCAACGGTTATTTTTTCATATTGGTGTAACCATATCCGCACTCCTATTTCATCTTCTATCATATTGCTGAAATCGTCCTGAACCATGACAATCTCGTTTAAATCATGGTTTTCCAGGATAATGATGGCAGTCATGATTTTGGTCAGGCTTGCCATGGGCAACCGTTCATGGGGCTTTTTTTCGTACAGCAAAATACCTGAATCCAAATCCATCAGCAGGGCTGATTTGGCTTCGGTAACAGGCGCTACGGCTGTGGCTTTTTTAACGGGGATTGATTCAACGGCCAATAAATCAAGTTCATCAAACGTTTCCGCCTGCGGCGAAGTTGATAAAGGCGCTGTGTTTAGGCTAGCCAACAAAAGGAGGCTAATGAGGCTTCGAAACATATTTCTGGTGGATTTCTTATGGATTGCTAATGGATAGCTAATAGACTGATGCGTGGTCAATCAGAAATCAATCAGAAGTCTATCAGAAGTCCATTAGAAATCAATCAGCTATTGGTCACAATGCGATCCTTGGGGGCAGTAGATGACTTTTTCCCGCACACGCAGGTCAATATAGCTCAGATCTTCTTTGCTTAGTTCGGCGGGTTCATAGATTGTGTGCAATTTATTAATCTGATCTTTAAAATCGCGTTCAATACTGATCCAAATTACCAAATTATTGGTTGTTTTCAAATGGATTTCCCGGGCATTGGACAAATATTCTACTTCCAATACGTCGAACCCCATCATGTTGATGAAGTGTTGGATCGTTTCGAGTATATAATCCATATGTTCAGGCGGGATGACTTGTTCTCGATTTTCAATCGGCTGTGTTAAACCGCGGATGATTATGGCCACCAGCTCCAAATCTTCTTCCTGGTCAAAAATAGCCTGTCCAATACAATTCAAAAGGGACCTCTGCTCAACAGGCTCAGGGCCATCACCCTCCTCTATGTCAAAAATGGGGTCTGCGATTTCCTCGTCCGTAAGGGGGCTTAGGGATTCCAAAGTCGTAAGGTTGGGGTCAGAGCCGGAAAGTTCTTCGATCGCCTTATTTAATTCCGTAAAATCTTCTTCCACGATTTTTTCCGGTTCAGGCAATACATAATAAACTCTCAGATTTGCCACAATGGGGTGGCTTTCTAAATAAATTTTTAGGGTTGAGGGGAAAATTTTATGAACTTCTATGATTGCAAATTCCGGAAAATAGGTACGGATGGTTTTGTGAATTTTGCTTTTAGGGGTAAAAAGGATGTTTTTCCCGATGAATTCATTTAATTTATTTTCAATGGCAGCGCTGTCGACATTAAAGTTTTCCCGAATAACTTCCGTGTTGGTGACTGAAAAATACGAAGAGAAAAACAAAAAGGTCAAAAGAAGCCCAAAAATGACCCCTGTGATGACCAAATAAAGGGATTTTTTAACCAAATCTTTTAAAAATCCCCGTACGCCTTTTTTAAAACGTCGGCTGGTTCGTTTGACCGCAGGCCGACGGCGAGGCCGTGCGTACCATTTGGATTTGGCTGGGTAATAAAGCCGCTTTGGTTTTTTCTTGCGAAGAAACATAGGTAAATTAATAAGCTTAACCACTATACCAACGACTTTATTGATTTAAAACTGTGAATTGTAAAATTTTTTAGTAATCCCACACAATAACCATTCTAAGGGATTATCCAAATCACACATTCTTTCTTCTTGCCCTCGCCGGGCAGGCAACCGCTTTTTAGACCCCCTCCCCCTTCGGGGACTCCCCCTCGCTTGAGGGGGAGATTGTTATGTAGCATTTCGTTAAATATCTCCCCCTTGCACAAGGGGGAGCCGACACGCAGTGACGGTAGGGGTCTAAAAAGTACAAAAAAAATGAATAAGCAGAAAAGGCCCACGGTTGGTCGGCAGGACAGCGTATTGAATGGGGTGAGTCTTGTAGAATGGTTATTGTACAGAGTTAATTTTTGCAATTCATGTAATTGAAGGTTGCATTATTTTTTAAAATATGTTATAATTAAAAGATGCAAAAAATCGATTACTCAAAAACGGCTCAAAATTTTGAAGAATTGTTCGAACTTATTATGAAATTATATTGGTCGTACATAAGCAATTTGGAAATGTATATTCAGACTGTTCCTGAAACAGATATAGAAAAATTAAACCTGCTCAACGAACATATGCAGGAAGTACAAGGCGCCTTGGAGCACGATATTTCTATTTTTGAAAAAGCTATTGGTGATGACCTGGAAGGCATACATCAAGTTCAGGATCAGCTAAAAATCAATCAAATTTATCAAAAATTAAAAAAATAATGGCAAATAATATTCCGGAAAAAGCATTGGAGCCTTTGGAAGGATTGGAACATCCCAAAGACCCATTAAACAGCGCTATTAAAGAAGCCAAAGACACAATTACTGCGGGTAGTGTATCAGTCAAAGAAGGGCTCGCAGAAGTTAAAGATGCCGCAGTCAATGCACCCAAAGAAGCAGGAGCAACTCCTCTTGAATCACTCGACCAACTAGTCCACTCACATCCTATAGATGCCACAAAAGAACTGGCAAGTGGCACGGGAAAGGTGATTGATAATTTGGTAAAGGTTGCAACTTCTCCAGCCCGATTAGGTGTTGCGGGTGTATCGGCAGGCGCGAAAATTATTGCAGAATCGCCATTTCGTATTTGGAATACGATTGATAGGGGCGCCAATAGAGTATTTGATCTTGGTCGCTCTATTTGGAGTTCTGTAGATAAAAAAATCGACAAAATTGTTAGCGCGGGCAAGGCTGGATAACCATTTAAGTAATCTTAAAAAACTAATACAAAATAATAAATAAACCTTTATGAGAAAAAAAATACCACTTTTCGTAAGGCAATACGGATTGGCCACTGTTTTGTACATTGTCACTCTGTTTGCCCTGGCCTCGCTCGTTACTCATACGCAGACTCCGGAGGAATTGCGAAGGGCGGCAGGAGAAAACATGGGAACCGCCACGGTCCATGTGCCTGTTTACAATGCCCGTTACACCATTCAGAATATGGATACTGACGAATTGGTAGTTCGTGGGGCTTTTGGCGAACAATCGTTTGATTTACCGCCTGGAAATTATCGGGTGGATTTTGGGGATATTTTTGGCCACAAAAAGCCTGGTTCCCAAATTTTCTTGCTGGAACCGAACAGTTCCGCGGCAATTTCTGGCTATTATAAAGCCAAGTGCGCGGCTCCTCTTTTGGGCATCAATATATTTCCAAAAGATGCTTTGTACACCATTTATGACTCCCAAAATCAAGTGGTTGCCAAAGCCAAAGGAGCTCAGTTTTTTACTTTTGAGCCTGGCCGATACCGCGTTCAGTTTGCGGAAATACCAGGCTTTAAAACCCCTGGTGACCGGACTTTTAGTTTGATGCTTAGAGCCACCACTAACGTGAACGCGTTTTATGGGGTAAACCAATAACTTTAAATTTAATTTTTAAATTATATTCATTTATTTTTTAACACAAAAACAAAAATGATTAAAAATACACGTAAACTTTGGTATAGCATTGGCGCAATTGCCATTATCGTGGTGCTTGGCGTCCTGGCTTACCAATCTGGTTTGACCGGTAAATTAACCGGTGAGCTAAAGCTAAGTCGTATCACGTCCACAAGAATAACAAAACCTGTTAGGACTGGTTCCCTCCAGGTTTTCACCAACATTCCTGAGGGAAGATACGAGATAAGGGACGCCGCCAGTGAAGAGAATGTCGGCTCTGGCCAGGGAACTGAGAGGACTTATTTCATACTCCCTGTTGGTTTATATACCGTGACCTTTCTCGAAGTAGAGGGATATACGATAGACATTCCTGTGAGGACAGCGAATATCACGGCAGGCAGTTCTCTCGGGGCCCATGGTGTTTATGAAGCAGAGGCAATAGAACCTGTAGGCACCTTGACTGTCACCAAAACTGATACACCTGTTTCTCAGACCCATGTGAAAGGAGCTGACAATGTACCCGCTCTTGGTTTTGCAATGACTGCAGGCGAAAGGAACATCACTGTTAATAGAATAGTTGTGCGTGCCTATGGTGATGGTGATGATAATTTTGGGACAACTTCGCCTCCAGGTGATACAGCAGCCAATACCATTGTTGCCTCTGTAATGCTTTATGATGAGAACAATGATGTAGTTGCTGGGCCTGAAGCACTTCAGTTAGTTGATAGTAATGAGGATGATGAATATGGCAGAGGTGATTATTATAAAGCTGTATTTGATGACCTTAATTTAAAGATTGGCGAAAACAGCACAAAAACACTAACTGCCAGGGTAAATCTGCTTAACACCATGCAAAATACCACTTATTTAGCGCTAGACATTGGAACAAATGATATTAAAGGAATGGATACTGAGGGCAATGCTGTAAGCGCTCCTGCTGATCATTTGAATCTTAGCTTTAGTCCAAAGCCAATGACAACTGTACTCACCCAAGGTGTTTTAACAGCTGTTTCTGAGGGTAACCCAGTGGGTGAGGTGGTATCTGCAGGAAGTGATGATGTTTTTGTCGCTCGTTATCGTTTTTATGCATTACATGAGGATTGGGTCGTTAAAAAATTAACTGTTATTAATGATTTGGATGAGGAGTTTGATTCGCCTGCTGATACTTTTGCTGTAAGTGACGTAAAAATTCGTTACACAGATGCTAATGCAGTTCAACAAGAACGGTCAATGACTATGGTGGATGGGCGAGCCATTTTCTCAAATCTCGGTATGGGAGTAGAAGAAAAGGCCTTTTTTGTTCCAAAGGGCGGAGATGCTTACATGGAAGTTTATGCTGATGTAAACGCCATGGCTGCTGTTGGTGAGGCCCTTTCCGGCCAAGAATTCCGTTTAGGCATTCAGGATACAGATAATAACGTAACTACCTTTGAAGCTGTTGGCCAATTTTCTTCTACTGCTGATTATTTCAGTGATGGCAATGAGATTTCTGGTTCAGGAAGTGTTAATACTTTTGTTGTCCGAAAAAGCAAACCAGCCTTTGCTAAAGCTTCTGGCTTGAGCACTACCTTGAGCAATGCTGAAAATACTTTATATGGCGTAAAGGTTGCCGCAAACAATGCTGGTTCTATAACCCTTGCTCGTTTGGTTTTTGAGGTCAATCACAATGTTACTTTAAGTGATTTTAGCTTCGCCAAGGGGGCATCTCTGGTTTCAGGTGTTAACATCCACGACACCGGAACAGGATACGTCATTGTTTCCTTTGATCATGGAGAAACTATTGCCGCTGGCGCTTTTCAAACGTATTACCTTAAAGCTGTTGTAAATGGCGCTATTCCGGGTAGCTATGTTAAAACCAGACTGGCGGCTGGTGATGAAGCTAATCCGGTGACTGGTAAGACCTCCAACACCACGCCGAATACTGCCCGTATTTACTCTTCTACAATTACGGACAGTTTGTTTGCAGCTGCTGGCGATTTCGTAGGAGCCGTTGATACAGCCCGCAATGTTATCTGGTCTGACAAGTCAGCTGACATGCACATGTATCCAACTGTAGCAAACGGTGTTGTTACCCTTGAGAGTGGTTCAGCAGATTGGACTAACGGATACTTGTTAAATATTGGTGAATTGGCTAGTCATAAATTGAGTTATTAATCAAAAAATCTAATCTCAAAAACCTCCTCTCTCGCTCAGCGAAGGGGAGGTTTTTTGAAAGTTCGAGTCCGGACTCCTTGGAGTCCGGACTCGAACTTGGTAATATGTAACGTAGATAACTCCAATAACCATGAAAAAACTCCTAACTTTATTGTTGGCAATCGGCATAATTTTAGCTCATGTGCCGACGACATTGGCTCAAGATGATTTAGCGTATTTTGAAATCCTTTCGCCCGCAGAACGGCAAACCTACCAACCTGGCGACACGCTTGAGATTCAATTCAGAACCCATGGGTTTAAGCCGGATGACCAGCATGGAATTACGATAAGGCTGGCCGAACGGAATACATGGAAACGGGCTCGAATCGGATACGTTACCCAGGCGCAGGAGGATGATATTTATGATTTTCAGTGGATCATTCCAGAAAACTTTTTTGAGCGTTATGAATTCATCAATCCATCCTATTTTAAAATTGAATTGCGTACTACAAAGGATGAAAAATTGGTGCGTAAAATCAGCTCTCGCAGCCTTTTATACATTCAAAAAACAGGGACTGCGCCCACTGGTGCCATCCAAACCACTGCAACGGTAACAGATGAATCATCTGAAGATTCTGTGGGCGCGGTAAATGCGAATCCCGATGAACTGCAATTGGTGGCGCGATATGAATTCAAATCCCAATATGAACCGTGGATTGTGCGGAAGCTGACAGTAGTGAACGACAACGAAGGAGATGGATTTGATTTTGACCTGAATGAAAAAACAGATGTGATTCGGGAAGTTTACGTGCGTTATCAAGACAGGCTGCAAAACTGGTATAGAAAAAATGCCTCTTTAGTCACTGGCAAAGCGACGTTTACGGATTTAAATTTTTATATCCCCAAGCGCTCCACGGCCAATTTGGAGATTTATGTGGATGTCATTGACCCTAAGAGGTTCAATGAAACGTATTCCGGCCAAACCTTTAGGGTCGGGCTGATGGACGTGGGGAATGATGCCAGCACTTTTGAGGCTGTGGGGCAGTTTTCAGGAGAAACTGATCATTCCATGAATATTCAGGTTTCATCCCACCAGATTGAAGAATTTGTGGTACGAAGCGGCGCCCCTGCCTTTGAGTTAATCGGACTTTCAGAGCGTGAGCTGATGAATGGCGCGGTTGATACTTACGAGTTTTTCATTGCGGCGGGTTCGGATATTGGTTTGGGGCGATTGGTTTTTAATGTAACGCAGGATGGTTTAACGACTGTCGATCAAATCCAGGTATTCAAAAACAACCGCCTGTTAAGCACTGGAGATGACACCAAATTAGGCAAGGTTTATTTGATGTGGGACGCGGGAGGTCTTTCCTGTTTCGCCCATACAGCCCAAAGCGGCGCGGGCACAGGCATGAATTGCAATGGAGGAGTGCAGGCTAACAGTAAACTCATTCTGACATTCACGCAGGAGGAGCGCATTTTTGTCGCCGAACCAAATGAATATAAACTGCGATTTAATATTTTGGGGGCCGGTACGGGCGATAAGTTAGCCGTTCGATTAGCCATAGGCGACGACAATGCCAAGCCGAATATCGGGGGGGCTGTGCCGACAACCGGCAAAATCCATAATAGTGGTTTTGGGAATGAGCTGTTTGGGAACGCGGATGAATTTGCCAGTGAAGCAACTGATTTACCGGACCGGAATGTGGTTTGGACGGATCGTTCCGCGGACAGCCATTTTTTTCCCTCCTCCACCCCTGGGAACCCACCGACCGTGGCGGCCACGAGTTCAGCGGATTTTACAAATGGATATCTTTTAAAGCTCAATGTCTTGCCCACTGTTATTTTCAGTAAGTAGGCGGTTTGTTACAGCGTTTTTTGACAAAACTTCAAAATTAAGATATAAAAGAACACTCTGTTAAACTGTGTTCTTTTAAAATTAGCTTAAAAAACAGGGTAACATCTCCCTAGCATCCGATTATGTGATTCTAGGGGTTAGATTCCTACCCTGTTTTAACTTCCCCTGAGGAAGTTTCGCAGTTATAGATAATAAACTAGTAGCTTTAGGTTAACTCATGTGGCAAAACACCAACAAGGAGGTGACTTATGCCGCGTATCTTCGTAATGCTAACCGTGCTGATGTCTGTCGCTGGATGTCCTGATACCACTGTCAACACTTCCGACACCCCTGGCGACAACGGAAGTGTCACCGCCAGAATCTGTGCTGAGGCAGTTGAGCTGGATGGCACTTTCGTGCCTGCCGCCATTTATCACAACGACGTGCCCTTCAGCGGGGACTGCGTCAACGTGGATCCAGCCGTTGAGCACGTGATCCGTGCTGATGAGACGGTTGGAAACTTGCACACGCTGAACCCCAGCGTGACGATTGCAGCGAATGAACTGCAGGATCAGGAAGTTCGCCCTGTCCGTTTCCTGTACAAGTCGCCGGATATGCGGTTTTTGACAGTGATCACGGTTGGCCCGTTTGGCAAGCGTGTGAACGGCCTGATCAAGTTTGACGGCAGGGAAGTCGGCGTAGGCGAGGCGATCTTTGAGTATGATCCGTCGGTCGTCCATCGCATATCGTTTGGGGATCTCGACTATCTCGTGACCCCTGACGACATCGTGGTGGTAGCAGAAGAATATGCCGACGGCTTCGTGCTCGAAGAGATGTATGACGCCACAGAAGATGCTGTGGAGGTCTGCTTCTATCCGCGCAATGCGGAGACCGGCGAGATCATCAACGTTTTCGTTCAGGTCAACGCCGTTGAACTGGATGAGGGCATCTACTGCCGGACTCTGAGTTCAACTGCGGTCATCCGTGCCAATGCGGAACACCGTGCCGGGTTCACTACGCCGATTGAGTTCAAGATCCCTCCAAACGTTCTCACGCCTGGGGCGTCCTACGAATTCGAGCTGGTGTACGAGACTGACGTCAGGCAGATTTGCGTGGATACCACACCTGTTCTTGGTGAGGTATTTCTCGTGGACAACAATGGCGTGAAACGTTCGATTGGCTGGCCGCTCGATGATGAGTATGCCTGCGCGTACGGCAACCCCGAGCGTGTAGCAAGCGTTGCCTTCGGGGATGTGGAGGGCTTTGAGACCGCTCCATCGGTTGAAGAGTTGGCCTTTGAGGAGTGGTACTATGAAACCGTAATTGGTTTCTACAATTCCTCAACGCTCGCCCTGGCCTGCATACGCACCGAAACTGATTGGGGCTGGATACGTGCCCAGGTAACCATTGATGGACTGGAGTTCAAGTCCCAGTATCATCAGTGGGCATGCCAGGCTGTTGATCCTACTTCTGAACACGTGATCACCTGGGGACCTCCGGACTATGATGTTGAGTACTACATCGTCCCGGATCCAATAATCATTCCCGCTAACAGCCTGGTGGCTGGGGAACGATATGACTACATCGATGAATACATCTCCACGAATGGAGGGAGTGCTTATCGTAAGGTCAGATTGAGCATCACGAATGGATTCGGGCACCCTCAACGAGTTCGGTTCACCACAAGCGGGCTGTCTTACTATGGCCATGAGTACACATATACATGGAACACGAATGACGTTCCGGAAGCAGAGTTTGTCTTCCAGGATGAGCCCTACCTCATCACCCCGGCTTCACTTGTGATCGATCTCACAGTGTTGGCCGTGAACGACCCGAACTACAACTTGGAGGAAGACCTCTGGGAGTTCGGAGTTCGGTACTACAATGCCGAACCCTCAGCCTGGGTGTGTGCACAAGCCCTTAATCATGAGGGTGTCGTCATTGAGACGTGGATGGAGTTCGACAGCTTGGAGGCGGCGTCCTATGCAGACCATCTGCAAAGGTGTCGCGTATTGCCTGTCGGAAGTGACCACCTGATCACCTTCGGCGGGCAGGCTGGCTATCGCGCGCCTGGCGCGGTATACATTCCTGCCAACAAGCTCGCGGCCAACTCGGCTGTGAACTTCATAGCGGAATATGTGCTGGAGAACAGAAGTGCCGAGCTGTGCCTTGGCACAAATGGAGTGGCGGGCGAGATCTTCCTGAACGGGAGGTCGCTTGGCTGGCCGGCAATACTCGGCGTTTGCCAAGTGCGCGCGATGCTGGATATTACCCGTCTCAACACAGTCTCTGTCAGTAATGAAGCGGGTTTCATCACTCCTTCTCCCGTCGTGTTCGACACCTATGCCCTGGGGTATCTCAGCTACACCGAGCTCATCTTCGAATATAACTAACGGTAGGAATCCCATTTTTAGGAAGCGGTGTGATACAGGTTTCGTACCCTCGAAATCTCACGCCGCTTCTTCCACATGCCAGCTTGCTTCTCGACTGACTATTCGTTATCTTCTTCTTTGTCAGATTTAAGATTTAAGTTGAAAAATTTAAGAGCTCAACTTTAATCTTAAACCCTTAATCCTTAATCCATTATGGAACGTATTTTAGTAACTGGTGGCGCAGGATTTATTGGCTCCAACTTCTGCAATCTGAACAAAGACAAATACGACATTGTTGCTCTGGACAACTTGTTTTTGGGGGATGAGAGCAATCTGGATCCAGACGTCAAATTCATTAAAGGTGATGCTTGTAAAAAAGAGGATTTGGATAAGGCTGGCAAGGTGGATTATGTGGTGCATTTGGCGGGGACGAGCTCGGCTCCGATGTTTATGGATGACGGGTTTGTATCGGGGTATGTTAATTCCATCCAGTCATTCGTGACAGCTCTTGAGTGGGCGCGGAAAAACGGGGTTAGGAAATTTTTGTACGCCTCGACATCATCCCTGTATGGTAATAACCCTCTCCCGCTTGTGGAGGATCAGCAGGTGACGCCGATAAACCATTACGCAGTGACCAAGCGGACGTATGAGCATTGCGCGCGTTGTTATAACAAGGTTTATCCGGAAATGGATATCATCGGCTTCCGGTTTATGAGTGTGTACGGGCCCAATGAAGAGGCAAAAGGGATTTATGCCAATTTAATTTCACAGTTCTGCTGGGACATAGCCCGCGACAAAACCCCAGTAATTTACGGCGACGGCAGTCAAACCCGCGACTTCACGAATGTACGGGATGTAGTTCAAGGACTCGCACTCGCACTTGAGACTAAGAAAGTATTAGGAGCTGATGTATTTAACATCGGCACTGGTAACGCGACTTCGGTGAAAGATATTGCGGAAACGTTGATCAAGGCGTTCGGCAGAAATATGGAGCCCACGTACATTGAAAATCCGGTTAAGGAGGACTATGTGATGGGGCAATATGCCGACATTACTAAGATCAGTGAAGTATTGGGCTATAAGCCGACTGTAAAACTCGATGATGGCATTAGGGAGCAGGTGGAAAATCTGAGAATGGAAAAAATTCGGGAGACGAGTTCGGATAAGTTCCGGTAAATTTGGATGTCTGAACTGTGATTTGCCTGATTAAATGATGGGCATGATTGTCAGAAAATCCAATCAACCCAAAAAACACCATATTTAATCAATAAATCATAAGAATCACAGTTCAGACTATTGTCCCTGGTTCTTCTTCTTCAGCATATCCCCCACATTCTCAATCGCTCTTAATACCTCAATCGGCAGCATCCACACTGTCGTGTTGGACTGGTCGGAGGATAGGTCGTTAACGGATTGCAAGGTGCGAAGGTGTAAAGCGCCTGGAGCACTATGAAGTGTATTAGCGGCTTTAGCCATGTTGTCCGCTGCTTCCACTTCCCCCTGTGCTTTAATGATAACCGCGCGTTTTTCACGTTCCGCCTCGGCTTCCTTAGCCATGGTTCGTTTCATGTTTTCCGGCAGGCCGATGTCTTTTAGCTCAACGGTGTCAACCTTAATTCCCCATGGGTCACTGGCTGTATCTACAATAGTTTTAATTCTGCCAGCTACCTCATCACGGTTTTTCAGGAGTTCGTCGAGCGTGATCTCACCAACTGCGTTACGCATAGTAGTTTGAGCCAGCTGGCTAACGGCATAATTGTAATGCTCAACCTCAATGATGGCCTTATCTGCATGGCTTACTTTGTAATAAATCACCGCGTTGATGCGGATGGAGATGTTGTCTTTGGTGATAGCGTCCTGGTCAGGCACATCAACGGCTTTGATGCGTAAATCGACCTTTGTCATGCGCTGAAAAATAGGAATCACCAAGCGCCACCCAGGGTTTTTAAGGCCTGTGAATTTACCCATGGTGAACATAACGCCACGTTCGTATTCATTGACCTGGCGGATGACGATCGCCAAAAGGATGATAAGAAAGGGTAATAGGGGGATAAGAAATGCGAAAAATTCCATAATTTTATTTAGTTAAATATTAGACGAATGTCAATATAGCAATAGCAAGAACATACAGCAACAGCAAGAACATACAGGAACGGTTAAGCTCACACTCACACTGTTGCCAGTTGCTGAGACTTGTTGCTGTTATTAAACAGACAATCTGTCGACTTTTTCCTTTTGCCAAAGTCGGTTTTTTGCTAAATTATCATTGTATATTTCTATAATCCAAACCACCATGACATTACTGATTGTTGCTATTGTAGCCATTGTCCTTTATGTGATTCTTGTGTACAACGGCATGATCAAGCTGCGCAACCGCGTGAAAGAAGCTTGGTCGGATATCGACGTGCAATTAAAACGCCGATACAATTTAATTCCTAACATCGTGGAAACGGTAAAAGGCTATGCCGCCCACGAAGAGGGGGTCCTTACCCAAGTTACCGAAGCTCGTGCCAACGCCATTAATGCCACGAATATTAAAGACCAGGGAGCGGCGGAAAATATGTTGTCCGGCGCCTTGAAATCGTTATTCGCGGTCGCGGAAAATTATCCGGATCTGAAAGCGAACGAGAACTTCTTGCAACTGCAAAATGAGCTTGTGGATACGGAGGATAAAATCCAGTCTGCCCGCCGTTTTTACAATGGTGTAGTTCGGGATTTTAATACTAAGATTCAGCAAGTCCCGGCCAAAATCATCGCCCAGGCATTCAAATTCAAAGCCGAGGATTTCTTTGAAATCGAAGATGAAGAACAAAAAAAGCCGGTTGAAGTGGATTTTAATAAAGAAGGCACTAGACAGGCAGAGGCCAAGGAGGAAAAAGCTGAGGAAGAGAAGCCAGCAGAGGAAGCGCCTGCCGAGGAAGAGAAGCCAGCAGAGCCTGCCATTTGTCCTAAGTGCGGCGGTGAAATGACGGACGACCATGTTTGCCCAACCGAAGAAGAAGCTCCTGCGGAGGAGAAGAAAGAAGAGGCACCTGCCAAGGAGGAAAAAAAGGAGGAGGAAGAGCCTAAGGAAGAGGAAAAACCAGCTGAAGAGGAGGCTCCTGAGAAAGAAGCCAAAGAAGGAGCTGCTGAAGAGCCCGATGAGGAAAAAAAGGAAGAGAAAGCGCCGGCGGAACCAGAAGAAGAGAGGCCGGAAGAATCTGCCGATGAGGAAAAACCCGCGGAAGAAGCGGAAGAAAAAAAGGAGGAAGATTCCGAACAAGCCAAAATGCCTCTCGAGGGTGAAGAAGGTGAAGAGGAGAAGAAATAATTTTACAGCTGTTTAGCTAGTAGCTGTTTAGCTTATTAGGGCCTAAACAGCTAAACAGCTAATAAGCTACAAGCTATAAAATTTAAATTAAATTTTATGAATCTAGATATCCTTAAACAAACCGCCCAAGCCATGGTTGCTCCTGGCAAGGGAATCTTGGCTATTGATGAAAGCCACCCTACCTGTAAAAAGCGTTTTGATGCGCTCGGCGTTGAGTGTAATGAAGAAAATAGACGCATCTATCGGCAATTATTGGTAACCGCACCAGTGAGCGATTATATCAGCGGTATGATTTTATTTGACGAAACGCTTCGCCAGAAAACGGATGATGGAACGCCTTTTTCTAAAGTGCTTTCCAATGCCGACATACTTCCTGGAATAAAGGTGGATATGGGGGCAAAAGATTTAGCCCTGCATGAAGGGGAAAAGGTGACGGAAGGCTTGGATGGCCTGCGTGAACGGCTGGCCGAATACAGCAAATTGGGCGCCAAATTCGCCAAATGGCGTGCAGTGATCGCGATTAAAGGAGATGATTTGCCCAGCTCTGCCTGCATTCATGCCAACGCCCATGCGTTGGCCCGTTATGCTGCCCTTTGCCAAGAGGCCGGTTTGGTACCGATGGTGGAACCGGAAATTCTGATTGACGGAGATCACAGTTTGGAAAAGTGTTACGAGGTTTCCGCCCGCGCTTGGACTAAACTGTTCGAAGAAATGAAAGATCAGGATGTTGCCCTGGAAGGGGCTATTTTAAAAACCAGCCTGGTGCTGGCGGGTAAAGACGCATCAACCCCAACAGATCCGCAGACGGTAGCGGAGCAAACGGTTAAATGCTTAAAGGAAAACGTGCCTGCTGAGCTGGCGGGTGTAGTGTTCCTTTCCGGGGGATTGAGTGATAAAGATTCGACAGTTTATTTGGATTTGATGAATAAATTATCGGAAGACAAACCATGGCCACTCAGCTTTTCATACGGCCGTGCCATTCAGCGCACCGCGTTAGACGCGTGGGCCAAAAACCCGGAAGATAAAAAAACCGCTCAAAAAGCTCTTGCCCACCGCGCCAAAATGAACGGCCTGGCTACTAAAGGCGAATGGAGCGAGGAGGCTGAGAATGCATAATTCCATTTCTGATTTCAGATGTCAGATTTCTGAATCAAATGTCACATTTTGAATTTCTACATTGGAATCAGAAATCAGAATTCAGAAATCTTAAATATTTTTAACCCTCCCCCTTATGTTAAAAATCGGCCTTAACGGATACGGTCGTATTGGCCGCATTGTCCATCGCATTACACTTAATAATCCTGATATTGAAGTAGTGGCTATTAATGCGCGCTCTGAGGACGCCAAGATGCGCGCCCATCTTTTGAAATATGATTCGGTTCACGGCAAAATTGATAATGAGATTCATGCCAATGGCGACAACAACAAAATCGTTGTAGATGGCAAAGAAGTTAAATGCCTTGCCACTAAAGACGCCCGTGAGGTTCCCTGGAAAGATCATGGTGTTGATTTAGTTTTGGAGTGCACTGGTAAGGCCAGAACTTATGACATTGCCTCACGCCATCTGGTAGGCGGGGCCAAAAAAGTGCTGGTATCCGCTCCCATGAAGGACGATACTCCTACATTTGTTATTGGTGTAAATGAAAAGGATTTGAAACCTGAACATAATGTTATCTCAAATGCCAGCTGTACCACCAACTGTATCGCTCCCCCTATTAAACTGATTCACGAAAAATGGGGCATTGAAACCGCTTCAGTTTCATCCATCCATTCCTTCACACATTCCCAGAACCTTTTAGATAATTCAAATCGGGATTTAAGGCGGGCAAGGAGCGCTGTGATGAGCGTTATTCCTACGACAACAGGGGCTGTGCGTGCGACCGCTAAAATCATCCCCGAGCTAAAGGGTAAATTGGATGGCATGGCCTACCGCGTGCCCATCGCCACCAGCTCGGTTTGTGATGTGGTTCTGCAACTGGAAAAACCAGTGGATAAAGACGAATTTAATGATTATTTCCGCAAAATTGCCCGTGATCCGTATTACGAACCAATTATCGATTACTGCGATGAGCCCCTGGTCTCCATTGATTTTAAAAGCAATTCCCATTCCAGTATTCTGGATACCGAACTTACCCAAGTGATCGGCGACCGTACCCTTAAAATCCTCCTCTGGTATGATAATGAATGGGGGTATGCCAACCGATTGGTGGATATGATGGAACTGCTTTCCAAGAATTTATAATTTTTAGTTTTTATTTTTTATTTGGGCTAAAGTCATTTTCCCAAACAATTAAAAACTAAAAAATAATCATTAAAAACTAATAATTTAATATGAAAGAAAAAAACACGGTTGCAATTTTATGCAGTGGCGGACCAGCGCCAGGGATAAATTCGGTAATAAGTTCGATTGCAAAATCGTTTTTAAAAGAAAATTGGCGTGTCATTGGATTTAATGAGGGAACTAAAACGATATTTACAGATAAACCCAAGACTGTAGAATTTGATTTCGCCTATGCGGATTACATTTATAATCGTGGAGGAAGTGTACTTCGTATGAGTCGCTATAAGCCGAAAGATTCTGAATTCAACACAAAATTTTTCACCAAAAACAACGTAAAACTACTTGTCACAATCGGTGGGGATGACACTGCTGCTACCGCCAATCGCATTACCAAATATCTGAACAAGGAAAAGGTGGATATAAAAAATATTCACGTCCCAAAGACGATTGATAACGATTTACCTTTACCCGACAGATTGCCTACATTTGGTTTTCAAACAGCAAACAATGAAGGAACAAGTATAGCTCAAACTGTTTACGAAGATGCCAGAAGCAGTGGAAATTGGTTCGTGGTTTCCGTTATGGGTAGGGAAGCAGGCCATCTCGCTTTTGGAATAGGAACAGCGTGCCATTATCCACTTGTGATAATACCGGAAATGTTCAGGGGAAAAAAAATTACGTTTAGCAAAATCATTGATATGATGATTTCATCAATCTTGGTACGAAAAACAATCGGTGTAAATCACGGAGCAATTATTATAAGTGAGGGGGTATTTCACTTTATGGATGAGTCAGAAATTGCTAACTGCGGAGTCAATTTTACATTTGACGAACACGGACATCCGGAGCTCGGCACAGTATCGAAAGCCCATATTTTTAATGTGCTGTTACAGAAAAAATTAAAAGAATTAGGCATAGATGTTAAAAGTCGCCCTGTTGAAATAGGCTATGAAATACGCTCCTGCGCCCCTACTGCATTTGATATGAACTACTGCACCATGCTTGGCATGGGAGTTAAAAAGCTATTTGATGAGGGGCACACGGGCTGCATTGTAGTCGCCAAAGCCAACGGAGAGTTTTCCCCATTATATCTTAAAGATATTGCAGATTCTAAGACGGGGAAAATCAAAACAAGACTTGTAGATGTAGATGCACAGGATTACCTGTTGGCTTTTGACAACATGCATTATTTAAAAGAGAAGCATTACAAAGAAGCCAGCAAATACGTAGCGCACCCGGAAGACTATGACCTTGAAAAGATTTTGGCTACTGGCTAATCTGCGGAGGCTTCACTATTGCAAAATTACAAGATTCGAAGATTACAAGATTATAATTTGAGTTTGTACTTTCTACTAATAATTTTGTAATCTTGTAATAGCGAGTGTTAACGAGCGTTTGTAATTTTGTAATCAGTAAAATATGTTTTGGGTTGATGAAATTGTGGATCAGATCATTGAGGCCTATCCGGGACAGAAGGAATTTATTGTGCGCGATGAAAAAACTCTTTCCGGTCGGGTTCATATTGGCTCACTGAGAGGGGTGGTTATTCATGGAATAATAGCGCAGGTTTTAAATGAACGCGGTAAAAAGGCGCGTTTTTTGTTTGAATTCAACGACTTTGATCCTATGGACGGCATGCCGAAGGAGCTGGAGGGGAAAGGGTTTGATGAGCATATGGGCAAGCCGCTTTACACGGTTCCTTCGCCAGATGGGAAGGCGGAAAATTTTGCGGAATATTACGGGGAGGATTTTTTGGGGGTGATTAAAGAAATCGGATTTGATCCTGAAACACCCCACGCCCGGGACGTCTATCTTTCAGGCAAAATGAATGATTGGATTAAAATCGGCCTGACCAAAAACAAGGAAATTCAGGAGATTTATAAACGTGTTTCCGGATCAGTTAAGCCGGAACATTGGTCGCCCGTATCGATTGTTTGTGAAAAGTGCGGAAAAATCGGTAGTACGGATGTCATCAGTTTTGACGGGGAAAAGGTAAGATACGTGTGCAAAAAGGACAAAGTGGAATGGGCGGTAGGCTGTGAGCATGAGGGGGAAATTTCGCCGTTTGACGGCCGCGCCAAGCTGACCTGGAAGGTGGAATGGCCCGCCAAGTGGGATGTGTATGATGTGACTATTGAGGGAAGCGGAAAAGACCATAACGCGGCTGGCGGTTCTCATGACATTGGCGAAGCAATTTGTAATGAAATCAGCAAAACGGATGTGCCGTTCAACATTCCGTACGAGTTCTTTTTGATTGGCGGTAAGAAAATGAGTGCTAGCAAGGGCATCGGCCAGTCCGCCAGAGAAATTGCGGATTTGGTGCCGCCCGAAATTCTGAGGTTTCTGATGCTCAGCAAAAAGCCCAACCAACCTTTGGAATTTGACCCTGAAGGGGATACGATCCCGCGCTTATTTGATACTCATGACCGGGCGGCTGAGCTGTATTTTTCCAAAGAAGAAAAAGATACGATGCAAACGGATCTGGCGCGGCTTTTTGAGCTCAGCCAGGTGACGGATAAGAAACCGAAACCTCGGTTTTTGCCACGATTCGGACAACTAGTTTTCATCATCCAAATTCCGAGACTGGATGTTTATGAAGCGGTAGAAAGAATGAAAGGATCAGCGCTGACGGATGAGGATAAAAAGGAATTGGATATGCGTGTTGAATATGCCCGCAAATGGATTCAGACCTACGCGCCGGACAAATACCGCTATGAACTCCAAGAAACACTCCCAGAGGCCGCTAAAGAGCTCACGGACGTGCAAAAACAGTTTGTTGCCGCCCTCGCTGACCAGTTGGGCGGATTAGATGGCTGGGAAGGGGAAGAAATTCATGGAAAAATTCACAATTTGGTGAAGGAAAATGAGGATTTCACGCCAAAAGACTGCTTTCAGGCCATTTATAAACTATTCCTCGGCAAAGACTTTGGCCCTCAAGCGGGCTGGTTTTTAAGCGCGCTGGATAAGGAATTTGTGGTGAAGCGACTGAGGGTCGATTGACCCCCACCGTCACTTTGTGTCGGCTCCCCCTTATGCAAGGGGGAGATATTTTGTGATCCAGCTCAATTAACAATCTCCCCCTCAAGCGAGGGGGAGCATCCCGCGAAGCGGGAGTGGGGGTCAATCCGCCAACCCACTGGTATCCCCCAATTCCTGACCCAATTCCTTGGCTTTGAGGACGCGGCGCATGATTTTGCCGGAGCGGGTTTTTGGCAGTTTGGTGACAACTTCAATCTCATCGGTAACAGCAATGGGGCCAAGCATTTTGCGAATTTGTTTCTTCAGGGCTGACATTAAATCCAGGCATAATGGGCAATTTTTGTCTTTATCACATACTTTACAATTTTTTTTGAGAATAACAAAAGCTTTTGCGGACTCACCTTTTATCGGGTGGGGTTTGCCGATAACGGCGGCTTCAACAACGTCTTTGTGGGACACGAGGGCGCTTTCAATTTCCGCGGTACCGATCCGATGGCCCGCAATGGAAAGGACATCGTCGGAGCGGCCCTGGATCCAGAAATAACCGTCTTTGTCTTTATGGGCGAGATCACCAGTTAGAAAGTAGCCGGGAATGTCTTTCCAGTATGTCTTAATGTAGCGTTTTGGGTTTTTAAAGATGGTGCGGAGCATGGCAGGCCATTGGTTTTTGATAACCAGATATCCGCCTTCACCGGCTTTTACCGGCTTTCCTTTTTTGTCCACTACATCAGCAATGATTCCGGGGAAGGGAAGAGTGGCTGAGCCGGCCTTGAGAGGCATGGAAGGCAGGGGCGTGATTCCGAACATGCCGGTTTCCGTCTGCCACCATGTATCCATAATCGGGCATTTTTTATTGCCGACAACATTGTAATACCAGCGCCAGGCTTCTGGGTTAATAGGTTCGCCAACAGACCCTAAAAGTCGCAGAGAAGATAGATTGCATTTTTTAACCCATTTATCTCCAAACCGCATCAGGGCGCGGATGAGGGTGGGTGCCGTGTAAAAAATGGTGACTTTGTGTTTTTGAACCAATTTCCACAAACGATCGGGTTTTGGATAATTGGGGGCGCCTTCGAACATGACAGTAGTGATCCCTGCCATCAATGGCGCATACACGATATAACTATGCCCTGTAATCCAACCAGGATCCGCTGAGCACCAGTAAATATCATCGGGTTTAATATCCATCACCCAACGGAAGGTGCGGTCAATGCCCACCATATAACCTCCGTGCACGTGGATTATTCCCTTGGGCTTAGCAGTGGTTCCTGATGTGTACAAAATGAATACCGTATCTTCAGCATCCATTACTTCGGTTTTGCATTCAGAGGATTGATTCCGCACCAATTCGCCATACCAGATATCCCGTTTTTTATTGATTTTTTTGCTCTTTGATTCCCGTTTCACAATAATGACTTTTTTGATGTATTTACAGCCTTTGAGGGCCTCATTGCACAAAGAGTACATATCAATCACCTTTCCGCTTCGGTAACCCACATCGGATGTAATCAGAATTTTGGCTTCCGCATCATCTATTCGATCCCGTAATGCATGGGCGGAGAAACCAGCATAAACGACTGAATGTTCAGCTCCGATTTTCGCGCACGCCAGCATGGAAATGGCGATTTCAGGTGTATTTTGGAGATAAATAGATACTCGATCGCCTTTTTTCACCCCAAGGCTTTTGAGCCCATTGGCCATTTTGTTTACGGCTTTGTAGAGTTGTTTATAGGTTAATTTGCGACTTTTCCCCGCATCGCTTTCCCAGATAATAGCAGTCTTTTTTTCAGTAGGAGTCCCAATATGACGGTCTAAAGCATTGTGCACAATATTGCATTTGCCACCCACAAACCATTCAAAAAAATGTTTTTTCTTTTCGCGAAATGCGATTTTCCAGGGCTTATACCATTCTAATTCTTTAGCAGCCTCTTCCCAAAATTTGATTGGATTGCGTTTGGCGACTTGGTGAATTTTTTTCCAGTCTTTGATGGTAGCCATTTTGAGCACTTTTTGAGACGGTTTATAGAATTTTTTTTCGTGCATTAAAACAACAGTGGTTTCCCGGGCTGTAGATTTTTTTGGCATTTTGATAAAAAATTAATTTTGTTTCTGTCTTATTATAGAGTCTAAAATCGTAAAATCAACAACTATTCGATCCACTAATCGCCCCACTAATCGCCCCACTAATCGCCCCACTAATCGCCCCACTATACGAGCCACTATATGAAAAAATAGGGATTATATACTTGCATTTTTATACAGAATTTGTTATAATATTAAGATTTAATAATGATTTAATTCTCGGAACCATGAAAACCAAAAAAATTCTTATTTCTTTAATCAGCGCTCTGGTGTTTGGCTCCCAAATAGCCTTTGCGGGCGGTGTGCCGGAAAATGTTTCTGGTCTTGAAGCAACGCCCATTGATGTTAATTCGATTGGCCTTACCTGGGACACAGCACGAGACGGAGATGGCGGCTTGGTAGATCATTATCGGGTCTATTATGGAACTTTTTCGGTGTTTGAGGCTGGAGAGGGTGATTACGAGAATGAAGTCGATACGCCGGATAATCTTAGCTCTTATGTGATAGCGGATTTGGATCCTGACACCACACATTATTTTTCGGTTACCGCCATCAGTTCCGATGATTTAGAAAGCGAGGAATATAGTTTTGAGGTCAGTGCGACCACGGCTGCCGAGGAAGGCGGTGAAGGAGAGGGAGAGGGTGAAGGAGAGGGTGAAGATACGACTTCCCCGACTGTCACAGGTGTTACTGCCCCTGACAAATTGCATGTGAAAGTGGTGTTCAGCGAAGCGGTTCAATTGCCCGCAGAAACCCCTGAAGCTTCTTTCAGCATTGTGGAGCAGATTAATCCAGCCAATACATTGACAGTGGTTAGCGCCACTATGGATCCAGATGATGAAACCAATAAAACGGTTCTTCTGGAAACGTCAGAACAAGCCCCTGATATCAACTATATTGTGACAGCCGGCGTGGCCGTCAAAGACCTGGCCAACAATCCTATTGTCAGTGGCAGCACCGATTCCGGATTGTTTCTTGGCTCCTCTGAAGAACCTCCTGTTGAGGGTGGGGAAGGAGAGGGAGAGGGTGAAGATGAAGGAGAAGGCGCCCCGGCCGGAGAGGAGGCTGAAGATTGTGATAAGGATATGGGTTGCTTCCTAGTCCACATGTCTGATTGTTCAGCGGCCATGGTTACCGAAATGGATGACACACACGAATACAAACTTGAGCTCACTGGCGCTGACGGAACTGACTGTTTAGTTAAATACACCGCAGAAAAACATCCGAGCATCTTATTCGCCGGTAATGATATGGAATGTAAGGTGGCCAAAGGCGCTTATGATAAAGCTGAAGATTACCGAAAAGCTTTTGACACTGAAAATTGTACCGGTGATTTGGTTGATGGCTATGAAGCGGTTGAGCTGAAAGACACCACTCCTCCGGAAAATGTTACTAATCTGTTTTTGACCTTCCGCGAACAACTGGAAAAATACGTTGTTATGTTGAGGTGGACAGCCAGTATCAACTCAGCAAAAGATTTGGTTGATCAGATTCTTTATATGAGTTTGGATCGCGGTAGAAATTATGATGAAGGTAAATCTCTTGGTACGACCATAGTCAAAACCGAAGTGGCCAATTTGGATGGCGGCAAAGAATATACCTTTAAGGTGACCACCAAAGACGCGGCCGGTAACGAGAGCACGGGTGCGGTTAAATCTATCCGTCTGCCCCAGACTGGTGTCGGTGTGGCCTTACTGCTTTTGGCTAGCGGATTTGGTGCACGTCGCATGTTGCGCCGCAAAGAGGACAATGAATTGTAAATAAAAACAAAAACCAATTTTCAGAGGAGGCCTTGTTTTGACCGACAAGGCTTCCTTTTTGTAATGATAAACTTGACAAAATGGAAATTTTAAGGTATATATAAATTCTTAAAATAACTAATTTTAGTATGCTCTCCCGATATTACTAATTGAGCATGCAAAATTTAGACCGCAAATATTGGTTGACGTTTTATCTGATTGGAGTTGGGTTGCTGTTTCTGGCGATCTTGCCATTTTTTAATGTCCATCAGCGCCTAAAAGTCAGTGTTTTAGATGTGGGCCAGGGGGACGCGATCCTCATTCAGACGCCTGAATACCATAACATTTTGATTGACGCGGGGCCAGACAGCGTGGTTATTGATCAAATGGGCGGGCGAATGAGTTTTTTTGATAAAACCATTGATTTATTCATTCTTACCCATCCTCACCGCGACCATTATGGGGGGATTTTGGATGTGATGCAGAAATATGAGATCAAAAAAGTATTATTAACCGGCGTTGTCTCTGGTGATCCAATGTATTTGGATTTTTTAGAAAAAGCCAGGAAAAGGTCTGAATTAGTATTCGTCCAAAATCATCAGGACGTGCAAGTCGGACCCAATTTGTATCTGGACATTCTCTACCCATTCAAAAATCGCAGCTTGGTTGGCCAGGATGTTCACAACAAAAATAACACTTCCATTGTGGCGCGTCTGGTTCGCCGACATTCGGACGAATGGGAAGCGTTAGCCATGCTCACCGGCGATGCGGAAGTGGAGGAGGAAAGAGAAATTCTGTTATCCGGTCAGGATGTTACATCCAATATTCTAAAAGTCGGGCATCATGGCAGCCGAACTGCTACTTCGGACGCGTTTTTGGTGGCGGTCGATCCATCCACCGCGGTCATATCGGCAGGCATAGATAATAAATTCGAACACCCGCACCCCGAAACCATGGAAAAGATTGGTCATCTGGATGTGCGGCAGACAATGGGGGGGGCGGTTGAATTAAGGCCGTAAGCGAGTATTACATTGTTAGTAGGTAGTCTAACGGTATCTTCAAAATATTTTCGTCCTTGTTTAGTATTGGCTTTTTTTCTTTACAAAAAACTACTCCGTAATCACAGGATATTTTCTTCATTGTATTTACTGTTTGCCGAAAGCTCTTGTCGCCAGCTCCGACTTCTATTGCTAATTGTTTTTGATTAGCAATTTTTAATATAAAGTCTGCGCCAGCTTTGGCGCTGTCATAACTTAATGAACCGGTTTTTGGTGTTATAAATTCTCTATCAAAATGAAGGGCTGCAATGTCTTCCCAAAGCATTCCTTGTCTGATTTGGAATGTACTTTTCTGACCCGTAATATTTAATAATGCAAGTCGAATAGCAGGTGACATGAAGAGGTATTTTGCAGGTTTTCTTGTGCTTTTCGTGCTTGAGCCATGCGCTGGTACTTTAATAAGCAATTCTGCTTTTTCTAATACATCAAAAATGTTTAAAATTGTTTTTCGATCAAGTGGCAGTAGCTGAGTTATTTTATTCATGCTTAACACGTCTGCGTCAGCCATTATGAAGAGTAGGCGCTTAATAAGCCCTAGGGTGCTCATATCAAATCGACCCAATGCCTGAATGTCTTCCAAAATTATTCTATCGAGAAGCAAGCTAATTGATTCATAAATCTGAGCCTGCTTATTAGAGCGTAGAGCGAAAGGAAGGGTGCCAATTGTAAGATATTCTTGAATTTCAAGCCTGTCCACCTGAGACCAATATTGTAGCATTTCTGGTTTTAGATGGCCCAATGCATTATATGCCTCTTCTGCCGAAGTAGAACCATATAATACATCCATTATCTTGTGTTTCAGCCCTGGGATAGGGTGAATTGCATGCTTAATCATTTGGTATTCATTAAAGCTCATTGGATAAAGTTTTTCGAATATCGCACGCCTAATTACGTCTGTGTTGGTTTGCAAAGAAACTGCAGAAGAGCCTGTGCTAATTATAAAAATTTGCTTGCTTCTATCGTAAAGCGACTTGAGAACAGCAGCCCACTTTGGATCATATTGAACCTCATCTATTAAAAGAATTATGGGACGATCTTGCTTTTCAAAGCTGACACCCAAAATCTGTTCATACGCATCAATAACGTCTTTAAGTGTAGAACCAAGTATGTTGGTTACTTCGTCCAATGACACATAAATCATACGTGTGCTTGTGAGCCAATTGTGCTTATTTAGAAAGTGATAATATGCTTGGGCAAGAACGGTTGTTTTTCCAACTCCCCTTAGGCCCGGTACAATAATCCAACGTTGGTCACTTTTGCCTTCAATGAAATTGTTTATGTGGTCTTTAATTTTGCTAAAAATATGACGTTCAGGGTAGTGTCTTCCTTCCCCGTCTATTGTATAGCTCTGCAATCGCGCTTGCGCCAAAGCAATTTGGTGCTGTACGTAATCTAAAATGGTCTGCCCCATATATAATGAAAATTATCTAATATGCCTCTAGTATAACAAATTGGACAAGTAATGTCAATCCTTTGTGGATTTGGATGGACAAGTAATGTCAATCCTTTGTGGATTTGGATGGACAAGTAATACTTGAGGTATGGGGGAGGGGGATAATTAAAATTGTATGGTAAAATAAATCCGACCTAACCACCAAAACTATGCAAGTCATTCTTCTCGCGGCCGGACAATCCACTCGATTGGAGCCTATTTCGGATAAAAATACACTGGAATTTGTCGGCAAGCCATTGATTGTTCATCGTGTGGCGGCCCTTAAGAAGGCCAAAATGCGCGATATTGTAGTAGTGGGGGGCAAGCATAATTTGGACGTATTGACGAAGGCGCTGAAAGATTTCAAAAACGTCCTGGTTGTGGAACAAAAAAAATTGGAAGATGGGATGGCGGGGGGTGTTTTGGCCGGCGCGGAAGTTGTGAAACATAAAAACATCATGATCATGAGCACCAATGATGTGTTTGATGATGACTTGTTTGAAAAGGTGGTGGAAACAGCTAAAAAATCGGAAGATGGCATTATTGTGGGGAAGCGTGTCAGCTCATACTTCCCTGGAGGATATCTTACGGTGGATAAGAAGGGTTTTATCACGGATGTCGCTGAAAAGCCGGGGGAGGGCAAGGAACCGAGTGATATGGTGAACATCGTTGTTCATGTGTATAACGACTTCCCTTCATTCGTAAAATATCTTAAAACAGCCAAAGGCAAAGCGGATAGTCGTTATGAAAAAGCGCTGGATGAGTACATCAAAAAGGGCAAAGCCAAGTTAACTGCGCTCAAATATACTGGTTTCTGGCAGTCCATCAAATTCCCATGGGATGTGATTAAAGTGATGAATCATTATTTGGAAAATGTGGAACCAAAAATTGATAAGTCTGCTGAGATCGCTAAAACCGCTGTTGTTAAGGGTGATGTGTACATCGGCAAAGGCGTTAAAGTGTTTGAACATGCGGTGATCCACGGCCCTGCTTATATCGGCGACGGGTGTGTGGTGGCGAATAATTGTCTCGTTCGGGGCAGTATGTTGGGGCGCAATTGTGTGATCGGCTATACCTCGGAGATTACCCGCAGTTATCTCAATCATGACGTATGGACACACAGTAATTACGTTGGCGATAGTGTGATTGATAATAATGTGTCTTTCGGGGCAGGTGCTGTTTTAGGTAATCTGAGATTCGATGAAGAAAATATCCAGGTGAACATTGGGGGCAAAAAGGAAGATTGTGGTTCCAATAAATTCGGCGCTGTTATCGGATCGGGAACGCGTATTGGTATTAATACCGCAACGAATCCCGGGGTGAAAATCGGCCGGAATTGTTTTGTTGGTGGTGGTATGTATGTGGAGAAAGATGTGCCGGATGACAAGATGGTGCTTTTGGAGCAAAAACTTAAAGTGGCTAAAAACCAAAAAATCGCCCAAATTGAGGGGCGGGGTGATATGAGGGATAAATTAAAATGATAATGGATTAGGCTTTTCCTTTTTTTTCGCTTTCTCAAGAATCCTCCCGCTTTTACCTGCGCTCTCAGGATTTTTGATCAATTCATATAATCGTTCGCGGGTTTCTCTGTACGTTTTTTCATCTGCCGCCTCGTCTTCAGGCCCTTCAGCCGGCATCTCTAAAAGATTCTCTAAGATAGTATGTAAATTTTTGAGTTCAGCTAACCTGGCCTGTTGGCCTTTTTTTTCAGCCCTATCTTCTAGTGCAAGGCAGATATCGTGGTCTCTTTGGATGTCTTCTGGTTTCAAAACCATGAAGTAATTTGTAATTGGTAAAGCCGCAAGTTTGCGGGGTTGATCTGTTCTTCTGTGTAACAGATATGCGGTGAGATCATTTCTGGCTTTCTCCAGTTGCGGCTCGTTCAGATGGTGGTGTCTGGGTTGTATTTTGGCCGAACGGAAGTGAGGTTTGGATAGAGTGAATATGACCAATAGGATAGTTCCGGTTTGTTAATAGATATCCAGTCCCTTGCCTGGCTTTTTCGATAATCGAGCCTAGGTGTTTCCCAAATTGCGTAGAATTAATCCTGGCCCGCTGATGACTTTCTTCATCATGAGCCGCAAATACTGATGCTAGTTTGGCCACTGGGACACCATGTCGTTCGAGAACCCAAATACACTGATCCCATTTTGCTTGAACGCCGCCAAATGCTTCCCATAATGTTTTCATCACAAAACCACGATGTTTCCTTAGCTCTGTCATGGAAATGGGTGTTTTAAATGTGGTGTGGTATCGTCCCGGCAATATGACAGATGTTTTGTTGTCGCCGAATTCTTCTTGCAGACGCTGGGCAAAAGCATCTGCTCTGGTTTCTTGTGCCTGGCTCATGCTGAATGATGGTTTGGGTTTATTGGGCATTGATAAATTGGTTAAGATGGTAATTAGTATAGCAATATACTATAAGTTATTTGATAAGTCAATAATTTATTGTATGGCAATTCCCCATTCCGGGAACTACTGAACAACCCGCAATACTTGCTGTTGCACTTCAAACTACAATTTTTATTTTATCTGTTTTCTTCCAGCTTCGGCCATTCTAAACTCAGCGCCAAGATCATAATCTGGATCTGTATCCACCACAATGACATTAAAGCCCTCGTAAGCTAAAAGTTCTGAAATTGGGAGTGGATGTTTGTCTCCATAAGACCCCCAATCTTCGTGCAATTTCCCAAGTACCACATGTACTATTTCGTCTTGTGTTCTTTCCATGCCACTAGCGATATTTCTCGCAATCCAAATATTTATTGCGGTCATTCGGGGCAAAAGGGATTTTCGATCACCTCTTTCAAGTTCTATTGCTGTCTTGTAGGCTAAATATACATCCTCATAACCATAAATATCGATATCTTCCCCTAATTTGGTTTTAACGTGAGCTATGGCGTTGCCAAACCATTTTACTTTTTTTACTTTTCGTTGAGCTTCTTCTCGTGTTAATTCCTCTTTATTTATAATACCTTCGTTAAATACAGTACGTGAAAGGTTCGCTTGTCGAGCAGAAAGAATGATTTTTTCGATTAATTTTTGGCTCTTTATTACAGATTGGTCGGGCTTTTTTCTCTGAGATTCGTCTGGGCTTAAATGTTTTTGGGCACATAAAATCGCAACAGGCGCATCTTTTGCTTTGGGATTCC
>Ga0114920_10000052_pt1 | contig 49363 bp, 44 predicted proteins | sample ChitaG_FD_88683 | JGI IMG/M metagenome (GOLD analysis project Ga0114920, IMG submission 88683) | Deep subsurface microbial communities from South Pacific Ocean to uncover new lineages of life (NeLLi) - Chile_00310 metaG | ecosystem: Environmental > Aquatic > Marine > Oceanic > Sediment ...
AGGACGCCCGACGAGATCTATGCAAAGTCGAAACAGAAACAGGTGGCATGAGACAGGCAGAATCCATCACTCAAAAACAACTGCCCGATTGGCCAAAAATCGGGGTCCGTCTCTTAATACTCCATCGCAAAAAACGGGCGGCTGCCATATTCGCCGACCTCGTGAATGGTGACGATATTGGGATGATTCAACTTCGCGGCGGCTTGCGCCTCACGCTTGAAACGTGCTTTGATGTCTTTGTCAGAAACAAGGTGTGCGGGTAAGAACTTCAGCGCGACTTTCCGATTGAGATCGGTGTCCTCGGCAAGGTAAACCTCACCCATACCCCCGGCACCGATTTTCTCAATAACCCGGTAGTGCCCGACCATCGTCCCCTTGGCGAGAACCATAAAGGTCTGCGTCCGGTCATCTTCGTGGTTGTCGGCAACCATCGCTCGCGCCAAGCCCGGCCCGGATCAATCCCCACCGGCCCAGAAGCGCAGATCACCCTCACGCCGGGTCAGGCCCAGCTTGTCGGTATGGGTCAGAAGCGGCACAACGTACTTGCGGGAAGTCCCCAAAAGATCACGCACCTGAGACACAGTGACCGGCTGATTTGCCCGGCAAAATTCACAGATCCTGGCCACGGCATTATCGAAGACTTCCCGGGGAAAGACTACCCCATCCGGCAAACTCACCATGCGGCCGGTCGAAAGCCAAAAACTCAAAATCTCGCGCGCATGTTCGCCTTTGCCCTCCAGTTCCGTCTTGACCGGAGGTGCCAGGCCGCCGGCAGTGATGAGCTCTTCAAGAGCATCAGCCTCGGACTTCCAGTCGGACGGCAGGCCGAGTTCAAAGTCGGGCAGGTGGTAGCGTCCATCCGTAACCCGGACCAAGCCTTCGTCAAGCCAGGAAGTCAGCAAAGCCTTAAACATGATTTCGGGAACGTGCAGTTTCTCACGCCACTCGGTTTCGTTATAGCCGTAAGCGAACGGCATGCTCTTGTGCCGGTCGGCAAGCACACCCAACGCATTCTGCCTGAGTTTCTCCGCCCGCCGGGCGTCAATTAACCCCCCGACCAACGACATCCACTGCCCGGAGGCAATAAGTTCTGATGTTTCTTCATCTATCGCCTCCCTCGAATACGGGACATCAACCAGTGGCGCGGTAACCGGCATCCAACCGACCTTGGCCATTTCAGTTTGGAGGATGACAGGCAGAGAAAAGTCCTCAGCGCGCCGGCGTAAGATTTTCAGGTAGGCGGTGTTGGAGCGCGTCACGCGGTGCGTCGGAAAGTCGAGTACCCGCCCCCCACCGATGGTCACCCCCGGTGTCGGCAGGCGCAAGACAAAGCGGTCTCCCAACCGCGCCTTGACCGGCCGCGACAGGCGCAGTTCACAGATTCCCGACTCCCCGGGATTGATCCGGTCGGCATTCAGCAGGCGGCAGACGGCCTCCGGTTCCGCAGTTCCCCAAAGGGCTAAGAGCTTCCGGCCGGTTTTGATTGTCCAGCGCGAATCGGCAAGCAGGGTGAGGCTGACCAGAATGAACGTATATGTCTGGGCATCCTGCGGTTCGACCAGACACTCCCCACGCGAGAGATCACGGCGCTCAACGCCGGAGAGGTTGACCGCCACGCGGCGTCCCGGCCCGACCTTTTTAACTGTACGCTTATGCGATTGCAGTTCGCGAATCCGCGCTTTGATTCCCGACGGCACGAGAACTACCTCACCGCCAACCTCTAGTGAGCCTTCGACCAGTGTCCCGGTCACCACGCTTCCCCGTCCGGCGATGGTGAACGCGCGGTCGATATACAGCCGTGGCCGGCCGATATCCTCGCGCCCGGGAAGTCGCGCGATAACCTCGTCGATGGCCGCCCGTAAATCCTCTAACCCTTCACCGGTGACTGAGGATACCGGGATGACCGATGCCTTCTCCAGGAATGTTCCCGCGGTCTTGTCTTTGACATCTTCGATGACCAACTCCAACCAGTCGGACTTGACCAGGTCGGTTTTGGTGATCGCAATAAGACCGTGTCGAACGCCCAAGAAACGCAGGATGTCAAGGTGTTCGGTGGACTGGGGCATCCAGCCGTCATCGGCGGCAACGACGAACAGAACGAAATCGATTGCCCCCACGCCGGCGATCATGTTCTTGACAAACCGTTCATGCCCGGGAACGTCGACAATCCCGATCGGCGTACCATCCCCGGCGTCAAACCAGGCAAAACCCAGGTCAATGGTCAACCCTCTGGCTTTTTCTTCGGGCAGGCGGTCAGGGTCGATCCCGGTGAGCGCCTTCACCAGCGCGGATTTCCCGTGGTCGACGTGCCCCGCTGTCCCCAGAACAAACATAATTTGGATTCTTGAGTAGTAAGGTAGTCTCGTAGGTCAAGCGCCCTGGCGCTTGATATTCTTACTCAGGCCATCAGATCTCCTGCACGCGCAAAATCGCGGCAACCAGCCTTTCATCCTGTTCGGCAAGGACTGTGCGCAAGTCGATTCGATACGTGTCCTCGGTAATAATCCCGATCACCGGCGGCTCACCCGAGCGCAACTTTTGCGCCAGAACATCAGCCTTTTGTAAAGACCGGATTTCTATCCCGACCGAGGGGAACGCTTCTTCGGGAAGCGACCCACCCCCCACGGTGGCATTGGTATTTACCACGCGGCAATCAATCCCGCACTCCTGCAGCCTGCTCATCAGCGATTCGGCACGCTGCCGCAATTTGTCCAGGGGGAAAGCGAGCATCCGGTAAAGCGGCAAACGTTCGACCGCTGCCCCATCAAGGTGCGCCCGCGCGGTGTATTCCAGGCCGGCCAGCGCGGTCTTGTCCGGACGCAATGCGCGATAGAACGGATCACTACGCAGCCGATCAACCATTTCTTTCTTCCCGGCAATCAGGCCCGCCTGCGGCCCGCCAAAGAGTTTATCTCCCGAAGCGGTCACCAGCTCGGCTTTATCGGTAATGGCGTCGGCCAGGGTCGGCTCGTGCGGCAGACCATACTGCCGCATATCAGAAACCGCCCCCGATCCCAGATCCATGACCACCGGAATATCCTCTTTATGCCCCAGGCCGGCCAGATCGTGCAGACCCGCTTCGGATACAAACCCGGTCATCTTGAAATTGCTCCGGTGAACCTTGAGAATCAATGCCGTCTCCGGCCCGATAGCTTTGCGATAATCCTCAAGCACGGTCTTATTAGTAGTGCCGACCTCCCGCAGGATCGCGCCCGAGCGCTCCAGGATCTCCGGAATACGAAACCCGCCCCCGATCTGCACCAGTTCACCCCGCGAGACAATCACCTCTTTGCCTACCGCGAGACCGGAGAGCACCAGGTACACCGCAGCGGCATTATTGTTGACCACCAAAGCCGCCTCCGCCCCAGCCAACCGGGCAATCATCGATTCCACGAGGCGCCCGCGTCTTCCCCGCGTGCCCGCGGGCAGATCATACTCCAGGTTGCTGTAACTCAGAGGAGGAAAAGCTTCGCCGGGCAATGGTGTCCGCCCCAGGTTGGTATGCACCAGGACCCCGGTGCCGTTGATAACCTCTCGTAGATATTCCCCAAAGCGAGCGGAGAGGGCCGAGATAATAGAATCGACCAATTCGCCGTCGGACGGCATCCGGTGATCGGCCAAAATTGAACTGCGTGCTCCCTCGATGACTTCCCGCACGGCATCCACCACCAGCGGCCGGGAGTAGACGGCAATCGCCGCCTGCAATGCCGGATGGGTGGTAAGGATCTCCACGGAGGGGAGACGCCGCAAAAGCTCGTCGGGATTTTCCATCCGCATACCCGGTCTTTAGACATCAAAAAAGCGGAAGGGGTGGGAATCGAACCCACCGCGACCGACCCTCGGCCGGCCGCCTACGGATTTGAAGTCCGCGCCGGCCACCAGACCGAATCCGCTTCCGTTATAAGTATACGTCTTTTTCGCCAGGAGGCAACCGGCGATAATCCGTTGGCCGCACTCACATCGATCGATCCACCAGGCTCATCTGCCCCAAGTCATAATTATGTCACTCTTGTAGGGGCGGGTTTCAAACCCGCCCTTCGATTCATTTCAATAAATTGGGCGGGTTTCAAACCCGCCCCTACACAAGGTCACTCCGAGTTTTTTGTGCGGCAGATGTTCTCACCTGGCGCATGTTATATTGTACTGCATTTGTCGGGTTTCTCATTACGCTTCGCTCCATTCGGAACCCGACCTACTCCGCTAACCTCCAGAATCACAACGGGTTGTGATCATAGATTCGTAGGTCGGTATTCCGACCCCGAGGGAAACCGAGGGGGAGAAACCGACTCCTTTGACCTCTTCAATTGGCTAACGCAATGGCCTGTAGCGCCGCCGTCCCGGCGGCGGAATGGGGGCGGGACGCCCCCGCTCCAACATTCCTTGTGCGGGTCAGTTTCGTAGGGCAGGACCCTTCAGTGGTCCTGCCTTTCTATTCAGTTTGGCAGAACCGCTTCGGATTCTGCCCTACATGCCTGACGTCGCGCCCGCCATGGTCACACCCGGACGATAACACTCCCCCAGCGCCCCGTCCACCTCGACCGAGAACTCAGTCGTCATCCGTGCCGCACGCCAGCGTTCGTGCAGCCATTCGATGTTTTGGTGGACCAGGCTGCCCGCGCGAAACTCCTGGTTTTGCCGTTTGAGGATGGCGGTAATTGCCGCGCGGTTAACGGGATGATCGTCCAGCAACCGGGCACAGGGCTCGAACTCCCGATCTGAGCGGAAGGGCCACGCAAAAAAAGCACCGACATGGTGGGGATCATATAGATAATCCAGAAACAGCCGGCTGCCGCCGGGTAGCTGGTCGAGCTTGATCGTCGCGATCATCGTGTTTGAAGATCGCCTACGTGGTCTTCCTTGCCGTCTTGTTCTTTTTCCCGCGGAACAACCCGAAGAAATCTTCAATTACCGTATATACGACCGGGACAACAACCAGGGTGAGCAATGTTGAAGAAAGCATGCCCCCGATGACGGCCTGGGCCATCGGCTTGCGCAGTTCGGCACCTTCACCAAATCCCAGCGCCAGGGGCAAAAGGCCAAAAACGGTAGCCGCGGCGGTCATGAGAATCGGCCGCAGACGGATCGGTCCGGCTTTCAGGATCGCCGTGGTGCGGTCATCACCGGCCCGCCGGGCCTGCTTGATGAAGTCGATAAGCAGGATGGCGTTCTTCGTCACCAACCCCATCAGCAAGACCACCCCGATCAGCGAAATGATCGAGACACTTGATCCTCCGATGACCAGCCCCATCATCGCACCGACCAGGGCCAGGGGCAGGGAGATCATGATGGAAAGCGGATCGGTGAAGCTCTCATACTGCGAGGCCAGCACCATATAGATAAAAAGAACAGAGGCCATCAAAGCGAGGAAGATCCGTTTAAACGACTCGGCCTGCCACTCGGCCACGCCGATCGCGCCGATGTCATAACCGGGAGGCGTGGGGATCTTTCGCACTTTCTCCATAACGGCATTGCGGACATCTCCGGCAAAAGCACCCGCCACGTTGGCGGTGACCAGTACCTGCCGGCGGCGGTTATAGCGTTTGATCTCCACCGGTCCGGTGCGTTCGGCCAGCCGCGCCACCTGGTTTAGCGGCACGAAAAAGTGATCCTGGCCTGTAATCTCCTTGGTGCTCTCGATCTTCAGCGAGGCAAGGTCCCAGGGGTCCTGGCGATCGTTCGCGGAGAGCCGCACCAAGACATCGTACTCGTCGTCACCTTCTTTGTAAGTGGTGACTTCATACCCATCGATCAGATAAAACAAGGTCGTGGCCAGTTCGGAGATGCTAATTCCCAGCTCAGCGGCCCGCGCACGGTCAATCTCCAGTTGAATTTCCGGGCGGCCGCCTTCCAGGGAGTTTTTCACGTCCACCGCGCTGGGGACCGCCTTGACCGATTCTTCCACCGCTGCCGCCAACCGGGCAACTATGTCCAGGTTATCCCCGGAAATGGAAACTGAAACTTCCGCTCCCCCGCCGTGTTCGGCCTCGGTGGTCAGAGAAGTATACAATCCCGGAATCCGCCGGGTTTTTATTCGCAGATCATCGATAATATCGAAAACACTCCGCTCCCGTTCATTGAGGGGGGGAAGCTCCGCAGTAATCACTCCCCCGGAAACATCGCCCTCGCTGGAGCCGACGGTGGTATAAATATGCAACACTTCGGGATACTGCCGAAGAAGGTTTTCAATCTTCACCGCTCCCTGATGCGTTTGCTGAAGCGAGGTCCCCGGCGGGGCCTCAAAAGAGATAAATATCCTGGCCTGATCGGTCTGCGGTTGAAACTCCACCCCGATCTGGCGGCCCAAGACCAGGCTGACCAGGAAAAGGCTCGTCGCCACGAGGATAGTCACCAGGCGGTGCTTTAGCGAGACTGCAAGAAGCCGGCGGTACCCCCGGGCGATGGGGGTATATGCTGCCTCAGACAATGTGGCAAGCCGGGAGAGCGTACCCTTGTTGTTCGGCGCCGCAGCATCCCTTTTCGCACCGCCGAAACCGCCGGGCGAAGAGCGGCGGGCCAGCACGGCAAACATCATCGGGGTCAGGGTAAACGCAATAAACAGGCTGAAGGCTATTGATAGAACGACGGTAATCCCGAACTGATGGAAAAACTGTCCGACGATTCCGCCCATGAAGGAGATGGGCAAAAAGACGACGATGATCGTTGATGTCGCGGCGACCACCGCCATCCCGATCTCGGAAGTCGCCCGCGACGCCGCCACCGCCGCCGGTTCGCCCATCTTGAAGTGGCGATAGATATTTTCCACTACGACGATAGCGTCGTCGATCAAAAGACCCACGGCGATGGACAACCCGAGCAGGCTCATAAAATTTATCGAAAACCCCAGAAAATGCATCCCGAAGAACGCCGCGATTATCGAGGTCGGGATGGCCAACCCGGAGATCAGCGTGGTCCGCCAGGAAGCAAGAAACAAGAAGACGACCAGCACAGCCAGCGTCCCGCCGATCTTGATATTCATGATCACGTCGGCCACCGCTTCCTCGATAAAGATGGAATTGTCATTGGCGATGGTTATCTCTATATCCGGCGGCAATTCTCCTTTAATGTCGGCAATGCGCTTTTTGATCCGCCGCGCGACATCGACCGTGTTAGCCCCCACCTGGCGGATGATATCCAGGCCAACGGCTTCGTTTCCGTCATAAAAGGTAAGCGACCGGCGCTCTTTGACGCCGTCCCGGACGATGGCGATATCCCGGACGTGAATATGGCGCCCCAGCCGCTTGGCCACGACAAGGTCGCCGAATTCGCGCCAATCGGAGACTTTGCCCAACGTACGGATCGTCCATTCCGACCGGCCGCGCTCCATCCGCCCGCCGGGAATCTCCAGATTCGCCGCCTTAATCGCGGCAATGATATGTTGGATAGAAACATCAAAGGCTTCCATTTTGCGCCGGTCGAGGACGATCTGGATTTCCCGTCGGGCCCCGCCGACGATCTGGACCGCACCAACGCCGTCAATCGACTCCAGCCGCTTAACAATAATATCCCGGGTAATCGTCGTGATCTCTTTGAGCGACCGCGGGCCGGAAACCGACAGGGACATAAACGGCGCGGACTCCGGGTCGAAGCGTTGGACCACCGGTTCTTTGACCCCCTCCGGCAGCCGGTAGCGGATGGCGGCGATTTTCTCCCGCACTTCATCTGCCTTCTCGGCCGGGTCGGTCTTCAGCTTGAAACGTATAACAACAATGGAGAGACCTTCGTACGAGGTGGAGCTCAATTCGTCAATGGCCGAAATGGTATTGACCGCTTCCTCGATGGGGACGGTCACTTCCGATTCCACCGCTTCCGGGCTGGCGCCGGTATATTGGGTTGAGACTACAACAAAAGGAAACTCGATGTCGGGGAACAAATCCACCGACATCGTATTGTACGCGAAGATACCCAGCACCAAAAAGGCGCCGATGACCATCGTGGTGAAAACAGGGCGCTTGATCGCGGTATCAGCCAGGATCATCGTGCATCCTCAATCGGTCATCTCGGTCGAGACCCGGGTGCTATCCTGTAATGACTGCTGACCAAGGGTGACCACCAAGTCGCCCGCAGAGACGCCGCTCCTGATCTCAGTTACCTCACCGACGCTCAACCCCGTCTCGACCGGCGAAAAATGAGCCAGGGAGTCTTGGACCACAAAGACACCCTGTTGCCCGCCGCGCGTGACCAGAGCCTCACCGGGTACAACCAGAACTTGTTCATGCCGCTCAAGCAATACCTCACCGGTAACGTACATCCCCGGCCGCAGCAAACCTCCCGGATTGGCCATCAGGACCTTAACGGAGACGGTGCGCGTGACCGGGTCGGCCGACTCCGAGATTTCCTCGACCCATCCCTCCGCGGTGATTGAGGTATCCAACTCCGAGCGGATATTGACCGGCGCGCCCTTTCTTATTCGCCTGGCGTCGAAATACGGCACGTCAAAGGTCAGGCGCATCGTGTCGATGGCGGCGATGATCGCCAGCACCTGACCCAGAAAAGTCTGCTCGCCTGCCTTGACGTAGATCTCCGTAACAATTCCATCGATAGGCGACTTGATCAGGACCTGATCGCGGGCGGCTTCGTAGTCGGCTTTGGCGATTTTATACTGGGTCTCCGCGTAGTCACGCTCCCGCTCGGAAACCGCCCCGCCCTGATAAAGGCGTTCGTATTTTTCAAAGTTGCGTTTGGCATCGAGGTAAACCGCCTCCGCCTGCCGCAAGCGCGAGGAGGAGCCGTACTTGTCGAATTCAATGATCACCTGCCCGGTGGTGACTTCGTCCCCCTCGGCTACCGCCAATGCCGTTATTGTCTCGGGGATTTTGGCCGTCGGCTCGGCCTGGCGTACGCCGGCCAGAGAACCGTTGTACGCACGCACCCAGGTTATGTCGGTTATCTTCGCTGCCGTTACGGCTACCGGGATAGCGAATGTGCTGGTATTCTTTTGTGCCGATTTTCCCCCGCATCCCGCAAGCGCCAACGAGCCAAACATCAAGAGCAGGCCCACCTGTTTTCGCCAAGAAACAATCATCGTCAGAAACCCCGATTTCTACCGCTTACACCTGCGGGTTATCTCACCAACACAATCTGCCTTTTGCGGCAGAACAGTCATTCTTTATCCAAAACCTCAAGGACAAGCTCGCCCACGGCGCGGCGCAAGTTTACCCGTGATGTCAGGTAATCCCGCAGTGCCTTTTTCTGATTCAGGCGCGCGGTGGTCAAGGCCACCAGGGCATCGGTGACTTCCAACTGTATCCCCACCCCTTCCCGGTAACGCAAGTCTGCAATCTGGTACCCCTGCTCGGCCTGGAATACCGTCTCGGACTGAGTGGCCAGCCGCTGTTTCGCTTCCACAAGATCGTTGCTCGCTTTTTCCACTTCCAGGGCCACCAGTTTATCGACCGACCTCTCTTGCAGGCGCGCCTGAGCCAAGTCAACTTTCGCCCGGGCCACACCGGAAGAAATCCGCAGCCCCTCAAAAATGGGGATGCTCAAAGACAGCGTGGCCCTCCAGGACGGTGTGCGCCTCCAGTGATCGAACCCCAACTCTTCGCGATATGCGGCCACCGTGTAATCGCCGGTCAACTCCAGGCTGGGAAAATGATCTGAGCGTGCGACCGTGACCGCCTTTTCCCGCATTTGTACTTCCAGCCTGGCCCGCAAAAGCTCAGGACTGCCAGCCTGCGCCCGCGATATCAAATCGTCCAATCCCTCCGATTCCCAGGCGGATGAATCGGGATACGTACGCTGTAGTGACAGTGGAGTCCCGGCTTCAATACCCGACAGGTGGCGTAAGTTGGTCAGCGACAACTCGCGCACGTTTTCCACCTGCGTCAACTCCGGGCGGATATTGGCGGCCTGCACTTTCGCGCGCAAAAGATCATACTCCGAGGCCTGTCCCTGGTCGAATTTCTGTTGTACCACGTCACGAGTTTCGATGGCCAACTCAAGCGTCTGGCGGGCCACCTCCACCTGTTGCCCGGCCAGGATGGCGTCGTAAAAGGCCGTGGCCACATCCCGGTGAAGGTCCAGCAATGCCTGCCTGCGGCCGGCTTTGACATACTTGGCATACAGCCGCGCGGCCGCCCAGGCCGCAAACACCCGCCCCCCCTTGAAAATCGACTGCGAGGCCGAAAATCCCCAGATCGTGGAGTTCTCGAACTCTGTCTTAAATTGCTGTATACTCCCTTCCCATTCCATGAACCGCATGGGGATTTCGAAATTATGCGTGTAGTTGCCAAAAAAACTGAGCTTGGGCAGGACATCGGCGCGGGCCTCGGCCACCACTGCGTCGGCTCGGTGCTGATCTTCTTCAGCGATCAGGTACGCTTCATTATGTTGCACGGCCCAGAAGAGCGCGTCAGCCAGGGTTAGCGTCAGGCTATCCTGGCCCAAAGCCGGCCCGCCGGGAAAAACCACAGGCAACAACAAGAAAACCACCGCCGGAAGCTTTCTCCAGCCAAAGGATCTGCCCTTTGCTGTCGGTTGAGATGATCGTCCTGACGTCTTCATGCAGAAACCGCGTCTTCTCTTAGAGAACTGCACCTACAACCACTTGCGCTTCTTGAAAAAAAGCAACATCCCCCCGATGACGAGCACGATAATTCCCCAGACAAACAGATACCCGTATTCCCACCCAAACTCGGGCATCTTCAAATTCATCCCATATAAACCGACGATAAACGTCAGGGGAAGCATGATCGCGGCAAAAATTGTCAGAACTTTGATAATCTCGTTGGTCCGCGAAGAAACCGTGGAGAAATAGACTTCCAGCGCCGCGGTGAGCGTGTCGCGATAGGAATCGGCCAGGTCGTTGACCCGGTTCAAGTGGTCAAAGATATCGCGGAAATAGATCCTTGTCTCCGGATCGATTAAAGCAAACTCCTCGCGGGAAAGCCGATTGAGCATCTCCCGCTGGGGTGTAATCAACCGCTTCAACTGCGACAGGTCGCGTTTGAGGTTGAAGATATCCTTCATCACCGACTCGTCCGGCTCGGCGAAAACGTCATCTTCCACCTCGTCCACGGCATCTTCCAATCCCTCCATCGTATTATTGTAATGGTCACCCAGATAATCGACGACGGAGTGGAACAAAAATCCGGCGCCGCGCGAGAGTACGCGGTCGTCGTGCGCGCACCGCTGCTCGATTATCTCGATGGGCTTGACCGGCTCCCGGTGGACGGTGACCACCCCGTTTTTTAAAAGAAAAATGTCGACTTCCTTGGTATTCAGGCCGGTCGTCCCCGCGGAATAATCGGCGATCTTGAATACAAAAAACATATAGTCGTCATACACGTCGATCTTGGGGGTGGGCACCTCGGAGATCACGTCTTCGATGGAGAGGGGATGAAACTTGAAGTCATGGGTCAAGACGTACGACTCCTCATCGGATGGCGACTGCATATCCACCCAGAACACGGTCTCCGCATCCAGGAGAAAACCGGCAAAATCAACGATGCCGTCGTGCCTTTCCACTCCGGCGTCGGGACGATATGTATACGTCGTAATCACCGCTCACCCACCAAATAGCCAATTGACGCCCCCACAGAAAAATTGAAATTTACGAAATTCCTCTCGCAAATCAATCAAAAAAAACCTTATTCGGCAACACTTGAAAACCTATTTACCGGCCAAGGGGAATATCGTTGACACCACTGCCCTTTCTCCAATATTTCCGCCATAGTGAAAAAGTCGGCCCAATTCCTACTCCGCGGAGTTTTTCTTTGCCTGATACTTGCCCCTCCTGCGCATGCCGTTACGGACGCCGATTCGGCAGATGTACGACATCCCGGGAGCACGCCAAACACCGCTGCTGCTCCGCCGATGCCGGCACCCCCGCAAACACCATCTCCCTCGGCCAAGACAGAGCGAACCTCGTTTTTCAGCCGGGCCGTCAAGTCACCGGATGGCCCGCAGGCGATACGGCTGGCCGCCTGGGGCGGCCTGTCCATCGCCGAGGCGATTATCGCCTATGACAAAACGATGGACTTTTGGGGCAAACCGAATGGCAAGTTCCATCTGAAGGATGACTTAAAGGGCGATGGCATGGCCTTGAACGATGAGGTCAGCCATGTTTTTATTGCCTATAAGATGGCACAGCTGGCCCGGCAAGGATACCGCTGGAGCGGCCTGTCGCCACGGGCCGCCGCCCGCGCGGGCGCAATTCAGGCAGCGGTCCACATGACTTTCGTTGAGTTCCCGCTTGACGCTTACAACCCCCGGCAGGGTTTTGGGATTTCCGATTTTCTGGCCAACCTGGCCGGAGTTGGCCTGGCCTGGTACCGCGCAGGGGTGAACGACCCCCGGTGGGATTTGAAGGTCTCGGTCAAGCCAAGATTCTTTGAGGGGGACAGTCGTTTGATCGCCCGCACCAACAGGCAATATGACGATTACATCTACTGGCTGACCTGCCGCATCTCGCAAAAGCGTTACAACCCGCTTATAGTCGGGATTGGGTATTCCACGCGGCATCCGCCGGACGGATCAATCCATAAAGAATTGCATTTCCGCATCGGGACGTCGCTCTCCGAAATCGGCCGCATTTTCGGCCGCCGGACCGAGCGCCTCCTCTCCCCCGCCGAATTCTACTTTTTATCTGTCGGCCCATACGTCAACTGGAAATAACCATAATTTGGCGCTTCATTTGACGAACGCCGTCGACCGGAGCGCGGCCGTCTCGGCGGCAAAATCCGGGGGCGGGACGCCCCCGCTACGATTATAGGTGCCGCTCTGAATTGTAGGGCAGGACCCGAAGCGGTCCTGCCAATTTCAACTGCTCCTGAGTCCGTTGTTTAAAAGATGAGAATGGCTACGCAACTCCTCGTTCGCTATAATTAGCTTGATGAGCAAACCTGACCTGAAACGCGGCGCGCAACTGACGGTTGAGGTGACCGATCTGGCCTTTCCCGGCCGCGGGGTGGCCAAAATCGACGGACTGGTGACTTTCGTCGATGGCGGCCTGCCGGGGGATACCGTCGAAGTTGAAATCACCCGGCGCCGGCGACGCCATCTCGAGGGCAGGGTCACCCGGATACTCCAACCGTCGCCTTTCCGCGTCAAACCGCGCTGCCTGCATTTCGGGCGCTGCGGCGGCTGCCGTTTGCAGGACCTTGCGTACGAAAAGCAGTTGGAGTTCAAAGCATCACAGGTAAAAAATCACCTGCTGCGCATCGGCGGCTTAAAGGATCCCGGGGAGTTGCCCATTATCCCCTGCGAACCGAACTACGGCTATCGCAACAAAATGGAGTTCGCCTTCGGCAAAGACTCCGCCGGGCGGTTGAAGATCGGCTTACATTCCCGTGGGACGTACTGGGACGTGTTCGATCTGCAGGAATGCCATCTGCCATCGCCGAGCTTTGCCCGCATCGTTGAGGTCACCCGCACCTATTTTGCCGGCACGGCGAATGAGCCATATGACCCGGTCAAGCACACCGGATTCCTGCGTTTTCTGGTCATCCGCCAGGGTCAAAACACCGGCCAGCTTTTAGTCAATCTGGTCACCGCCGAGGGCGAGCTGTCCGACCCGGCCCGGTGGGCGGCAGCTTTGTGCGAGGCCGTCCCCGGCATCACCACGGTGCTGCGGACAATCAACACCGGGCGCGCGAACGTCGCCGTGGGCGAGCCGACCGATACCTGGCACGGCGCCGGCACGTTCACCGAACAGCTCGGCGGTTTTGAGTTCACCCTGGGACCGCTTTCGTTTTTCCAGACAAACACCCGCCAGGCCGAGAAGCTGTTTGCCCAGGCGATCCAATATGCAAAGCTGACACCGAAAGATCGCGTGTTGGACCTTTACTCCGGCGCCGGGGCGATATCGCTCTTCGCCGCACGGGAAGCCCGTGCGGTCACGGGAGTGGAACTCTTCGCCGAAGCGGTCACCGCGGCCAAAGAAGCAGCGGTCAAAAACAACGCAGGCAACTGCGAGTTTGTCTGTTCAGACGCCAGAGCATTCCTGAAAAAACAGGTCTCAGATGCTGCGCACTACGACGTGGTGATCACCGACCCCCCGCGCGTCGGGCTGCATCCGAAGGTAATCAAACGCATTGTCGAGCTGGCACCGCCAAAAATCGTGTACGTTTCCTGCAACCCCTCGACCCTGGCCCGCGATCTGGGCCTGCTCTGCGCCACGCGGTATCGCCTAATGGAAATCACCGCGGTGGACATGTTCCCCCATACCCCCCATATCGAAGCGGTAGCTTTATTACAGATTGCGTAGGTCAAAACCTCTGAGTCCCGCGCAAATGCGCGGGACGTGGTTTCGACGATGGTACTATCTTTTGCCGGATAAATGCATTATTTTCATTCAGAGCATTGGGGACAGATAATCGACCGAGCGGGGGATGAGAAACAGCGATGTTGGAATACATTATCGTAGCTTTGCTGGTTATCTTAATCGTGTCGCTCTGGCTTGTCGGGCGGCGGTTTTTGCAGCTACCCGCACCCGATCGGCGCGTGGATGACGTTCTAACCAGGCTGGATGAACACCGCCAGGCTATCGAACGCCTGAGTGGTCTCCCCGGCGGGTTGGACGACGTGCGCACACGGTTGGTCGCCGGCGGCGAACAGCAAAAAAACCTCAGAGATTACCTCTCCGAAACACGCCGTACCATCGACGATTTAAGCCGGCGGTTGGGGATGGTCTCCCAGACCGAGGACAAAAACGCCGAACTTTTGCAGCGGCTGCACCGCGTGCTTTTGGGCACTGCCACGCGGGGGAAGAAGGGCGAAAACCTGCTGCGCGAGCAACTGGCCGCCTTCCCGCCCTCGACACTGGCCACCAACTATCGGCTCAAAACCGGCGTGGTTGAGTTTGGCCTGATTCTACCGGATGGCCGGGTGATGCCCATTGACTCCAAGTGGCCCGAACCGCAACTGCTCGAACGGCTGGAAGCCGCCGATGACCCCCAGGAGCAGGCACGATACAAAAAGCAAATCGAGAATAGAGTCCTCAAGATGATCGGTGATATCAAGAAATACATCGATCCGGAAAAGACCACACCGCTGGCCGTGGCCGCGCTGCCCGATGCTGTTTATACTCTGGCCGGCGCGGTTCACTACGAGGCTTATCGCCAGGGTGTACTTCTGGTGTCTTACTCGAATGCGGTGCCCATTCTGCTGGCGATGTATGGGATGTTTTTGCGTTATGCCCAGACGTTGGATACCGAAAAAATCAAGGGTCACCTGGTTTCTCTGGATACATTGTTGACCGAACTGGAGAACATCATCGACAAGCAACTCTCACGCGGCGGAACGATGGTCACCAACGCCACCGAGGAATGCCGCAGGGTGACCTTGCGTATGCGCAAATCAATAGCCGCCGTCGGCGGCGCAGAATCTCCCGTGCCCACCCGGGAGAAGACCGAGCGGGATATTTTCGACACCGAGGAATCCTGATGGACAGAACTATTTATGCCCCCTGGCGCACGAAATTCGTCTTGGGCAAACGCGAACGCGGATGCGTTTTCTGCACCCGCTACCGCCGCAAAACCGATCGTGAAGATTACATCCTTTACCGCGGGAAAAAGAATTACATCATCTTGAATCTTTACCCATACAATTCGGGTCATATCATGATCGTATCCAACCGACACATCGAGAACCTGGCCGGGCTGACGCCGAGCGAGCGCGCGGAGATGATGGAGCTTGCGGCGCAATCCGAAGTGATACTCACCGAAAGACTTAAGCCGCAGGGCTTAAACATGGGCTTTAACTTCGGCAGCGCCGGCGGCGCCGGCATCAGAGACCACATTCACCTGCACATCGTACCCCGCTGGGTCGGCGACACGAATTTCATGCCCGCCCTATTTGACACCCGCATCAACTCCGTCGACTTACTCTCCACGTACGAAAACCTCCTGGTAGGTTTTGCGAAGCTCAAAAAGAAATCGAAGCCCCGTGCAGGAAAGAAGTAGGGTAGGCACCGCCCGCCTTTATTGGGTGCCCTACCACCGGTGGGCATTGCCCACCCTATCTGTTGCCTATTGCAAGATTGAAAAGGCCACCACTACTGCGCGCAGGGATCACAAGGCCCCGAACCTATACTTTGGTAGACAAAATTGACGTATCCCACGACGTCAATTGGATTCACCTCGCCGTCGCAGTTCCAGTCGCCGTTGTCCACAGGACAAGTGGCCGATGGCAGCTCCGGATAACCATAGCTCATATAAACATAGTTGACGATGAAGACAACGTCCTGCACACCAATCTCGCCGTCACCGGTGTAGTCGCCGTAATTAGGGCAATGGCACCCCACAAAGATGGACCCGGGTATCCTCACCGGTTGGTACTGAGACAGCCCGTCTGACGCCGCAAACCAGTTCCAGGAATAGACGTATACGGGGTCATCAACGAAGGTGATTTGAGTCATTACATTCGCCGGCGCATATTCCTTGGCATAGAAACGCACTCGAACCGTGTTTCCGCTCCCGGCTTCCAATCCGTTGGTTTGCGAAAAAGCGGCAGCCCCGGTCACCACCTCCGGTTCGGGTGTGCCGAAAGCAAACATCATGAAATCTCCCCGCAATTGCTCTGCCTCGACGGTAGAATCACTCTCAGACACCGTGACGACACCGAGCATCGATGTATCGTACACCAAGCGCAGCGTGTACCCGCCGAGCGTTTCCGAATTGGCGAGGTAGATGAAAACGTCGGCGGTGTCACCCGGCCTGATTGCCCTATCCATCACCCGCATCGTATCGGTATCCGACTCCTGGGCAACGACCGGGCCGGTGGTCAGCAAAAGTGCAACCAACGTCAGGATCGCCAGTCCCACAGCCGGAAAACGAATCTTGGTAAACATCGCACCTCCCTACTGAGGAGTAAGCGTGTAAAATGCGTAACTTTTTATATAAGATAAATCAAATCTCCCCAGGGTCAAGAGATTTCATGGGGTTTCTGGTTCGGCAGTATGTTGAAAGCTTACAGAGAGTGCGGCAATCTCTTGCCAGACATTAGATTGCGCGAAAGGAGATCGCCGTTTGGTCCACCCAGAACGGATTCCTCGCGATACCCACCCTCCTCATTCTGGCGGTGACGAGGAGTCTTTAGGCCCTCGGTCAAAAAGACCAAACGGTGGTCTCCCCGGTGGGGGATTGGCCTCACTCGTGACCCTTCGATTGGCGGACCGTTTGGCTCCCATCGGCAAAGAACTTGAAATAGGTCGGCAAGATGTGTTAATTTAACGATTGGGCAGGGGAGCACGGTAGGGAGCGGACCCACCGGTGCCCTGAACTGGTGGGTTACCGGAGCAAAGCGCCGCTGTCGACGATGAAAATTCCGCGCAAAAAAGACCTGTTGCATCTGCAGCAGCAATACAAAACCGACAAGAAGATCGGTGAGGCGTTAGGCGGCGTTCCCGAATACCTCGTCAGCTATTGGCGCCGGAAGAAAAACATTCCCCTTTATTCCGCGCCCAAGTTCTCCCAAAAGGAGATTGAGGAAGCCTGGCTCCGCCATGGTAGCGATTTCAAGGCGGGACGGGAATTGAACTTGTCCCGGGCCGCCTTTTACTCCTGGCGGCGTAAGTACGGGATTTACGAAAAGCCGGCTCACCTCAAACTGGAACAGTTGGAATTGCATTTCAGTCCTGCCACCGTGTCAGGTGCCGTGCTCGCCGCCAGCCGATCCTCCCTCCCCGCACCCACCACGGTCAAGCTATGGCGGCGCATGGCCGAAAATTCGGCAAGAGGCAAGCTCCTCCCCGATTGGTTCTTGCATGATCATCCGCACGCCGCGGGCAGCTTACTTTTCGTACTTTCTCCGGGTAAAGATCAGAAGGTGCCTTCTTCGCCACCGGAATTTGTCGAGCCCGTTCTGTCCCGGCCTTCCGGCAATCACTCCATTTGGGGCGACCGCAGCTTCGGCCGTTCGGATTGGCAGTTAATTGAAGGCCGCGTGCTCCGACCTGGCGAAACGGTGGCTGGCGAGGCTGTGGACATGGGTGGGCTGGGCGGCATCGCCGTATTATGCCTGCCGGAAAGATTAAGTCCACCAATGGCGGTTTGCAAAGTCGAATTCGCCCGCCATGCCGGCCCACGCGCGGGCGTTGAAGACCGCTTCTTGGAGTTTGTCGGTCGCTACCCGCCCCCCCAATGGCAGAACACGGTGCTGGAATTCTTGGGCGTGGCCGTTGAACGTCTGACGGTAGACCGCAAGATCAAGCTGGCCCAACTGGCCACTTCATTCGGCGCAGCCGCGGCCCTTTGCCCGTTTGATGATGGTATCCGTCGCCATTTCCCCCGCAATGTAAAGTCAAAATTCATCAAGGCCTTTCCCGACCGCGGCGCTGTCTATGACAAGGAGTTTCTCCTGGAAGGTCGTCCAAAGGACGTTCACCTGGCCAAGTACACTAACGGCTGGAAGGTGCTCCCCGGCGAAGAAGCGATGGGGCATCCGGTGAATACGGTGATCGTCGGCCCCGATGCCCTCCCCTACGAGATCGCGTACGCCGCCGAAGCCCTCGGCGGTCGCCGCATCCCGCGGAGCGTATCACTGATCGTCATGCCGATCTCGGCGGAAACCGTCTGCGACAGCCGCCGGCGTGGGTGGCTGGAAAACCTGATCTCGGCCGGCGCCTCAATTGTCGACCCCCGTCTGGCCGCGCGGATCGGACTTGCCACACTCATCGGGCGTGACCACGGTGATGTCTTACTCACCCGCCCACCGCAAGACCCGGCAGAGCTAACCAATCCGCGACGCCATCTGTGGTTCTCCGGTATCCGCACGGCGGCAGCCACCGCTGTGCGCGGGATAATCACTCTTCCCTGAAATCCCGCTCGCGTGGAGACCGTCAGTCAGCCGAAACGTCACAGACGACCGCTAGAGGACTGACACATTACAACCAGAGAGATGGGCACCGGAAGAAAAAGCGGTTAACCAACCCGGGACAGGTTACACCCCGTCACCGGCAAGAGACAAAACGAGAAATTGAGGCTTGGCTGACGGACAACTCAAGTTTATTCGGCGGGCCGTTGACCGGGCAACTCCATAAAATATGCCTCTTCAGGGGTGATCACCGAAAGCACACGGCCTTCGTGCGTAAAAGAGACCGCAGGCGTCCTGGCGTTCCAAGTATCGTAAGAGACTTCTTTTTGGGCGATCACCTGCCCGCCGAGATCATATACGACCACGCGACCACGCGTATGCCGCTTCTCCGGGGGCAACGCTCTGCCCCCGTCGATATCGATCCCCACCGCGAAATGCACCCCGTCTTCGCTTATGGCCAGCGAACGGAAATTCTCGCCCGGGGCCGTCAGCCGTATCTCACACAAGGCGGTATCCGTACCCACAGCATACAGTGCCGCACGGTCGGGGCCGGCCCAGCCAACGTACTTTCCCTCTGCACCGACTGTTACTTCCCGCACCGCCTCGCCTGTCTCAAGGGTACTTACGCGTTTCCCACCGGAATACACACGGAGGGCACCGTTATGCCCGACCGCAAAAACGCCCCCGTCCGCGGAAAGATCATAAATTGAACCCGGGCCGTAGCCGGCAAGCACCTCGCCCGCCGAAGAATAGGCCAAGATTCCTTCCTGGGCCGTGGAAAAAACAAAAACCGAGCCATCGGCGGAAAACCGCCCGCCCTGGTAATACTCGACGGTTATCGCCACGACTTCCTGGCCCCCCTCATCGCAGAATCGCAGCACAGACTTGGGCAACCCTTCCGCGCCGTCAAGCCCCACGATCGCCTTGCCGGTGGGCGAAACGACCACTGAGGAGAAACCGGGCTTCTTTATTCTATATCGCCGGTTGCCGGCCAGATCAAACAACTCAAAAGTCACCGGCTTGAGGGTGCTCGGAGAATGATCGTTGTACCGGGTGAGGCCGACAACGCTCCCGCCGTCGGGCAGACTGACCAACTCATTGCTGCGCAGTTTCCGGCTGGCAACAACCTTGCCGTCTTTGTCGAAGAAAAGTACTTTACGTTTTTCAACGGTGACCAGCGCCCCGGAAGGACTTAGCATCACGCGTGCTTCGGGGCTGTATGTCTTTCGGCGATCTGCCCCCTCAACCACGCTAAGACAAAATACCGTTGTCAGCACTCCGATTGCCAGGTATGGCCATGCTTTTCTCATGTCTCTTGTCTCCAGGTTGCCCGATACCGCTTTTACTTTTACTTTCCCGCCGCTTTATTCGTGTCGGCTGCCTGCGGCAACAATCATATACGTCTTATACGCCGGGAATCCCCGCAGTTTCTCACGTTGCACCGATCCTGTTGACATCAAGCTCAGCGCGGCTTGCCGATCAAACGGCCCACCTGCCCGGTAGACATCCCCCCAAGACCAAGATGCCACACGGTAGCGCTTGTGTCAAGCGCGATGGCCATGTGCCAGAACTCGCTTTCGGGAAAACAACGGGAAGGCTAGATGCCCAGGTGAGGACCGCGCCGAGGACTATCCGGCTTTTTCTTCTCCCGGGGCGGGTCGCCAAACCGGGTGTTAAGCGGCGGCGCAGATTTCAACGGCGGCAGATCGTAAATCCCCTCAATGGCCGAATTTTCCTTGCGCGGGACCCAGTGGACGGTGAAGTTGAGTTTCTCCCGGTAATGGGAAATGGTCGGCAGATACCTCGCCGCCAGCCCGGTCGCCGGGGCCTTGCCGCAAACCTGGTAGACCATAGCCGCGGCATCGGACAGGATGTCCAATCTCGCCTGGGAGAATGCCTTCGGGTTCTGCTCGACAAAGCGCAACAAGGTCAACAGTGACATGTATTCGCACTCTGGCTGCGACCCGGTAAATCCGCCCTTGAACATCAATCCGATATCCGGCACGGCGAAGGCAACGATGCCCCGGTTCTTGCGGGTGCGATCATCGGTGAGATTACTGCCGTATACAAAGCATTGCATCAGATACCCTTACCTCTGAACGCCAGGAGACAATCGAGCAAACCCGGTGCCGCAAATCCTGCCGGGAAACAGGGCGGTCAAACGGACGGACAGGACAAAATCAAAGAAGGCAATTCGTACAATGGCAGCGAGTTAAACAGGGCAGAAAAAAACCAGGGGGAAAGTTGCCCGGCCGGAGTCAACCGAACGAAGTTGACGATGATGCAGCTTCTTGCACACTGCCTGCAGAGAGGTAACCCTGGATGAGCGTAGGAGGTCGTTCGGACGTCCGCCGTCGGCTCATCACCTCCGGCCCGTGTGCCCGGCAGTCACGACAGCCAAGGGGAGTTCAACCGCTTATACTCTCCAGCAGTCCGGATTCGAACTCTCTGGGCACCACCAGGTACTTCCCGACCGCCGAGGCCACCACCGCGCCGTCCTCCCGCCGGGCCTGGCCGCCGGTCATATAGATACGGCTCTTTTTTTTGCGTACATTGGCGGTGAGGGTAATCCGTTCACCGATGCGGATCGGTTTCTTGAAACGCACGGTCATCTCGGCGGTCACCGCCACCACACCCTGGGCAATGACTGCCTTGACCATAATCTCGTCCAAAAGGGTGGAGATGATTCCGCCGTGCAGGATACCCTTGTATCCCTGGTATTGCTCTTCAGTGGTGTAGTGCGCAATGGCCCCTTCATCGGTGGCGTAAAACTTCAACTGCAACCCGGCATCGTTCTTATCCCCGCAGACGAAGCACTCCGAATATTTGGCAATCTCTTTCATTTTATCCCTCGATCGTTTCTCCATGTATACTTGTCCGCCCCCAGTAAATCAACAAAATCGGAACTGGTGCTATCCTGCCGCCTCCGCCGCAGACAGGGTCAGATCAGCGACAACAGACTAACAAAAAACGGCGGCCAAAAACAACCGCCGTTTGATTCCTCTATTAAGATAACACTTAAATCGAACTGCATGCATCTTCCGACCAGCTAAATTGGGTGCCGTCAATAGTGGCGGTGATATCCGCCTGCTCACTCCCGTGGAAGACGACTGTAACCGTGATGTTCACGTAACCGGAAACCGCCTGGCCGTCATCGTCGTGGCCGGAGATTGCCCGATACCTGCGCACGGTAAATTCCTTTTTCTCCTTAAGACTCCAACACCTTCACCATGATCGCCTTTTGCGCGTGCAGCCGGTTTTCAGCTTCGTCAAAGATGACCGACTGCGGCCCATCCATCACTTCATCAGTGATCTCGCGGCCGCGCTCAGCGGGAAGGCAGTGCATGACAATCGCCGACTCCTTCGCCCGGGACAGAAGATCGGAGTTTACCTGGAATTTCTGAAGCAGCTTCTGCCGTTCGCCGACCAACTCTTTCTGTCCCATTGAGGCCCATACGTCGGTATAGACTACGTCTGCGCCGGTAACCGCCTCTGCCGGATCACGCGTTATGGTAATCTTCGATTTGCCGGCGGATCGGGCATTTTCCACCAACTCTGAGTCAGGCAGCGTCTGTGCGGAAGTCCCCAATCGCAAATCCATGGGAATCTTCGCCGCCAGGTTGGCCCACGAATGAAATACATTGTTGCCATCACCTAAAAAAGCCACGGTTAGATTGTCGATTCGACCCAGGTGCTCAGCGGCCGTCAAAATGTCACCCATCACCTGGCACGGATGAAGCTTATCGGTTAAGGCATTAATCACCGGCACACTCGCGTACCTGGCTAACTCGACAACATGGTCCTGCGAAAACGTGCGGATGACAATCAGTGCCACGTACCGCGACAACACCCGCGCCACGTCGGCAATCGACTCGCGCACCCCGAGTTTGATCTCCGCATCGGTGATAAACAGGCCCTGGCCACCCAGTTCGGCCACACCCGCCTCGAAGGAAACGCGCGTACGCAGTGACGGTTTATGAAAGATCAAAGCCGCAGTCTTGCCTTCCAGGGGACGCGGGTAGACCTCCCCCTTTTTCATTTTCCGCGCCAGATCCAGCGTGTCACGGATTTCTTGTTCGGGCCATTCACTGATCGCCAGAAAATCTCTCTTCACCATATTCCCCTTTCCCAAGACTGGACGAACCTTTCCCCTTCTCGAATCAGTCCCGAAGAGAGCGATCACGACAATCCGGTGCGATCAAAGAATATACCGCGACAGGTCTTCGTCTTCCACGATATGCTTTAAGTTCTTTCTGACCATCGCCCGCGTCACCTTCACCTTCTTGCCGGGCAGTGTCGGGGCTTTGAACATAATATCTTCCAGCAGCGTCGTCATGACCGTGTGCAGCCGCCGGGCGCCGATATTTTCTGTCCGGTCGTTGACCGTCATTGCCGTCTCGGCGATCTCGTCAATTCCATCCTTGGAGAACGTAAGTTCGACGCCCTCAGCCGCCAAAAGCGCGGCGTACTGCCGAATCAGCGCGTTTTTCGGTTCGGTCAGGATCCGCACGAAATCTTCCTTGGACAGGAACTCCAACTCCACGCGGATCGGGAAACGCCCCTGCAGTTCGGGGATTAAATCGGACGGCTTTGTGGCGTGGAACGCGCCGGCGGCGATAAAGAGAACGTGGTCGGTCTTGACCATCCCGTACTTGGTCATGACATTGGTTCCCTCAATGATCGGCAGAATGTCCCGTTGAACCCCCTCGCGCGAGACATCCGGCCCGGTCTTTGACCGTTCACCGGCAATCTTGTCGATCTCGTCGACGAAGACAATTCCCGACTCCTGCACTCGCTCCAATGCCGCGCTGATTACTTCGTCCATATCCACCAGTCTGTTGATCTCCTCATTGACCAGAAACTTGCGCGCTTCGGAGACAGGCAGTTTGCGTTTTTTCGACTTCTTGGGCATCATCCCGGAGAACATCTCCTGAAAATTGACCCCCAACTCTTCCATCCCCATCGGGGAAAAGACCTCGATGACCGGGAAACGGGTTTCCTGCGATTCCAGCTCGATGACTTTGGAATCCAAAAGCCCGGCCGAGAGTTGTCCGCGCAGCTTCTCACGTGTGCGTTCCCAGCGGGCCGCCGCCTCCGGGTCGGGAGCTTCACCCTTGGGGGAGCGGCCCCTCCGGGGCAAGAGAATATCCAAAAGCCGGTCCTCGGCCAGGGTAGCTCCCCGATCGGCAACGCTGGCCGACTTCTCTTTTTTGACCATGTTGACCGCCAGATCGGTCAGATCCCGGATCATTGACTCCACGTCCCGGCCGACATATCCCACCTCGGTGAACTTGGACGCCTCCACCTTGAGGAACGGGGCTTGCGCCAGTGCGGCCAGGCGTCGCGCAATCTCGGTCTTCCCCACTCCCGTCGGGCCAATCATGATAATGTTATTCGGCAGGACCTCCTTGCGGAGATCTTCATTGATCAGCTGCCGCCGCCAGCGATTGCGCAGGGCGATAGCCACTGATCTTTTGGCATGGTCCTGGCCGATGATATAGCGGTCCAGTTCGGTTACGATCTCTTCAGGGGTCAATCCCTTTATCACTCTAACACCTCGATTGTGATGTCACGGTTAGTGTATACACAAATATCAGCAGCGATCTCCAGTGCGGTCTTGACGATCTGCGGCGCGTCCATATCCGCATACTTAACCAGCGCCCGGGCGGCGGACAGCGCGTACGGCGCGCCGGAGCCGATCGCCAGGATGTTATCATCCGGCTCGATCACATCGCCGTTTCCCGAAATCATAAACACATGTTCGGCATCCATCACCACCAAAAGCGCTTCCAGCCGCCGGAGATACTTATCCATGCGCCAGTCTTTGGCCAGCTCCACCGCCGCCCGCGGCAGGTTCCCGCTGAATTCCTCGATTTTTCGTTCGAAACGCTCGAATAGAGTTACCGCGTCCCCGGCGGATCCGGCAAACCCGGCCAAAACCGTATCATTATGCAGGCGGCGCAGTTTCCTCGCCGAATGTTTCAGGATCGTATCGTCCAGGGAGACCTGCCCGTCACCGCCCAGCGCCACCTTTCCTTCGTAGCGCACACCCAATATCGTCGTGGAGCGCATCGTCATTGCCTGTCCCCTTATGCGCGCGGAAACGCTCGGTTATACATCTTTTTTAAGTAAGCACCTGAGACGTGCGTGTAGATTTGCGTTGTGCCTGCCGATTCGTGCCCCAAAAGTTCCTTAACGGCCATCAGGTCGGCCCCCCCGTTGACCAAATGCGTGGCGAACGTGTGCCGCAACAGATGCGGGTGCACTGTCGATCCGCCGGAGACGCGCGCAAAATGCTTATTTAAGATCCGCGAGACCGAACGAGAATGCAGCGGTGTACCTCGCCGGTTCAGAAAAACCACCGCGTTTCCCGAGATTTTCCGCAGGCCGTATTTGGCGGAAACATGTCCCTTATATATTTCAAACGCCCGGGTCGCCACCTCCCCAACCGGTACGATTCGTTCTTTATTCCTCTTGCCGAGCAGGGTGACTTGCTGCCGGGCCAGATCGATATCCCCCCACCTCAAACCGGCAATCTCGGAGAGACGGCCGCCGCTGGCGTAAAAAGCCAAAACCAGCGTCCGGTCGCGGGCATCCCAGATAGCCCCCTCGGGCATGGAGCCAAGCCAGCGTTTCATCGTTTCGGCGGTCAAATAACGTGGAATCGTTCGCGGCAGCCGGATCGACGGGAACAAATCGGAAGCATCCCCGGATAACAACCCCCGGCGCGCGAGGTACTTAAAAAACGAGCGCAAAGCCGAGGCCCGGCGGGCGACCGTCCGTGCGGAGTCCCCGGCCCGACGGCTCTCCGTCAAGAAGCGCACCACTAAGTCGGCCTTGGCGATCTTTTCAACTTTTCCCTGGAAGGCCGCACCACAAAAAGCTCGGAAGCGCTCAAGATCGTTACGGTATGCGCGCACTGTCTGCGGTGAATACCTCCGAATCTGGCCGATTTCGGCCAAAAACATCCGCAGAAGCGGGCTTGCCCGATTTTCCATCTCCCCCTCGCCCCGATACGACAAAGGCGGGAAACATGCGCCCGCCTTCCCTCCGCCAACAATACGTGCCCCGCATAGGGTTGTAAAGGCCTTTTTCGGCCGGCGTCAGCCCATAGACCGAAGGAGCGTGTGGGTCTACAACATTGAAGTATTCTGTTGTCGGGAGAAGACAGGTAACTTACTTTCAACCGGCATGATAGGAGCAAATTGGGAGATGACACGATGATCGAAGATGCTGGACTTGCAAGCCAATCGCCCCCCGATAAACCGGAGACCACTGCGCCAGAGTCCGCCCCTCTCGATCCGGTCGCAGCCACAGAACGCATCGCGGCCGTGGACGTCCTGCGCGGATTTGCCCTTCTGGGCATCCTGGGCATGAATATTTACGCTTACGCTCTGCCATATGCGGCCTATTTCAACCCGTTGGCCTATGGCGCGGCAACGGGGATCAACTTCTCAACGTGGAAATTCACCCACCTGTTTTTTGACCTGAAATTTATGGCCATCTTTTCGATGCTCTTCGGCGCCGGGCTTATCCTGATGAACAAGCGGGCCGAGGCAGCGGGCCGCACTTTCGGAAAGATTTATTACCGGCGCATCTTGTGGCTGCTGGTAATTGGCCTGCTTCACTCTTACTTTCTATGGTGGGGTGACATTCTTTTCATGTATGCGATTTGCGGGTTGTTGCTATATCCGCTTCGGCGGCGTTCTGCTGCGCTTTTGATTGTGCTGGGGGCAGTCGTCCTGCTGATCGGCGTGGGAATGCGTGTTGGCGGCGGGACGTTTTTCGCCTTTGCCCGGCAGCAGGCGGCGCAGGGGGAAGCTGCCCTGGCGGCCGGCGAGACCCCCACCCAATTGCAGGAGCAAATGAAAAAAAACTGGAATGAGCTCCGCGAGACATTCGACCCTTCTCCGGACACTATTGCCGAGGAGGTGGAAGCATACCGCGGCGGCTATTGGGAATTATTCAAATACCGGGCCCCGAAAGTCCTGGAGATGCAGACGCAGGCGTTGGTGTTTTTCATTTTCTGGCGCGCCGCGAGCATGATGCTTTTGGGTATGGGCCTGATGAAGCTCGGCGTATTCTCCGCCCTGCGTTCCTTGCGGTTTTACATCAGTTGTATCGTATTAGGCTATGGGCTTGGCCTGCCCCTGGTCTGGTATGGCGCGGGCGAGTTGATGGCCCATAGCTTCGATTTTGTCTACGATTTCAAGTTCGGCGGGCATTACAACTATGTGGGCAGCATCTTAGTCGCCCTGGGGCATATTGGCGTGGTGATGCTCCTCTATCGGTCTGGGCTTTTATCTGGCCTCAAGCGGCGATTGGCCGCTGTCGGACGAATGGCCCTGACCAACTATCTCATGCACACAATCCTGCTGACCCCGATCTTCTACGGCTTCGGTCTCGGTTTGTTCGGCCGCATCGACCGTTTCGGCCTGATGGCATTTGTCCTTGCCATTTGGATCATGCAACTACTAATCAGCCCGATCTGGCTAAAACATTTCCGCTTCGGCCCGGCCGAATGGCTCTGGCGTTCGTTAACCTACCGGCGCCGTCAACCCATGCGCGTAATGCAAAAGGTTTCTTTGTGAGGATTGCCAAACCATGCCACGAATAAAGCAGACTCGCGCATCGCGAGGTAGCCAGAAATGGCTTCAGATTTTGGTGAACGAGCACCCAGAGTTGATTGATCGGGTTCTTGCCACTCGGCTCCAACTCACCAAGGGAGAGAGTGTACATTGGCTGTCACCCTTGAAGGATGATGATTACGCCGAATACAGTGACCGGCAGTTCATAGCCAGGCTTGGCGTCACATTGGGAAAGGTCTCCCTGGAGTCATTCTGGCCCAAGCGTGGCCCGGTCTGGGATGGGCTGGCGAAGACAAATAGTGGCCGCCTCATACTTGTCGAGGCAAAAGCGCACATCGCAGAACTGGTATCCACTCCCGCGCGGGCAAGGGAACCATCGCTTTCTAAGATTCGCCGGAGCCTGGATGCCACCAGGCAATTTCTTCGCTCCGGCTCGAAAGCTGATTGGACCACCTCTTTCTATCAGTACACCAACCGGCTTGCTCACCTATACTTGCTCAGAGAACTTAATGGCCTTCAGGCATACCTGCTTTTCCTCTGCTTCGTCAACGACAAGGACATCGGTGGCCCCACCACCAAGTTGGAATGGGAGGCTGCGATCAAGCTATTGGAATTGTCTCTTGGTGTTCGGTCGCGCAAGCTCTCCAGGTATGTTCGCCATGTGTTTATCGACGTAAAGAAGTTAAAATCGCCAGTCGCCTAACGCGTGCCTGCAGTTAGTTAGCAGCGCGTAGGGTGGGCACCGCCCACCTTCTTTAGGTGTTTTTCAGTTAATAGGTCGAAACCCCTGAGTCCCGGGCATAATGCGCGGACGTGGCTTCGACAGTCCCACTTACCCCGTAGCGGCGGCTTCCAGCCGCCGTGCGCCTGAAAGGCGCATTATCTTTTGAAACAGCCCGGTAGGGCAAGCCGCCTGCTGGCTTGACATATAAAAATATAAGGCGCACAGGGCACCCCACCCACGAAACCGGTTGGTCAGCTTTGACCTCCTGCCGGAATTTTCGCCCTATATCTTGGGTGCCGACCCCTGACCAACCGCTTGTCAGAGGATAATTTTAGTATTGACATATCCATGCCCAGCCTGCAAGATATAAAAGAGGTTTTTTGGATAATCTAGGTTGGACAGCTGAGTTTATGAAAAGCTGAAACCGATGGACGTGTCGACGCCATCCGAATTTCGCGGCAAATGGAACTGAAACAGAACGCAGCTGCCACTCAGCTTGAAGAGCTCCACCTTAACGCGCTTAAGGAGGGTACGCCTGGAATAACGCAGGCTTTTGGGGAGGGGCTCGCCCAAGCTGCGTCCGTGTGCCTTGAGGACCAGCGGCACTCGAGCGGCGACCAGATGAACGTCGATGGGGACTTCAATAGGGTTTATGCCATGTCCTGGGACACAACAACGGAACAGATGCGACAATGCTGGGCGGACCCGGAGGTGGCGACGGAGCACGGCGCCTACGGAATCGCCAGTCTCCTTGTTCCCAGACTCACAGACTTGACTGTTATCCAGCGTTCCCGCAAGGGGACCGGCTTCGATTTCTGGCTCGGGCCCGAAGGCGACCCGGCGCCGCTGTTTCAGAAAAAGGCTAGGCTGGAGGTGTCAGGGATTCGCAATGGCACCAAAGCTATCATTCAGTCCAGAGTCCGTCAAAAGTTGGAACAGATTGGCCGTTCAGATGGGCCCTTACCGGCTCTGGTTATTGTCGTGGAGTTCGGTGAACCGCGCTCAAGGGTGATCAAAAAATGCGAGACGTAACACAACTTCACAGCAGCGCGATGGAGCTTGTGGATCAGGCTTTCCTTGCACGCCTCCGAGGCGACACTGGCCGTGCGAATGATCTGGTCCGCGAAGCCTTCGACAAGGAGCGAAACGCCGCTGTGCTCGTAGCAAATGACCTTAAACTCGAACCCACCCGGTCGGTACTTCATCGGAGCGCCGCCTCACTTGCAATGGAGTGCGGTGAGATTCGTGAGGCAGAACGGCTCATCGGACTCGCTTTGTCAGGAAACCCGCCAGACGAAATCGCTGGTGAGCTGCGCGATCTTCTACACCAAGTCTACTTTCACCGTCACCTTGCCCTCCGTGGGATCACATTAGAACCGAATGAATTCCAGTTCTCGCTAAGTGGCAATTCTGTCGGGTTTGGGATTGCACAGAGCAAAGAATTCATAGAGCGCGTCAAAGTTATAGAGACGGTCGTTTATCGAACCGCGGAGAGAAAACTCGACAAACCATTTCGAGAGGGGGGCCGCAGGAAGAAGAGGCTTCAGCAGGAACTCGAACTCTATGTTTCCGTTCCCCGTGCCGCTAGCTTTGCGGTCTCTTTTCGAATCGGAAGTAGGCAGCTTCGACTGCCCGGAATGGATCTCGCCCAGGATGTCATAGATGAGATCTTTGAATGCTTCCATCTCTTCAATAGCGCTCAAACGGAGCCGCTCAGCCAGCGCATCCCAGACATATCCTATTACCGGAACTTCATCGGGCTAGCGAGGAAGATTGCACCTGACGGAGAAGAAATACGATCAGTGGGATTTACATCGCTACGCAATGGTCGAGAGCGTAGGGTGATTCTATCCACCCCCCGCAGTCAGGCCCCCAAGGCAGAACCAGCGGAAGAACAACCACCGCCGTCTACGCAGGTCGAGGTTCAGGGTATACTTCGCTTTGCCGATGCTCGAAGCGAGCGCAAGGGGCTTATCGAGCTCATCGATGGGCAGGGTTCTCATCATCGAGTTCGCGTCCCGCGTGGCATGATGAGCGACATTGTCCGGCCGATGTTCGAATATGAAGTGGTGGTAACCGGGCGCAAGGAGAAAGACGTAATCATCCTGGAGAATATCGAACGCGCTGCCGAATAGCACGGCGCCCCGGCAAGTACGTAGGGTGGGCACCGCCCACCTTTTTTCGTGGGCGGTGGATGTCCATATCCCGCCCGTTATACAAACGGCGGGTTTGAAACCCGCCGCTACAAAGGCTTGCGCCCTGCGGGCGCTTGCTTGGTCATGCTGTGACCTTCTCGGATTCCACCGGTTCTTCGAGGATATGCTTGCAGGCCGGGCACTTCAAGTGTTCCCCGCGCGCCTTGGTGTCCTTCTCCACCACAAACGGATGATCGCAAGCGGGGCATTTCCGGTCGACCGGCTTGTCCCACGTCGCATACTTGCACTTGGGATACCGGGAACAAGAATAGAATATTTTCCTGCGCTTGGTCATTCGCTGCACAAGGTGGCCGGAACATCCGGCCTCGGGACACTTCACCCCGCTGGAAACCGCACGGGTCGTCTTGCACTTGGGGTAAGCGGAACAAGCCAGAAACTGTCCGAAACGGCCCGTACGCAAGACCATCGGCGAACCACACTTCTCACATTTCTCGCCGGTGTCCTGCGCTTGCGGGCCTCCTTCCAGAGGCTGCGTGTTCCGGCACTCGGGGAACCCGGAACAGGCCAAAAACTTGCCCGTCTTGGACCATTTGACGATCATCGGGCGGCCGCACCGCTCACACTGCTTGTCCGATTCATCCTGTGTGGAAGCCTTGATTTCCGCAACTTTCGCTTCCACTTTTTTCAGCGAGGTTCGGAAAGGCCCATAGAATTCACCGAGGACGTCTCGCCAGTCGTCCTCCCCCAGCTCGATCTTGTCCAGTTCCTCTTCCATGCGCGCGGTAAACTCAACATTAAACAGATCGGGAAAGTTCTCCACGAGGACTCGGTTAACCGTCTCTCCCAGCTCGGTGGGTATCAGCGTTCGTTTTTCGAGATTGACATAGTTGCGGGCTACAATCGTGGCAATAGTCTGGGCATACGTGGAGGGCCGGCCGATACCGTTGCTCTCCAATTCGCGGACCAGGGTGGCTTCCGAAAACCGTGCCGGCGGCTTGGTGAAGTGTTGCTCGGGCCGCAACGCATAGCAATTCAGCACCTCGTCCTTTTTCAATTCGGGAAGCCTGGCTTGTTTCTCATCATCTGTGTTCTCTTCGGGCAGGTCCCTACAGACTCTCAGGAAACCGTCAAAAATGACTACTTCATCCCCCGCTTTGAACTCGAAAACCCGCCCGGGAGCATGGGCTTCATTGGTTGCCGTAATGGTGACCGACGTGCGCAACAGAGAGGCGGAACTCATCTGCGAGGCCAGAAAACGCTCCCAGATCAGCTGATACAGGCGATTTTGGTCGCGGGACAAATAGCTCTTGACCTTCTCCGGCGGCCAGTCAAAATATGTCGGCCGGATGGCCTCATGTGCTTCCTGGGCACGTCCCTTGGTCTTAAACACCCGTGGAGTATTCGGGCGATATTCCTTGCCGTATGCGTCTTCGATATACTTGCGCACCTGGCTGACCGCCTCGCCCGCCACGCGCACCGAATCAGTACGCATGTACGTAATCAGCCCAACCGACCCCTGACTCCCGATATCGACTCCCTCATATAACTGTTGGGCGAGCATCATTGTCTTTCTTGGGGAAAAGCGCAACCGCCGCGCGGCGTCCTGCTGCAGGGTGCTGGTAATGTACGGCGGCTGCGGGTTCTTCGCTTTCTCTTGCTTGCTGACCTCGGTAACGGAAAACTCCGCCGATTGGCCTTTCTTTTTCTCCGGCGAAAGCAGTTCGACCACTTCCCCGGCGGATTCTTCGTTGTTCAGATCAATCTTCTCACCGTCAATTTTGGCCAGCTGGGCGGCAAAGTGACTTTTTCTGGTTCGACCGAGATCGGCGGTTATCGACCAGTACTCCCGGGGCTTGAAGTCGGTAATGGCCTGCTCGCGTTCGCAGACCAGCCTCAGGGCAACCGATTGCACCCGCCCCGCCGACAGGCCGCGGCAAACGGCTTTCCACAAGAACGGGCTGACCTGGTACCCGACCAGCCGGTCTAAAACCCGGCGCGCCTGCTGCGCGTTATACTTCTTTATCTCCAACTCCCCGGCGTCCTGCAGGCCGCGCAGGACCGCGGATTTGGTGATTTCGTTAAACGTTGCGCGCTTGATTATGCACTTGGCCGGCTTCAATTGTTCGGCCACGTGCCAGGCAATGGCCTCCCCTTCGCGGTCGGGGTCCGGCGCCAGGTAAACAATATCCGCTTTTGCGGCAGCGGTCTTTAACGATCGGATAACCGCTTTTTTTCCCTCGATCACCACGTACTCCAGAGCAAACCCGTCCTCCGGATCAACGCCCAGCTTCTTCGGAGGCAAATCGAGAATATGCCCCTTGGTTGCGGTAACAATGTATTCCCGGCCCAGGAATTTGCTTAAGGTCCTGATCTTGGTCGGTGATTCCACGATGATCAGATTCTTCGCCACATTCAACTCCCGGCTTCAACCGTCGCCTATCGCTTTATGCCCCAAGAAACATGCCAGAGTCCCTGATCTGATACTGAAAGACCGCCAGCTTTGTCAACCGACGGTCGGCAGTAAGATTATCGGAATTTCGCGTTACTCCTCCACCCGTTCAAACTCAATCTCTCCGTCCAGAAGCTCGGTTAACGCGTGCGAAGCGACCTTGATTTTCTTCATCTCTATCGCCTGTTCATCACCGCGTTCCTCGGCCGCGATTTTCTCGTTGTTAATCTGACGGGCCCGGGCGGCAGCAATCAGCACCGCTTCATAACGATTCTTCGCCTGCCTGTCCAGCGGTTCCAGTGATCTCATAACCATATTTACACCCCCAATTTCTCTAGCGGTACGGTTTGACGCCCGCGAGAACGTGGTGCGCGGACCGATCGCAATCGCTCAGCACGAATGATCGCCAAGCAATCGGCGACACTGCCCGAAAGCCGATCGTTGGCTACCACGTAATCGTACGACCGCCAGAACGGCAATTCCCGGCGGGCACGGGCCAGTCGCCGGCGCACCATGGCGGGAGGTTCGCTCCCCCGCCCGACCAAGCGAGACTTCAACACCTCCCACGACGGCGGTATCAAAAAAATTAATACGGCCTCCCGGTACTGCCGTTTGAGTGCCAGCCCACCGACGACGTCTAAGTCAAATAAAATCACTCGCTTTCCGGTAGTCGCTTCCGCGATGTTTTTCTTTGGTGTCCCGTAGAGGTACCCGTGCACAGTGGCATACTCCGCCAGGCGGCCGGCGGCAATCATGCGCTGAAACCGGGCCTGGCTAACAAACCTGTAATGCACCCCGTCTTTTTCGCCCCGCCGGGGCGGCCGGGTCGTCACCGAGATGGAGTACATAAAATTCGGGTCCCTGCGCCGCAGGTGACGGCAGATTGTCGTCTTTCCTCCCCCCGAAGGGGAAGAGAGCACCACCAGGAGAGCCGGTTTCCTGGCTTTGCCCACCACCGTGGAGGTCTTGCCCTTCTTCGCACTTTTCTTCGCCGAAGCAGCCATAAGGAGTATTATTCAACGTTTTGGATTTGCTCCCGGATTTTCTCCAACTCTTCCTTTATCGTGACTGCCAGGGAGGAAATCTCGGCCGAACCCGCCTTGGAGCCGATTGTATTCGCTTCACGGTTCATCTCCTGCATCAGAAAATTCAACCGTCGCCCGACCGGTTCAGCACTCTCCAGGGCATCCCGGAAGTGCTCCGCGTGTATTCTCAGGCGCACACATTCCTCGGTAATGTCTGAACGTTCGGCCAGATACGCAACCTCCTCGGCCAGGCGTTGTGGGTCATAGCCACTCTCGCCGAAAAGCTCCTTGATCCGCGCCTGCAACTTCTGCCGGTAGGCCTCGACATTCCCCTCGGACTCCCGCTCAACTCGCGCGATCGTCTCGATGATCAAGGATAGCCGGTGGGACAAATCCTGGTGTATTTTTTCCCCTTCCGCCCGGCGCATTTCTTTGAGTGTCGCCGCAGCCTGCACCAAGGCCTGCTCCGCGATCTCGTAAACCAGTTTGCTGTCGGGCTGTTCCGGCTCAAAAGTGAGAATCTCAGGCAGGCCAACAAAATCGGCAACCGCCACCTCTCCCGGCAGGTTCAGCTTTTCTTTGATTCGCCGGAAAATCTCCTGGTACATCGCGGCCATTTGCTCGTTGAGCGAAACACGCCCACCGGCACCCGGTGCCGGCTCCCAGGCCAGAACGCAGGAGATCTTTCCCCGGGAGAACGACCCGGCCAGAATTTCCCTAAAGCGCGGCTCAAGCGAGCTAAGTTCCCGTGGGAGACGAAGCTGGGACTCAAAATAGCGGCTGTTGACGGAGGTCAACTCGACAGTGGCTTTATTGCCATCTCTCGCGGTTTCCCCGCGCCCGAATCCAGTCATACTCATGATCATACGTGGGCTTCTCCAATACAAACTTGCATAATAAACATTTCTCAAAGACAAGTCAATCTTATTCCCTTGTTTGCTTATCTCTCCGGTAAGCGTTTACCACTTCGCGCCCTGACGAGCTATGCCGGAAAATCTGATTGGGACTTTAATGCAAATCTCTACAAGAGCTTGTATCCCATGCAGATAAGAGCAAGGCTTCAATTCGGGAGGAGACCGCAGACTTTGAGCTTTAGCAGAGCCGGGCTATTACCCCGCTCGGGAGATGCTGTAGTCTTTCATTTTCTGGCGCAGGGTGTTGCGGTGGATGCCCAGGATATCGGCTGTCTGCTGGAGCTGCCAATCGTGGGCTTGCAGGACGCGCAGGATATGATTGCGCTCGACCGTTTTCAAAGGGGTGTTGGTGTCAGTCAGGGGAACCGCCGCGGTGGGGCCGGTCTCCCGCCCGGCGGGCACCGGGAAGTCTTCGACATCGAGTACATCGCGCCGTGAAAGCACGCACGCACGCTCCACTAAGTTCAAAAGCTCGCGGACATTGCCCGGCCAGGGATAACTTAACAGGGCGTCTTTGGCGGGGGATGTGATGCCGGAGATGCTTTTGTTAAGCTTCTTGTTTTGCCTGTTGATGCTCTTTTCCACCAGGGGCAGGATATCCTCTGGCCGCTCGCGCAAAGGCGGCAGGACGACTTGAATCACGTTGAGCCGATAAAACAAGTCACTGCGAAATGCTCCCGCGACGATCTTTTTTTGTAGATCCTGGTGCGTGGCGGCAACGATGCGCACGTCGGCTTCGATTGTCTCGCTTCCCCCTAGGCGCTCGAACGATTTGGATTCCAACACGCGGAGCAGCTTGGCCTGGATGGAGAGCGGCATGTCACCCACCTCGTCAAGAAATAGCGTTCCACCATCGGCCAGTTCGAACCGACCGATGCGGCGGGTCACCGCACCAGTATACGCGCCGCGCTCGGCACCGAAGAGCTCAGCCTCCAGAAGTGTCTCGGGCAACGCCGCGCAGTTGATGGGGATAAAGTTTTTCTTGTGCCGCGGCCCGGCCCGGTGCAGCGCGCGCGCCACCAACTCCTTTCCCGTGCCGCTCTCCCCGCGCACCAAGACGGTGGCATCCGACTGCGCCACCCGCGTCACGGTGGAAAAGACCTCTTTCATCGCCGGTGATTCCGCAACAATCGCGGAGTCACGGTACTCCTCCTCCAACCTTTCACGCAGATAGCGGTTCTCAGCGAGGAGCAGGTGCTTCTCCCCCGCTTTTTTCAGGATGGCCAACAGGTGGTCCAGGTCAACCGGCTTGGTCAAAAAGTCGAAAGCGCCGATCTTCATTGCTTTGACCGCGGTCTCGAGCGTACCGAAGGCGGTGACGAAAACGGCCTGAATGTCGGGGTTTGTCTTCCTGAGCTCGGCAAGAAGTTCCAGGCCGCTTTTCCCGGGCATTTTCATGTCCAGGACACCAATTTCGAAGAACCTGCCTGCGGAGGCAGTTTGAGCATCCTCCGCTGAGGCGGCGGTCGTGACCGAGTAACCCTGCTTTTGGAGGAACCCACCGACCAACTGCCGCTGGGGAGCTTCGTCATCGACTACCAGGACACGCAGTTTCAAGGCCTTCTCCCTTTTGTGCAGCTAAACAAGCCCGCGCAGCGGCAGGCTGTCAATAACCGAATGTGCAAGACCGAGTCAAACCACGAATTGGTGAGGTGCCGCGTGTCAAGAGATTATCACGCTCCTCTCGCTGTTAAATGCCACAAGATGTGTTATCCCATATGCCAGGTAATCCATTACGTTCCAATTTAAAATACGGCAACAGGAAATAAACCCAGTGTTTGCGGGTATGAAGATATGAGGGTTGACATGAAACTAACCGACCGCGAGGTAGGAGCCATGAGGTTAGCTTTTGTGTTGTTGAGTGTGTGCTTTCTTGCTCTTTTTGGCTGCTCCAAAAACCCCGCTTCTTCGAGCCTTGGCCAGAGAATATTCTACACCTCCTTCGAGCGAGACGCCGATACTGTCGGGTGGGTGGGGATATCGCCGGCGTTTTTCACCAATGATCCCGCACCCAATTGCGGGCAACGGTCTTTGCGAATCGGCGGGGGCTGCCTCCAGCCGACGGCACATCTAACTCTCGGCCCCTTTGAACAGGACGGATACTATCGCTTCTCCGTATGGGGGAAAAGATTAGAGAAGGACCAAGGTGGCCGTGTGACGCTGGTAGTCGACGGTGGTGAGCCTAACGGAGAGAACTCCTCGGGGGTCTCTGTCAAGGAGTTAAGCTGGCGTGAGCTGATTTCTCCCAAGCCGGTCTTCTGCCCTGCGGGAAAACCATTGCAAGTACAGCTCTGGGTCGGTGGATATGTCCCGGCGGAAATCCTTATCGACGGCCTGGCAGTTTTTTGCGGGAGGCAGGAATAAGGATAGACTGGCAGTTACCTGGGTTTAGGACCTCAGTAGATTGAACCTCTTTTGGCCTTGCCTGACTGTCCCGATATATTATTTTAGGCGCCTTGAGCGAGAGGAAAGGGGACAGCTGTGGCCAAGCAGATCATCTTAAGCGGAATGCAGCCCACCGGGCATCTTCACTTGGGTAACTACGAAGGAGCGTTGAAAAACTGGGTGGCCTTGCAGGACGAATACGAAATGTACTGCTGCATCGTGGACTGGCACGCCCTGACCGCCGATTACGACAAAACCGCCGAATTTCCCGATCGGGTTTTCCAGGTGACGCTCGATTATCTGGCTGCAGGTCTGAACCCCGACACCTGCTCGATTTTCGTCCAGTCCCAGGTGAAAGAACACGCGGAGTTGCACTTGCTTTTTTCGATGATCGTGCCCGTCCCATGGCTGGAACGGGTTCCCAGCTACAAGGAGAAGACCGCAGAGCTGGGGTTGGATTCCTACGGTTTTCTGGGATATCCCCTATTGCAGGCCGCGGATATCCTGGTCTACCGTGCTGACCTGGTTCCCGTAGGTCAGGATCAGCTCCCGCATATCGAGCTCACCCGGGAGGTTGCCCGGCGGTTTAACTCCCTGTACGGGTCCGTTTTCCCCGAACCACAGGCCAAGCTGACGAGATTTCCGGCCATTCCCGGGACTGACGGAAGAAAAATGTCAAAATCATACAAGAATGACATCACCCCTGCCGATTCACCGGAGGAAACCACGGCCAAGATCAAGAGAATGTTCACCGATCCGCAAAAGATACGCCGCCACGACCCGGGCCGACCGGATATTTGCCCCGTATACACTCTCCAGAAGATATACAACGAAAGCCACCACGACCTCTACACACCTTGCACTACCGGCGAACTGGGCTGTGTCGAGTGCAAAAAGATCCTGGCGGAAAATCTCAACGAGAGACTCCGCCCCGTTCGCGCCAAGAGAGCCGACCTGGAGGCGCACCCCGACACCGTCAAGGAGGTCCTCCATCAGGGCGCCGAGCGAGCCCGCCGGCGCGCGGCAGCAACGATGGAACGGGTGCGCCAGGCGATGCACCTGGCCTGACCTCATCCCGGCTCGGCAACCCCAGACAGCCAGAAAAACGGGAAGGTTTTCCCCCGACCGGGGTATTAGCCTGGTGCGGCAGGGGTCGTGCCAGATGAATTGTCGTGATTACTGAACTCGGGGCCATCGTGGCTGATTTCGCTTGACAGCCGGTTGAAGGGGGCAGTATAATTCGGCCTGTTTTGGGGGAAGAAAGGATTTGAGGAGGAGTTATCCATGCGGAATTTCTTATTGTTTGGCAGCCTGGCTACACTCTTGGTGGCCGGACTTATCCTGTCGGGATGCCTGATCAGCCCGCCTGATTACCCGGATAAAGTCGCGAATATTCTCAAGTTGAGTCCGAAGAACCTGGAAACGCTGCCTGAGGGATCAATCTACGAAGGGTGGCTGGTCACGGGCGATCTCGTCGACGACAGGTGGCAACCCCACGACATGAGCGAATGGAGGAGTTTTGGCCGCTTTAACTGGGATTCTTACAATCACCAGCCGATGGATAGCGCGGGGGCGTTTATCGAAAACCGCTTTGATGCCGAAGTCGATATTTTCGAGTATGACTACATCCTTATCACCATTGAAAGCACCGGTCCTGACGAAAAGCCCCTTCCCTCGGGCATCGTGGTGCTCCAGGGCGAGGTGGATATCTTAAATGAAGACGCCGACCTGGAACATCCGATCAGCACGGCCGATATCAGCGATTTTCAGCCTGAAAACTGGTATTGGATTTACAGCCAATCGGACGGGGTGTGGAAAGACACGCCAACGGGTGACAACGGGATCTGGTTTGGAGATATTGACACCGGAACCCTGGTAATCTTTGACACGTTGAGCGTGGATACCTTTTGCATTGACACCATGATCGACATCACCAAGATCCCCGTTACAATCGTCATCGACACCACTATCTTCGACACCGTCAGCACGGACACCCTCGTAATCGATACTATCGTCGTGATCGACACCATTGTAATCGACACCATCGTAATCGACACCATCGTGATTGACACCATCGTGATCGACACCATTGTAATCGACACCCTCGTAATCGACAGTATCGTAATCGACACCATCGTCGTATTCGACACCCTCCTGATCGACAGCCTCGTAATCGACACCATCGTAATCGACACCGTCGTCACCGACACCATTATCTTTGCGGATACCGTCCTCTCGCTCATTGTTTGCCCCGATGAGGAGGAACGGGAAATAGGGGAACAATGGTGGGACACCATTGTGGTCCACGATAGGGTTATCGTGATCCCCGCGGGAGACACAGTTGTGACACCATCTTTGGAGACGATGCCACACGCGATCGACGGGTGGAAGTACGAAGCCTGGATCATTTTCGACAAAAGCACGACGTACAAACCCCTCTCACTTGGCAAATTCTCCGACCCCGAGGGGCCGGACGACGACAGTATGCACTGCGATCCCGTGGGTTACGACAAGAACATCCACTACGCCGGGGAAGACTTCTTCCGGAATTTGCCGGAAGAATGGCCGGTCGACTCCTTGAGCGTGGTTGACAACCCAGATGTCGACAAATTGTATATCACCGTCGAACCTGATCCCGACTTTGACGAGGACAGCCCGTACCTGCAGTTGATCATGTTCTCCGCCCGCATCCCGAACCCGGACAAGTTTTATCAAATTGTGGGGGGCAGCCCTGACCGGACAGAGCCGCCCACCTCCAGGGAATGGCCGCTTATTCTGCGTGACATTGGCTATGAGCTTAACGATGGCCACCGCTGGCCGGAACTGCACATAGAACTCGAGCGGGAGTTGATCGTCGGCGATTAGTGATCGTCGTTAATGCCCCGGATATAACGGCCGCCGATCGAGCGGCCGTTTTTTTTCATCCGATAATCACCGGGCGAGCGCTCCTGCGGTAACGCGGCTCTCCAGTGCAATCGCCGGCCCATACAGTTGACAGATGGCGGGACTTCACTTCTCCGAGAGCACTTTATCCATCGCCTCTACCGCGGAGAGGTAGAGCCCCCTGGAGTGGTTGGCCAGCATTTCCAACGCCGCCGTCTTGTCTGTGGGATACAGCCGCTGAGCAGCATCTTCCAGCGGCTTCTGCAGCGTTAAGGCGCGTCGCTCGACCTCTTCCACCTCCACTGTTACCCTGGCAATTGTACTGCCATACGCACGATCGACTTTATAGTGAAAATTCGAAAATATCCAGAAGGCCTCGCGAGGAGTAGCCATAAAGGGCAACTCGACCTTTTCCTGATAATAATTTCCTGATGGCCTTTCCGCTGCGGAGGAGTATGCGGTCGGGAACTCCACCATGCCAAAATGAAAAGGGATATAGCACGAGGCGCACGGCGATGTGAGGCATACCCAGTAAACAATCCCGATATCCAGAGGCATATTCCTGCGCAGCTGGACAACGAAGCTGGTCTGCGTGGTCCAGGTGCAGATGGTATGAAGACTGTTTTCATGCGGACACCCTGTTGCCGATGAGGACTGATAAAGTCCCGTACCCTCATAGTGATCGCGTAGAATCTCCTTTACTGCGGCCACGTCCAGCTTGCGCTGGGGCGTGATTGAAAAGGGGAGTTCTCGACTGAGCGGAATCGGATCGGCAGCGATATGCCGCAGGCCGCTCCACTGGCGGCAGAAATTGGACGAATCCGAAGCCGCCCCGGGACTTGCATAAACGGCGGCGAAGTCAAACGGCTCATCATCTGCGGGATCGTACCATCCTCTCGAAACGGCATATTCGATAATATCGGTTGAGGCAAGGAAGTGATCCTTATCGGCGAGGTCAACCCGGTTGACGGTGAAGGAATTGGCGACTACAGCTACCTCATCATCGGGAACCCGTTGTGCCAGCCAGTGTTGCCCATTGACCGCACAGAAAAGCCAGCCTTCTTCAGGGTCGCAGATGGCGTAGGTGCGGCCGGAGGCGTCGTAGCCGAAGCGCTCCACCAGCTCTCCGGCCAGTAAGACACCCTCGCGTGCAGTTTTGGCGCGTTGAGCCACCAGGCGCCGCAGCATGTAGCTAATGCCGCCATCGACGACTTCCGGGCGGTCTTCACGCGACGGGCAGGCGTCGGAGGTGATGCAGACCCCCCATTCATTGATGTAACTGTCGGAAAAGGTCATTCCTGGCATTTCCGACCAGATGTAAGCCCAGGTTTCTGCAACCTGATCCAGTTCGCCGCCATTGATGAGCTTCACTGTTTCCGTCGGTGCGTGCTTTTTGCGCGGGATTTTGTGATGGTTTACGATCTGCGGGGGCGCGTCATCCTCATTGTGAGCCATAATCACGTATCCATCGGCCGAGGCATCCTTGCCCACCACGATGGTAAAACATCCTTCACCCAGTGCCGGCTGTGCAGCAAATGCCACCACCAGACATGCCACAACCAGGGCACGACATGCAATCCAGGTCCTCCGCTTCAAGCTCTTGCCTCCTTAATCAATTGGTGAACGAAAGATGTCTTAACAAATATTGCATCGAAAACCCATGGGGTTTTTGTTGTATCATACTTATACAAGCTGCCAATAACCCGGGACTTGTCTAACCAATCCCGGCTATTGCGCACACGGATCGTCTCAGGACAAATCATTGGTCATGTAGACATGCTGCACCATGTACATCACGTCTTGTGGGTTGATATTGCCCTCGACACTCACGTCACCCCAGACAACCACAATCGCAAACATCCAACATCTTAGCTATAAATTTATAATCGCACAACCAGCCAGGTCAACCACAAATCCGGCGGCCAACCGCAATTACGGCCCAGATTTCTGTGCTGCCGACCTTATATGCGGTCAGCGGTGCGTGCAAGTACGCCTTGAGGAGGGGCCGCCAGCACAGGGACCACCTTTTTATCGCACTCTCGTGAGTTACAGGCTGCTTTCGTGCTACATGGGCATATCCAGAGGCCACTATTTCAGACACATCGATTTCTACCGGGCCAAAAAGGTGCGTGTGTGCGCGTACGGAAGCATGCCGGAGGCCGGACTCGAACCGGCACGGGAGCAAACCTCCCAAGGGATTTTAAGTCCCTGGCGTCTACCCGTTCCGCCACTCCGGCTTTGCTTGTGCAGCAATAAGTTACACGAACAGCTGGGGGGACGCAAGGGCGTTTTTATGGCTGGCGCTTGCAGTAGAGGCTGAGTTACAAAAATGGGATAAAACCGGCAGAGAAAAGCAGTGCTGGCGGCCATTAATTCTAAGAGACTGGCTACCAAATAGTTAGCATAAGGAGGCCGGAGCACTTGACAAAATTAGGGACTGACGTATATTGTTTATAAAAATGGCGCTTAGTTGCCGATAGGTTAACTGGTGGCAAGTCGATGCCACATAAATGGTTTATACAATCTGGTGACGAAACTCATTAGCTGGAATATGGTTGCCGCGGTCTTAATTGCCTGCTTAATCGCCCCTCCTCTCAGCCAGATCTTCTGTGCTGAAGGGTGTTCCGGAGGACATTGCGAGATAGACGAAGCTGTAATGCTTTGTGATCTTGACGCCCCTGCAACTTGTTGCGAGCAAGGCAGTTTGGGGGATGTGGTCTCCAAATTGGCGCAACTGGCAGCTAATTGTCAGCTATGCGGTTGCTTTTCTCTTGAGAGATCGCAAACCTTCATCGTCTCGAAGAACAGCCGGGAAACGGACTCGAAAGATACTGCAACAAATCGGACCTCTCCACTTCGGGCTGAACAATTGTGCAGGATGGAGAATATTGACCTTTCCTTTCCCCGGTGTCCTCGAACACACGACCCTCCCTTATATTACCGGACTCACGCGCTTCTGATTTGATCCATCTCTCCCTGTGACAGTCATTGAAACGGCCGGTTGGAGCAGTGTGCCCGGCCAATCCCGTTATACAATCAATGAGGAGTTGGAACAATGGCTTACGGAATCGGTAGTATCCTTTTAGCCCTTATATTGGTGCTTATGTTAAGCCTCACCTCCTGCGGCAAGAATGACCGCCAACGGACTAATTCGGCAGGTTTTCGACACATTGCCGCCCAGGTTGACTCGCTGAAACCAGTCGCAACAGCGGAGACCGCTTTTAAGGCGTTGGTCTTCCACCCCGCCTCACGGACTGATTTTGGTGAACTTGAAAAATCTATTGAGGCGATCAACGAATCCAGAAAAACCGAGATGAAATTGGAGCACCATGCTTGGGGTAAGCCAGCGACCACCGTGTTAGCGAGGAGCCTGAAAATTCGGACGTCGCCTCAGCAAACCATTGTGGCATTCCAGGCGCCTAATGGTGCGATCACCTGGGGCGGGCCGGAGGAAAGGATCGCCGTGGCTGATCCGCAAACGGCTTTTCCCACTCCCCGCATGTGTGAAATCATCAAGTCCGCCCAAGATGGTAAAGACGTGCTCTTGGTCTTTAGTCATGACGGGGCACCCAACGGGAAACAGTTGGTTCAGACAGCCACCGAGTATGCGCAGAAGGCGGCGAACAGAGCGGAGTTGTACGTTATCGATCCCAACGACCCTTCCAACCAGGATATTGTCACCCGTACCAACCTGCCACCGGATTCGCTGAAGGATGCGCGGATGTTGTTCATGGTCAACGGCCAGGTACGGGGCCAGCTCAGCGGCGCAATCACCGGGAAGGACATTCAAGGACTCAAGAAATCCTGCAGTGGGAAGGCGGGTTGTTGCTGATGTGGACAAATGTTCGGGTCGTCATGGGGGTTTCCGCCAGCATTGCAATTAACCTCCTGCCGGACTTGATTACTGCATTGCGCGAAAAAACAGCACTCGTTGATGTCATCCTTACCTCCAGTGCCTGCAAAATGGCATCGCCTCTTTATATCGCCAGTCTCACGGGCCGGCGGGTGTATACTGACGAGTTTTCCGCAGATGCGGGATGGGAAGTGCCCCACATCACGTTGGTCAAAGACGCTGCCCTGTTTCTCGCGGCGCCGGCCACGGCGAATCTCGTGGGCAAGCTGGCTCACGGGCTCGCGGACAATCTGGTCACGACCGCCTTTCTTGCCTGCCGTGCGCCGCGGATCATTTGCCCGGCTATGCACCCGGACATGTGGCAGGACCCTATTCTCCAGGATAACGTCAGGCACCTGCGGCAAAAAGGCATGATCGTCGTTGATCCGGTTTTCGGCCGGTGTGTATCTGGTGATGAAGGAGTCGGCGCCATGGCTCCTCCGGAGGATATCTTGCAGGCTGTTGAGGGAGCTCTTGGTTTCGCGAGTGCGAGGGAGACAAACGAATGAATGTGTTTAAAATCGTTTTCAAGGAATTAACTCAGCGCAAAAACCAACTGGTTACCAGTCTGATCGCCGTTGTCATGGGGATCGCTGTAATTGTCGCCATCCGCTCGATCACCTATTATAGCGAGAGAGCGATCGCCCTCGAGATGGATGCTCTGGGTGCAAACGTACTGATTCTGCCCAAGGGCGTTACCGTCGATGACTACTACCGGGCGGATCTGAGCAATGAGACTATACCCGAAACGTACATCGATGATGTGCTCAACTCCGGTTTGAAGGGTGTGGACAACCTCTCACCGAAACTTTCCATGTCCGCCCTGGTCAACGGCCGAAAGACGATTGTAACAGGCATCAGGCCCAGAGAAGAATTCCTGGCAAAACCTGTCTGGGAGATGGCGGGGAATATTTTTGAAACCCCGGTTGGCTGTGCCGCACCCGCCGGAGCCCCGCCAAAGAACCCCGATGCTGTTGACCGGCGGACAACAATTGAAGTCTTGCCCGTCGATGGGGTATTGTTGGGCAGTGATATCTCTGCCATACTCGGCCTCGAACCGGGTGCATCGGTGAGCGTCAATGATGAGCCATTCCAGGTTGCCGATGTCCTTCCGCCCAGCGGGACGGTGGATGATGGCCGCGTCTTTGCCCATTTGTCGGTTGTCCAGCGTATGACCGGTCAATCGGGACGGATCAATGCCATTGAAATGATGGGCTGCTGCGAGGAAATTTCCAAAGACCTTATTGCGGGATTGAACCGCGCCTTGCCGGATGCCAAGGTTGTAACGATCAAGCAAATCGTATCCACGCAACAGCGGACGAACCGCATGATGCACCGTTTCAGCCTGGTATTCTTAATAATTATCCTGGCGGTCGGCGGAGTCTCCATTGCCAACTACATGTTTGCCAATGTCTATGAGCGCCGTCGCGAGATCGGGATCCTGGTTGCCCTGGGCGCAAGTCGCGGCCTGGTGCAGAAGATATTTATTTTGAAGGCTGTCCTACTGGGACTGGTGGGAGGCATTGGCGGGTACGTCGCCGGGTCGGTGCTAGCGGTGGTCCTCGGACCGTCGATGGCGGCGATTAATGTTCATCCCCGATTCGTTTGGCTACTCTATAGCGTGGCCATCTCAGTTCTGCTGTCGCTGGCCGCCTCCATCATCCCTGTATATCGGGCGGTCAGACTCGACCCGTTCGTCACGTTGCAGGAGGTATGACTCATGATACAGGCTGTAGACCTGTTGAAGGAGTTCAAACTCGGTTCCCAGGTCATCCAGGCGCTCGATGGTCTCAACATCGAAATCTCAAGTGGTGAATTCGTCAGCGTCGCGGGGCCGTCGGGAAGTGGAAAATCAACTTTGCTCATGTCATTGGGCGGGCTGGTGCGCCCGACATCGGGCCGCGTATTGTACAATGGAGTTGATATCTATGCTCAGCCGCCCAACTGGCAGGCACGCTTTCGGAAAGACACTGTTGGGTTCGTGTTTCAGCAATTTCACTTGATTCCATATTTATCCACATGGGAAAATGTCGCACTCCCGCTGATGTTGGATAGTAGTCATTCCAAGCAACATAAGGAGATTGCGGTTGGTCATCTCGACCGGTTGGGATTGGGCTCCAGGTTGGATCATAAACCGTTCCAACTGTCAGTTGGCCAACAACAACGGGTAGCCATGGCTCGGACGTTGGTCAACGATCCGGCAATCATTCTTGCTGACGAACCGACGGGAAACCTCGATCCCAGCTTGGCAACAGACCTAGTGCGTTTGCTGAAGGGCTTGAACAAGGAAGGCAAGACAATCGTTCTGGTGACCCATTCCAAAGAAATCGCGAAGGCGGCCAGCCGACATTTATCCCTTCGGGAGGGCAGAATTCAAGAAACTGTGAACAAGCCAAGGAAGGAGCATACGCCCTGAGCAAACGTCGAGCACCCCCGGTTCCGGGCATGTGCACATGCGGAAGCGTGCCGGAGGCCGGACTCGAACCGGCACGGGAGCAAACCTCCCAAGGGATTTTAGGTCCCTATCGTCTACCCGTTCCGCTGGTCCGGCTGCAGAGAATCTAAACGAAAGTACCGAACCAACCAAGCTAGATTCAGCATTGGCCCATTGGGGATGTGGAAGGAGCAGGGGTGGTCGCCCTCATGAAATGTATCTTAGTGCCTGGACAATTATCCACATATTTTGCGTCGCATTTCGACTCAGGAGTCGAGCCACCCCAACCCTTGAGCGGGTGTGAGTTACCTTTATACGATAAGGATTGATGCGCTGTAGTGCCTCATACAATGCATTATCGACACTGTTCTTGTTTTGTATCTGGCCGAATATCTTTATTAGTTGACCCATGCCCCTGGAGTTGATATGTGATTTAGAGTATGTTTTTGGCCCTTTCCCAGAGATGAACTTTATCCTTGTTGAGTCAATTCCCCTCTTAAGGTATCGCTTACATTCGTCTTCAAGCACAGTGCATGCCTCTGAGAAGCCGTCGATCGCATCCGACTCTTCGAATCTCTCGTATGAATGCCCCAACAGTTTTCTTAATTTCTGGGGTAGTTCAGCCAATTCCGGCAATGACAGGGATATAGTAAGGTCCCTAGGTTGAATCCTTGGGATCAGAGTGCTATTATTCGCGATATGCCAACCGACTCCTAGGTCTCTCAGCCGCCGTTCTTCTTCAAGATGTAAATTTGTAGACTCAGGAAGCACTACGGATACTCGGGTATCCCTATTGCAAGACCTGCAATAGGATACCCACTTGCCAAGACGATCCATTAGTAAGTGACTCTGCAATTCAACCACTAGCGTCGTATGCTGTCTTGTGCATCTTAGGGTTGGCGTGAAAGGATATCCGAGCTCCTGCCGTTCTATACCAACCGTGTATCCCTTTGATCTGAAGTACCGTACTGCAGATTCTGCGAACGGGAGCAGATCGTCGGATACTGTATTAAACTGATTTGCATTCATAATTTAACGAGATAGTAGCTTTTTGATCAATATCTGCAGGCTCGAAAGGGATTCCCGGAGCTCATTGGAGAGCTCATAGTCTCGCTCTCGGTGCAACTGGAGCTTGCTTATTAACCGTTCCACTATTTGGGCCAGTGAATGCTGGAAATCCAGTTTCTCAACTGTTTGCTCAAATGCATTTTCTATCGTGTAGTCTGAATTCCCTATAAGTCTAACAACGGCTTTCCTCGCAGCCGATGCAGGTATATCACCCCTCTCTACGGCTCTAGCCATTCGTGCGAGCTTTCGAGGCGCCACTGTGTTATTGATAATCCCCGACTTAAATTTACGGATTATCGCGCGACGTAGACGCCTTTCCTGTTTTCCATCAATTATCTTTTTCTTTTTGAGTGCCTCTGCCCCTTTCGTTGCCTCCAGCACCTGATCAACGGTCAACCGTTGCTGAGATCGAGGTTTCTCCAGTTCGTCCATCAACTCCTTCTTTTCCTTCTCGGGCAGCCGTAGTAACTTTCGAAGCCTACGGATTTCTCCTCGGCTCAGTGAAGCAATCCCCGACAGCTCTTCTTCCGTCGGTTTCTTACCGTTTCGCGTTTCGTATTCATCCTCGAGTTCCTTCAATTTCATTGCAGTAGGTAGCGGATCCCAGTCCGTACGAGAATTATGGATTGCAAACATCATCATGATATTCTGCAGACGATCGGGCTTAGGCTGTACTATCACTGGTACACTTTGCAGACCAAGCTTGAGAGCACACCGCCACCTTCTTTCTCCGTCCACAAGTATGTATTTCGTCCGGAGTCGATATACAGTCAGCGGGACAAGTATACCTTGCTTTGCAATGCTTTCCTGAAGGGACAAGAGCTCATCTTCATGAAAGATGAGACGAGGATTTTCTGGATTCCTGTTCAGGGATTTCGGATTTATCAACTTAACTGCTTCTGCCACGTCAATCTCCTATCATGCAACCTCCGACCGACAGAGCATCCGTCTGACGGACGATGTAAATACCTATGAGAAAATTACAGCTTCCTTCACCGCCTTTCTTTTGGCTGTATTCGAGGCAAGCGTGGAAACACGGTTAATGAACTTGACCCTAAAATTCGGATAAAGGCTAATGACGCGTCTATCTGCTGCATTAGAAATTACCACGTGCGCTCCCATCCTGCGAGCTCTTTCTGCCAGTGCTGCGAGTCTCTTTTGGTCTTTCCATGAGAACAAGACTTCATTGTATTCGATAAATCCATTGTCGTTATGCGAAGTTACGTATGGCGGATCCAGATACACTAAATCTCCACGTGATGCCTGTGCGAGGTTTCCCTCAAAGTCGCATTCCCGGATCGCGACTTCTATCTTTCGAAGCACCTTTGCACACTGGCGAATATTCTCGGGTTCAGCAATTTTTTTCGGGGATTTGCTACCGAAAGGTACATTAAATATACCCGAGGCATTGACTCTATAGAGGCCATTCCAACAAGTTTTGTTCAAGTATATAAATTCGGCAGCCCGCCTGTACTTGTGGGGACTTCGATTCTTCCTAATCCTATAGAAGGTTTGCCGATCGATAGGAAGATTCTCCAGGTGCCTTAGGACTTGACCCGCGTTGTCTCGAAGAGCCACAAATGACTGAATCAGCTCCCGACACGCATCACTAAGCACCGCCCTGTCAGGGCGAAGAAGAAAAAACATAGCCCCGGAGCCAAGAAACGGCTCTCGATAAGTTCGAAAGGTAGAAGGAATGAAGTCCACAAAATTGCCCAAGAGTGCTCTTTTCGACCCCGCCCACTTTAGGAACGGCCTTGGAATGGTGGAATTTGGCTTCTGTGCTCTTTCCGAGATGTCTGTCATTTCAATAATTTGTTTATCTGTCATGTTTCAGGCCTTTTGCACATCCAAATCTGTGTAGAAATAAACCGCACCTAAAGGTGGCCTAACGACATTAGTATATTTTTGGTCTTCCCCCAGTTTCGTTGACACCTGGTTAATGTGTTTGGGTCGCGATTTGACTCTCATACTCCACGGGGCTCAGATAGCCGAGTGTTGAGTGCAATCGCTCCCGGTTATACCATCCCTCGATCCAGGCCACTACCGCGCTTTTGGCCTCGCGGCGCGTTTCCCAGCGGACGCCGGCGAC
>Ga0114920_10000054_pt1 | contig 49131 bp, 44 predicted proteins | sample ChitaG_FD_88683 | JGI IMG/M metagenome (GOLD analysis project Ga0114920, IMG submission 88683) | Deep subsurface microbial communities from South Pacific Ocean to uncover new lineages of life (NeLLi) - Chile_00310 metaG | ecosystem: Environmental > Aquatic > Marine > Oceanic > Sediment ...
AAAAAAATGGAAAATATTGGAGATTTGATTTCCCCGGGAAAGGGGGAGGGGTTAAAATGGAAAGGGGGGGGGGGGGGGGGAGGAAAAGACCCCGCGCCAGACAGGAAGAATAACGAATGCAGCGAAGAGTAACCTGGGTTTGGGTGCTTATTGCGGTCTTACTTTCGGGCTCCGCCTACGCCCTGTGGCCCACTATTCGCATCGCGGCAATGGATGATGCCCGGCGCCAGGCGGCCGAAGAGAAAGACCCGGCGGCGTGGATGCGGCTGAAGAGAAAGGCCATCAAGCTCGGCTTGGATTTGCGCGGCGGCATGCGTGTTGTCATGGAGGTCGACAAATCTAAACTTAACCCTGCCGAGGCCAAAGACGCGGTGGACCGGGCGAAGGAGATTATCCGCAATCGGGTCGACCAGTTCGGGGTGAGCGAGCCGCTGATACAGAAGCAGGGACAGGACCGCATTGTTATCGAATTGCCCGGGATTACCGATGTCAGGCGCGCACAGGAATTGATCGGCAGAACCGCGCAATTGGAGTTCAAACTCCTGGAGCCGCGGGAAAATGTGCAGCGTATTCTTGATCGCATTGACCTCGTCCTGGAAGCCCGGGATACCACGAGGCGCGAGCCGGTGCCCGAAGAAGAAGACATCTTTGATATTTTCAGCGATACGATAGCCCGGGCCGATACCGCACAGCTGGTCGATGTCCCGGGCGATATCACGGCCGAGCTTGCGCCGCCCCCAATCGGGGAACGGCCGTTCACCACGCTTCTGGAGCCGGTGGGGAACTGGTTTCGTGTGGTCAGGGAAGATGCGGCGTGGATCCGCCGGTGGCTTGAGGATCCGGATGTGCGAACGGAAATCCCGCCGGATGTGCAGGTGGCCTGGGGCAGCAAAACCGGTTACGCCGGCGGGTTGGCGGTCGAATACCTGTATTTTCTCAAGTCGAACGTTGAGCTTTCCGGGAAGTATCTCACCGATGCGCAGCCGAGTTTTGATCAATTCCGCAAGCCGGTTGTCAATTTCACGTTGACCCGTGCGGGGGGCCGCATCTTCGCCCGAGTAACCGGCGCCAACATTGGCAAGTCGCTGGCGATCGTTCTGGACGACAGGGTGGTCTCCGCGCCGGAGATTCAATCGCGCATCCCCGATCGCGGGCAGATTACCCTGGGCGGCAGCGACTACGAGGAGGCGGCCGACCTGGCCATCGTCTTGCGCGCCGGTGCCTTACCCGCTCCGGTCAACATTATCGAGAGCAACGTTATCGGGCCGTCGCTGGGCGCCGACTCGATCAAGAAGGGCTTGACCTCGGTCATGATCGGGATTTCCCTGGTCTTGCTGTTTATGCTTTTTTATTATCGACTCTCCGGCGCAATTGCCGATCTGGCCCTGTTGATGAACATTATATTCTTGATGGCGGTGATGGCCACCCTGCATGCCACTTTGACCATGCCCGGGATAGCGGGGATTATCCTGACCGTGGGCATCTCGGTTGATGCCAACGTCCTGATTCTTGAGCGTATCCGCGAGGAGTTGCGCACGGGCAAGACGGTCCGGGCCTCAATCGACGCCGGATATAAACGGGCACTGGTGGCAATTGTGGACGCCCACATCACCACGCTGATCACGGCGCTGGCGTTGTTTATGTTCGGTACCGGGCCGATCAAGGGCTTTGCCGTAACCCTGGCCTGGGGCGTGGGGATCAGCCTGTTTACCGCGTATGTGATCACCAAGGCCATCTTTGACCTGCGCAAGGGTTACAAGACACTGTCCATTTGACAAGCAATAGCAGGAAGGAATACAAGCCATGCCAATGCGCATCATCGGGAAGACCAGCATCGACTTTATCGGGCTGCGGCGAATCTCATTTTACCTCTCGGCTTTCTTGGTCCTGGCCGGTCTTTATTCCCTGGTGATGATCTTCTCCGGGAGGGGGAATTTGGGTATTGAGTTTGCCGGGGGCACAATGGTGCAGGGGAACTTCGATAGTCCGGTGGAGATCGGCGAGATGCGGCGGGTGATGAGCGAGGCCGGGTTTGACGATGCCACGATCCAGGAATTGCAGCGTGATGTGGCGAATTCATACGTCATCCGGACCAGGGCCGCTCCGGGAAAAGACGTGAAAATCGGCATGCAAATCGAAGATGCGCTGAGAGCGGCGTTTCCCGACAATGAATTCCACCTTGATTCCATCCACGAGGTAGGCCCGGCGATCGGCAAGGAACTGCGCCAGGATGCCGGCTTGGCTATCCTAGTGTCCCTGGTCGGGATCTTATTGTATATCGCCTTGCGCTTTGATTTCCGTTTTGGGGTGGCGGCCACGATCGCCACTTTTCACGATGTAATGACCGTTTTGGCGGTGGTGTATTTTTTGGACAAGGAAATAACAATCCTGGTTATTTCCGCGCTCTTGACCCTGGCCGGGTACTCCCTGACCGATACGGTGGTGGTCTTTGACCGCATCCGGGAGAACTTAAAGAAGCTGCGCCGGAAATCACAGTTTGTTGACGGAGTCAACCTGTCGATCAACGATGTGCTGTCGCGTACGGTGATTACGTCGCTGACTTCCCTGTTGGTCGTGGTGGTACTCTTTATTGCCGGGGGCGAAGTGCTGCGTGATTTCGCGATGGCGTTGATTTGCGGGATAGTGATTGGGACATATTCCTCGGTGTTTGTCGCTTCGCCGGTTTACGTGGAGTGGGAGAATCGCCGGCCGAGGCGGTTTAAGTAGGGCCCCGGGACGGCGCCTGCACTTATCGCTTGACCGGCGCAGCCGGTTTCTTTTAATTACTCTTTGGCCCCGGTTGGTTTGCGGATCGGGGCATTCCGGCGTTTGGCGGCCGAGGCCGTCAGTTGCTGGTGTAAAGTCTGCGAAAGTGGCGGAACTGGCAGACGCTCCGGATTTAGGATCCGGTGGGGTAACCCGTGGGGGTTCAAATCCCCCCTTTCGCATTTCGGGAACTATACAGGTTCTTTTTGGCCAGGCGCTATTTGCGTAAACGTAAGTAGAACGTTACGCGGGGCAAGGAAACGGGATAATCTGTCGCCGGTACGCAAGCGGGAGTGAACTCACTGCGTACCATTTTAGCGCTGCGGCGAACGGCAGGGGTATTCTTGTGGAAACCCAGGTAAAGATCACCGAAAAAGAAGGATGGGTGCGCGTGCTGGATATCGAGGCCCCGACCGATGTCGTCGACGACGCCCTTGCCCGGGCAACCGAGAAATACCGACGCCAGGTGGAGATACCCGGCTTTCGGGTGGGCAAGGCACCGACCGAGATGGTGCGCGCCCGCTACCGCCAGGCCATCCGGCAGGAGGCTCTCGAAGAGCTCTTGCCCGGCGCGTACGAACATGCCGTCAAGCAAAACAACCTCTTCCCTCTCGGTGAGCCGTCGATCTCCAACGTTGTCTTCGAGGGCAGCAAGCCGTTCACCTTTACCGTGGAAATCACCGTCCGCCCCGAGGTGGAGATTGTCAATTACCAGGGTTTGAAACTCAAACGCAAAGTCTATGAAATAAGCGATGACGATGTCAACCGCTCGATCGAGCGGTTCCGGGAGGTCAAAGCCGAGCACATCAATGTCACCCGGCCCATTGAAAAAGGAGACGTTGTTGTCTGCGACCTGCAGAAAATCCACGACAGGTTCAACCGCATCAAAGAAACCAGGTTCGAAGGCCGGATTATTGACCTGGTGGAAGATCGCTGTGCACCGGAGTTTATCCGGCACCTTCCGGGGATGAGGATCGGCGAGGGCAAAGAGATCGAAATCGTCTACGCCCCCGACCACCCCGAACCCGACTTCGCCGGAAACGCTGTGCTGTTCCGTGTTTGGGTCAAGTCGATTAAGCAAAAGAAATTTCCCCCGGTCGATGACGAGTTCGCCCGAAACCTCGGCGATTTCCGTGACCTAAAGGACCTCAAGGAGAAAGTCCGTGCCGACATTGAGGGAAACGTCGAGCAGGAATCCAAGAAGGACCTCCGGGAACAGGCGCGCAAGGCGGTAGTTGAGGCGAATAAGTTTGAAGTTCCGTCCGTATTGGTGGAGGAATATTTGGCCTCGATGAACGAACATTTCCAGACGCTTGGGGGCCGGGTAAATCAGGAGAAGATTCGCCGGGATTTTGGCCCGTTGGCCGAAGAGCAGTTCCGCTGGGACTACATCATGCACGAAATCGCCAAAACGGAAAGCCTTACCGTCTCGACCGAGGAGTTGGCCGCCGCCCGCAAGGTGATCGCGGAGGGCCGAGCACAATCCGAGGAGAGGCAAACGGACGCCGTCGACGATGACCGGCTCAGGACCAGGATGTTGGAACAAAAAGTCTATGACTTTCTGATCCAAAACGCTGAAACCGAGGACGTGCCGCGGGTCCTTACCTCACGCATCGTCAAGCCGTAAGCAGCACGCAGACAAAGGAGAAACAGACCATGCCGCTGATCCCCATGGTCGTCGAGCAGACCGGCCGCACCGAGCGGGCGTACGACATTTACTCGCGCCTGTTGAAGGACCGGATCATTTTCCTGGGCAGCCCGATCGACGACAATGTCGCTAACCTTGTCGTCGCTCAGTTGTTGTTCCTGGAAGCGGAAGACCCGGAAAAAGACGTTTTTCTCTATATCAACTGCCCCGGCGGCACGGTTTCGGCCGGGCTGGCCGTTTATGACACGATGCAGTTTATCAGGGCGGACGTGGCCACCACCTGCGTGGGGATGGCCGCCTCGATGGGCGCGATGCTGCTGACTGCGGGGGCCAAGGGGAAGCGGGCGGCACTGGCCAACGCCCGGGTGATGATCCACCAGCCCTGGGGCGGGGTCCAGGGTCAGGTCTCCGACATTGAAATTCATGCCCGGGAACTCCTCGAACTCAAGGACCGCCTGAACATGATCCTGGCCAAGCATACCGGCCAGAGCATTGAAGTCATTCAAAAAGACACCGACCGCAATTTCTTCATGTCGGCCGAGCACGCTAAGGAATATGGCCTTATTGACGAAGTGTACGAAAAGAAAGTTACGCCCAAAGGTTAAGTTGGCTATATTCGGGGATGTTGAGTTCCGGCGGGCCGGGTAAATTCCGGCCCTTCGCGTGTGGACGCACGAGAAAGGACGCCTCACGTGCCAAGAAAAAAACCACGCAAGCCAATCGATAAGGATGCCTTTTTCCGCGAGCGCTGCTCCTTTTGCGGCCGCGACCCCGTCCGGGCTAAAAAGATGTTTTCCGGGTTGGGGGCGCTCATCTGCGACGATTGCGTGCGCACCTGCCACGATCTATTGCAACTACCCGAGACCGCCGATGTGACCGAGGAAGAAACCAAGAAGAAACTCCCGACCCCCGTGGAGATCACCGCCTTTCTCGACCGCTTTGTCATCGGACAGCAACGCGCGAAAAAGATCGTCGCCGTAGCCGTCTACAACCATTACAAGCGCGTGCTCTTCCCGGAGTGGCAGGAAAAGGTCGAGCTGGACAAGTCCAACATCCTGCTTCTGGGTTCCACGGGGACGGGCAAGACGCTGATCGCCCAGACACTGGCCAGGTTTTTGGCGGTTCCTTTCTGCATCGCCGACGCGACGGTGTTGACCGAGGCGGGGTATGTCGGGGAGGACGTGGAAAACATCCTCGTGCGCCTGTTGCAGGCGGCGGACTACAACCAGAAGCGCGCCGAACGGGGGATCGTCTACATTGATGAACTGGACAAGATCGCCCGCAAGGACGCCAACCCGTCGATTACCCGCGACGTCTCCGGTGAGGGCGTCCAGCAGGGACTCCTAAAAATTCTCGAGGGAACCGTGGCCAACGTCCCGCCGAAAGGGGGGCGCAAGCACCCCGAACAGTCTTTTATCCGACTGGATACCCGCAACATCCTCTTTGTCTGCGGCGGGGCGTTCGTCGGCCTGGATAAGATCATCAAACGGCGGATCGGCAAAAGGTACGTCGGGTTCCACGCGGAGCCGTCGAACGTCGGTGCCCTGAGTACCGGAGAGGTTTTTTCGCACGTCGAGGCCAAGGACCTTCTGGAGTACGGCTTAATCCCCGAGCTGGTCGGCCGCCTGCCCGTGGCTGCCCCCTCAACGAGCTGGATCAGGACGCCCTCCTAACGATCTTGACTACGCCGGAGAACGCCTTGGTCAAACAGTACCAGACCCTGATGCAGATGGAGGGGATCAAGCTTGAGTTTACCGACGAGGCCCTCCGCACTGTCGTCAAGATGGCAGAGAAATACAACACCGGTGCCCGCGGCCTGCGCTCGATTCTCGAACGGACAATGCTGGATATTATGTACGACGTCCCCTCGCGCAACAACATCAAGCGCGTGGTAATCACCCACAAGGTCGTGCAGGGTACGGGGGCCCCGGAGTTCGAATACAAACGTAAGCAGTCAAAGAAATCGGCATAGATCATTGTTGGATAAAGCGGTCCTCGCGGCGCAGCCGCGTCTCGGGATCGGGCTGAAATCCGCCCGCTAAAAGGCAAAGCTGATGGACGCCGTCTTTCTCAGAAGCGTGTACCGGCTGGCGGACCTGCCCCGGGACGGCAAACCACAGGTCGCCTTTGCCGGCCGCTCCAACGTGGGAAAATCCAGCCTGCTCAACAGGCTGGTTGGGCGCAAAAACCTGGCCAAGGTCTCGCGCACACCCGGGAAAACGCGCTGCCTGAATCTGTTTCTCTTTCAAGACAAATACTACTTTGTTGACCTGCCGGGATTTGGCTTTGCCCGGGCCTCAAAGGCCAGGCAGGCGGCCTGGTCGAAACTGACTGCTGATTATCTGGAGCGCACGAATGTGCCCCACGCGTTGATTTGCCTTTTTGATGCGCGCCGGGAACCGGATGAGACCGACGTTGAATGGTGGCAGTGGCTCCTGGCCTGCGGCAAACCGTTCCTGCCGGTGTTGACCAAGGCGGACAAGCTGTCCGGGAACGGCCGGCAAAAATCACTAAAGCGATTCGCCCTGTCGATGCCTGACGGGCCCGCGCCGGTCTGGTTTTCGGCAATCAAGGGGACGGGGAAAAAGGAAATCCTAAACTGGATATTCGCCAACACGTGACCGGGAGAGATATGATGGCCAACCGCTGCGTAATCGGGGCGCAATGGGGCGATGAAGGCAAGGGAAAGATTGTCGATGTCTTGAGCGAAGAGGCCGACCTTGTCGCCCGCTATTCGGGCGGGGCCAACGCGGGACATACCGTCAAAATCGGCACCGAGACGTTCGCCTTGCACCTTATTCCCACCGGGGTCTTGCATCCGCATGTGACCTGTCTCATCGGCAACGGGATGGTTCTCGATCTGCCGCAACTCTTCAAGGAAATCGACAACCTGACCGCGCGGAACATATCCGTAGAGAACCGGTTGAAGATTTCCGCGGCCGCGCACGTGGTCATGCCCTATCACAAAGTCCTCGAGAGAGCCAACGAAAAACGCCGGGGTGGAGGGGCGATCGGGACGACAATGCGCGGGATCGGGCCGGCGTACGCCGACAAGGTCTCGCGGCAGGGGATTCGCACAGCCTGCCTTCTGGATCCCACCCAACTGCGCCACCGGGTGGAAATCAACGTCGCCGATATCAACACGCGCACCACCGGCGCGCTCGATCAGGAAGGATTGACCACCGACCGGATCGTTGAGGACACGCTGGGTTTTGCCGAACGCCTGCGCCCGATGCTGGTTGATGCCTCACTGTATTTGCACCAGGCCTGGGCGAATGGCAAAACCATCCTTCTGGAAGGGGCGCAGGGCGTGCTCCTGGATGTCGATTGCGGCACCTATCCCTTTGCCACCTCATCAAATACCACTGTCGGTGGGGCGTTCACCGGGCTGGGCATTTCCCCCCGGGTCGTTGATGAATACATTGGCGTCTCGAAGGCCTATGCGACGCGCGTCGGTAACGGCCCGTTTCCCACCGAGGCCAAAGACGAAATCGGCGATCGCCTGCGCGAGGCGGGCGGCGAATTCGGCACCACCACCGGCCGCCCCCGGCGCTGCGGCTGGCTGGATCTGGTCGCCCTCAAATTCGCCGTGCGCGTTAACGGGCTTGACTGTCTCGCGCTCACCAAGCTGGACGTGCTCGATGATTTTGCGGAAATCCCGGTCGGCACGGCGTACGAGTTCGGCTCAGAGAAAATCGAGCATATGCCGCCGGACATGGGCAATCTCGGCTTTTGCCAGCCGGTCTATACAACCCTTCCAGGCTGGGTGGACACACCCACCAAGGGCTTAACCGCGTACAATGATCTGCCCTCCGCGGCAAAAGACTACATAAAATTCATTGAGGATTTCACCGGGGCGAAGGTCGGGATGATCTCCACCGGCGCCGCCCGCGATGAAATGATCATCCGCACGTAATCTTTTTGCCTTTTCAGCTATCTCCGCATCGTTCCGGCAAGAACCCCGGCTGCGCGTTCTCATTCTCGATTCATCCATCATTGTTACCCGCAAACAAATCCGCCAAGAGCCAGAGCTTCTGAACACCTCGCGCGCGGCCGCGAAAAAAACGCTCACCTCGACGATTTTTGCAGACATCCCGGCAAAAAAACAGTATACTGATCCTGCAGGGAACTTGGACGCGGCAATCGAGGGGGGAAGATGGCTGGCGCAAATGGCCTGCTGTACTTTTTACGTCCGTCAAGACGACCGATTTTCACCTTTACGGAATCACGGTCCGAGTGGCTGAGGTTTTATCATTCTGCGTCGTGCACTGGCTGTAATGGTGAATACCATTTGAAATTGAGAAATCTGAGATTTCTGAAAGCGACCCAGCAATCTCGTCAAAATAACGATGAGGGCTAAGCTCCTGAGAACCAAAGCATTGCGGGAATTATTTCCCCAACTCGTTTTCCTGCTTGACTTTTGCCGTAACTGTCTGCATGATTTGACGTTATATTTTGCCGGGGGAAATCAATGTCGGTAGGGAAACCCAATTGACCATGGAGGTGCGGTGAAAGACAAAAAGCCAAAGAGGAAGACAAACTCAAACACAAAAAAATCGGTTACTGCCGGAAAACGCGCAAAAGCTGGCAAGAGTGAAGCCCAGCCCTCGTCAAGAGCAACAAAGCCGACGAAAACCAGAGCGGAAAAGGCCGTGCAGCCGAAGCACAAAGGTCAGGTCGTCTATCTGAAGGAGCCTCGCAAAAGCACGGTAAATACGCATGATCTGATGCACGCTCCGGTCGAGAAGACGATTAAAATGCTGGAGAAAATTATTTCGGGGGAGCAGTTGTTCACCATGTGATTTGCCACGGCCAGGGGGCGACCTTATTCTTCATCGTCGGGTGTAATTGCCCGCACGCGGCTTTCCACGACCATGATTTCCCGGGAATTTTGTCGGTTTTTTTTCGTCTTTTTCGTCCGTATAGCAAAGTAAAGGGGAAGCTGGCGAGGAGGCTGGCTTCGCCACGTCCGGACCATTCGGGAGTCCGTCTGTCTCATATAGGATATGAGATCGTTTGAAATACACTAGGAGGGTAGATGCCCAGGGCAAAAGCCAAATCCGCCAAAAAGCCTTCTTCGACGGCGAAGAAAAAGCGCTTGTCCAAAACAGCGAGGGTGAAAGCAGCCCCGAAGAGGACAACTGCCAAGGCAGCCGCCAAGAAAAAATCTGTTGCGCCCCCCGCCAGGAAGAAGATCACCGCGGCCGCCGTGCCGGAGAAATGTCTTTTCTTTTTCGGCAGAGGCAAGGCCGAAGGAACCGGAGAAATGAAAGACGTTCTCGGCGGCAAGGGTGCCGGCCTGGCCCAGATGACCAACGCTGGCTTGAACGTGCCTCCCGGGTTCACCATTTCCACCACGGTCTGTAACATCTTTTATGAGAACCGGTTGGAAGTGCCCAAGCAGATCAAGACGCAGATTGTCGAATATATGCACCGCCTGGAAAAAGCAACCAACAGGAAATTCGGTGACCCGGATAACCCGCTTTTGATTTCGGTTCGTTCGGGCGCGAAGTTTTCCATGCCGGGAATGATGGATACGATTCTTAACCTCGGCCTGAACGACCGGACTCTCCAGGGAATTGCCAGCCGCTCGGACAATGCCCGCTTTGCCTATGACTCCTACCGCCGGTTTATCCAGATGTTTGGCAGCGTGGTCATGGGCATCGACAGGGAATCCTTCGAAAAAGTTATTGCCGAGAAGAAGGAAGTACGGCGGGTCAAGAAAGACACCTCGCTGTCCATCGATGACCTGGAGGAGATCATCTCCGAGTTCAAACGCATAATCCGCCGCCGGGCCGGTGAACCGTTCCCCGACGACCCCTGGGACCAGTTGGACATGGCTCGCGATGCCGTGTTCAAATCGTGGCACAACCCGCGGGCGATCACCTACCGCCGGCTCAACGATATCCCCTCCGATCTGGGAACTGCGGTCAGTATTCAGGCCATGGTCTTTGGGAATATGGGTGCGACCTCCGGCACGGGGGTCGGGTTTACCCGCAATCCCTCCACCGGGGACAAGCAGTTTTACGGTGAATACTTGTATAACGCCCAGGGCGAGGATGTCGTGGCCGGCATTCGTACACCCAGGCCAATCGCCCAACTCGGCGAGGAAATGCCGAAAGTCTACCGGGAGCTGAAAAAGATTACCGCCCGGCTGGAAAAGCATTACCGGGACATGCAGGATTTCGAGTTCACCATTCAGGACGGCGAGCTCTTTATGTTGCAGACCAGGACCGGCAAGCGCACGGTTCCGGCGGCGGTCAGGATCGCCGTGGATATGGTCACCGAAAAGCTCATCACCAAAGAAGAGGCGTTGATGCGCATTGCCCCGCAGGATTTGGACCAGTTGCTCCATCCGCGCATCGATCCCGCGGCCGATGTCCGCGTGATCACCCGCGGGCTGGCCGCCTCCCCGGGTGCGGCCTCCGGCCAGGTGGTCTTTACCGCTGAAGACGCGGTGGCCCGGGCGGCGAAGGGCATCAATGTCATCCTCGTCAGGCAGGAGACGAACCCGGATGACATTCACGGCATGGCGGCGGCAGTCGGGATTCTCACCTCGCGCGGGGGGATAACTTCTCACGCGGCGGTCGTCGCGCGCGGAATGGACAAGCCCTGCGTTGCCGGAGTGGAAGGTATTCGCGTCAACGAGAAAAAGAAAACCTTTACCGTCGGCTCCACGGTTGTCCGCGAACGGGACGTGATTAGTCTCAATGGGTCCACCGGGGAGGTCATTCAGGGCGAGGTCCCCACGATCAAGCCAGAGCTCTCCGGGGAGTTTGCCACGTTCATGTCCTGGGCCGACTCGGTGCGTAAGCTGGGCGTGCGCACCAACGCTGACACGCCGCAGGACGCCGAGCAGGCGGTCAAGTTCGGCGCTGAGGGGATCGGGCTCTGCCGCACCGAACATATGTTCTTCGCCAAGGCGCGGCTGACCCACGTCCAGCAGATGATCCTGGCCGATTCCGTCGAAGAACGCCAGTTGGCCTTGCAGAAGCTCCTTCCGTTCCAGAAGGCGGACTTTAAGGAGATCTTCAAGGTGATGGAAGGTTACCCGGTCACCATCCGTACGCTGGATCCCCCGCTGCATGAGTTCTTGCCCAAGCGGGAAGCCGTCAAAAAGGAAATTGCCGAGTGGACTGCCCAGGAGGCCGAAGCCGGCTATGAAGAATCGCTGGAACTCCAGGGAAAGATCAAAAGAAATGAGCACATCCTGCAGCGGCTTGATGATCTGGCTGAAGCCAACCCCATGCTCGGCCACCGGGGATGCCGCCTGGGGATCACCTATCCCGAGATCACCGAGATGCAGGCCAAGGCGATCTTTGCCGCCGCCTGTGAACTGGCGCGCAAGGGAGTCAAAGTCCGTCCGGAGATCATGATTCCGTTGGTCGGCAACGTCAACGAGCTGGAAAACCAGCGCCGGATCATCGAAACCGTCGCCGAGGCCATGATGAAAAAATACTCCGTCAGGATCGACTACCTGGTCGGCACGATGATTGAAGTCCCGCGCGCGGCCTTGACCGCCGATCGGGTGGCCGAGCAGGCGGACTTCTTCAGTTTCGGGACCAACGATCTTACCCAGATGACCCTGGGCTTTTCCCGCGATGACGCGGCAAAGTTCCTCAACTATTACGTGGAGCAGGGCATCCTGTCCGCCGACCCGTTTGTCACCATCGATGAAGAGGGCGTGGGGGCGCTCATCGAGATCGCTGTGGAGAAGGCGAAAAGGCAAAACCCGGAATTGAAGACCGGTATTTGTGGTGAGCATGGCGGGGATCCCAAAACAATTGAGTTCTGCCACCGGATTGGCCTGGATTACGTGAGCTGCTCGCCCTATCGCGTGCCCATCGCCAGGCTGGCTGCGGCCCAAGCCGTGCTCCAGGAGAAAAAAGAGAAAATCAGGGTGTCAGATTCCCGTTAGTGACCGGCACGAGTATGGTAGGACCACTGGCGGGTACTGCCCTACAATTCCTGAAGTGGGCTATGGTGGGGAAGGGTTGAACAGCAACAAGGCCAGAATGAACCCGATGACCACACCGATTAGTATTCCCACAAAGAGGTTATTGCCCCAATTCCATTCGATGACCGGGCGCGGGGGGCGCAAGTCATAAATATCCTCCACGGTCAGACCCATACCATACTCGGCCAAAAGGTCCCACTGTTTTTTCCGCAACATGGCCAGCGGAAGCTTGATCCCCTCGCCGGTTTGGACGAACGCCTCGCGAACATCTTTTTCCACGGTGAGCAGGATCCTGCCCAGACGGACGCGCGGGTTTTGCTCGATTAAGTCCTCGGCAGCCAGGCGCACCATCCAGTACAGTCGCAGGAGGCGGCGATGGATGAGGGGGACTTTTTCGGGCTCCTTGCCGGTTTGTTTTCCGGCCGCCTGGTCTTCAACCTTTTTCTGCGCGCGGTTGTACAGCGTTTCCGGCAGCATTTCCTTGGTCGACTGTACCGATCTGAATATGCCCTCGAAAGTTCTGCCGATAGTCAGATCAAAGGTGGTGTCGTCCACGCGCGAGCTGATCTCCGATTCAGTCTCCAGCCACTCGGCGGTGTCTTCGTCCAGTTCGTGTTTGTTGACCTCATGCAGCGCGGCGACCAGGGTCAACGCCTGCTGAAACGCGTCATTTTTCTTGTCGGCGGTCATGGAATTCGACCTTCTGTTTATCTACAGCAAGCCGGGCGAAGGGAGAAAGTCAACAGGATTTTATTTGCCGAGGCTGGTTCGGGCGGAAAAAAAAGGCCTTTAGACCGCTCACCAATAGTCTAGCTAGAAATCGCTAATCTTCAGCGAGACCTTTGTTTTTCGTTGTATGATTTTTCGATCTCTTTTGGACAGAGGAACTTGATGGTAATACCATGTTCTTTGAATACCTCCCTGTAACCCCACCATTCACTGTCCAGCGCCTGCCACACAGGGGGCCGCATCGCGTGTGCGGCAGAGACGGCAATGAATTTGCGGTCCGAGCGGTCAAACTTGGCCAATCTCGATTCATCGGGAAATTCTTTGAAATTCCAGTCGCCATCATTCCTCGGTGTTATCCTAACCAATTCGCAACGCTTCGGGTTCGCGTGATTGTTCAGCACCCATTTGAGAAAAGCATCGCCGAGACCCGGTTGACCCGCTGAGCGTAACTGTTTTTGATATTCACCGATGATGCGCCAAGCATCATCCAGGATTAACTTTCCGTGTTGCCGTATTTCATCAATGCCGTCTGCGCACGCAATAACGCATGCGTCAGGGTATTTGCCGATTCCATTGGCCACTACCGCCACGTTTGTATCAACCACAGCCCTCATCTTGGTGATGTCTGACTTCGGCTGGCAGCCGCTTTGGTCATGGCCACAAGCTCACCCATCTCGTCACCGAAGAAGTCCTTTGGCCAGTTTCTAATCTGACCCAACATGTCCACATCAAGACGCTCTATTCTTGAGACGCCATTCTCCACGCGGCAAAAATACAGTGAAGTCATCTTCTCCGGGATCTTTTGTTCGGCAATCCGCCGCTGAAGCCGACGCAAGAAATGCTCGCTGTGGCTCTCGACTATAATCTGGACATTGCGTTCATTGACGACGTCAATAAATGCGTCAGCGAGCGCAGCTTGCACGGAGGGATGGAGGTGAATCTCAGGCTGTTCCAGTATTATGGTTGAGTGTGGGGGCATATAGTAACACAAGACTACTACAGGTAATATTTGTGAGACTCCGAACCCAACATCGGTGATGAGCACCTCCGAACTACGAGCGGTTTTCTTAACCCTTAGTTCGTAGTCTTTACGGCCTTTCGCTATTGGTCTGAGCGTGAAAGAATGGATCATTCCGGCTTCCTGCAACCATTCAGCGATACGCTTTTCTATTAACACGTGACGCTTTCTTGTAACCGCCTTGCGAGGGCTTGTGAGTTTTTCTGCTCGCGCGGCAAGTAATGCCGGGACAGCCCGCTCTCCGCGTGTGCCGACATCAGGTGGACGCTCTCCAGCCCAGACATAGCTCCTCTGTGGGTAGACTCTAAGAGGTCCGAGGTATGATAAGTTGGTAAACAGGTCCTCAAAAGCAAGCACCAAATCAGAAGCAAATCCCATGTTTTGATAGTAGGCCTTCACCTGGTCGGGAAAACCATAGCACTTTATGGGAGGAGGTAAAGGCCATGCACGGCCCTTTGTTCGTGTCGCGGGATATTGTCCGTGAGTAAGATCGTAGGTTTCTTTTCCCGTGATGTCACCCTTGCGCTCCATGCCGAATTGTTGAGAGCCAAAAAAATAGCTGAACGAATCGACCAAAAGCCGATTATTATGTTCACTGATGCACGTTTCGAATGATAAGTCATTCACTTGAAAGAGTGTTGCATGTTTTTCTTTCGCGGGATCGACGATTTCCAGGGCCTCAGGGACGGACCAGGAAAGACGGATTTTGATCGACTCATCCGACTGATGATTATGAACGACGTCGTAAAACGTGCCTAAGTCAGTCAAAGATCGCTCGTCGCCCAAATGGAGCACCCGCTTGCGATCGGTTGTTTCCACGGTTTGCTTCAACATTAGGAGTATTTGGATAATACTCGTCTTGCCGGAGCTATTCGTACCGAAGAGGCCGGTTAACGGTGCAAAATGTAGTTTGCCCGTATCCTGCCAACATTTGAAATTCTTGGCCTGCAACTGGGTAATCATTTCCAAATGCCTTTAGATTTTGCCACTTTGTTTCCACTGGCCAGCCATGTTTCAGCAACCGAAAGTCCGGCCGACGATCTTAAATATATATCCCACATAACATGCAAAAAAGCAAATTCGGCCGAAATCCAGCAGCAATTTCGTTCTTACGCTTTCGCGATCCGGACAGAGAGACATCGGTCTTTTCGATGCATTTCCATCCTCTCCTGTATGCCGGCGCTCCGCAGGGCGCCTATCAATAGGCCAACACACGGGAAAGACTACCGGACGAATTGGATAATGCTGTATCCCGCACAACACCAACGGGTTAGGCCTGAGTGCGAATCTTGATATTGGCTTAAGAACTTGCCGACGCTTAGGGGGACAAACTCCTTGACAGGTCGAATGATCCGGGAGTATATTCGGATTTTTGAAAGCCGGGACGCGGATGGGGAGATACATGGCAGCAATGACCAGCGGGCTTTTAGAGCAGAAACTCACGATTACCGTCAGCGGTCGCCGGTAAAACAGTTGCCTCACTTTTTGCGTGGGGATTTTTTATGCGATCAGCGAAGCCAAAAACAAATTTGTATTTCTTGATGGTCTTCCTGGCTGTCCTGATGTTGTCGGTGACCGGCCATCCTGCGCTCGCACAAGAACAACAGGCAGCAAGACTTACAGATACCGCGCAGGTCGACACTACCGCTTTACTGGAGCCGGAGCTTGTTGCGCCTGCTACGGTGGGAGGTATCTCGGCTGAAGACACCCCGGATGACGCGGGTAAGTCGATTACTGTTTCCTGGGAACTCTCCGTTGATGACACCACCGGTAAGGAAAATGTGGCGCAATATATCGTCTTGCGCGGCACCTCATCCGATGGGCCTTTTGATACGGCCGGAACGGCGACCGCCGGAACAAATACCCTTACCGATGGCCAGGTGGAGAATGGTATCGACTATTTCTACAAGGTTATCGCCGTGTCAAGCACCCTCCTGCCGTCCGGTGAAGAGCTCTCTGCCAGTCTGCCACAGGATCTCTATGACGCGGCGCGGGCGTCGGGCCAGTGGTACCATGAAGCCCGGACAACCCGGATTCTGCCCTGGGTGCTGGTCATCGGTCTTTCCATTCTCTGGTTTATCAAGGCGGCCAAGAAGGGCCGGGAGTTGTACGTGCGGCCGATCGCCGGCCTGGCCGAGGTCGAGCATGCCATTGGGCGGGCGACCGAGATGGGCCGCAAGATTGTGTATGTTCCCGGCATCCAGGATATGGATAACGTGCAAACGCTGGCCGGGGTTACCATTTTGGGGCGGATTGCCAAGCTGGCTGCGGAGTATGATGCCCAACTGGATGTGCCGGTTTCCCGCTCGCTGGTGATGGTCACCGCCCGTGAGGTGGTCAAGGAGGCCTACCTCAGCGTGGGCCGCCCGGATGCCTTCAACGAGGACATGGTACACTACATCACCGATGACCAGTTCGGGTACGCCGCGGCGTTAGACGGGCTTTTCGTGCGTGAAAAGCCGGCAACGATTTTCTATATGGGGGCTTTTTACGCCGAATCGCTGATCCTGGCCGAAACGGGCAATACCATCGGCGCGATCCAGATTGCCGGGACGGCGATGCCGGCGCAGTTGCCGTTTTTCGTGGCCGCCTGCGACTATACCTTGATCGGCGAAGAGCTCTTCGCCGCCTCGGCGTACCTCTCCAAAGAAGCCAAGCTGTTGGGCAGCTTGAAAGGCCAAGATGTAGCCAAGGTTTTGATTTTGATTGCGGCAATAATTGGGGTGCTCATGGCCACTTTAGGGTTCGTCAATATTTCCGGGTGGTTCCGGGTTTAATGTGCGATCCAACAGAACGAGGCCGTAGCAGGTTATGAAACGCCAGGTTCCACTCGCGATCACCGCGGTTGTGGGGATAGTTTATATCTTCCAGTATTTCGTGCCGCACGAGCCGGTGTCCAAGTTTTCCGACTGGTTTTCCGACTGGTTTGCGATCATCCAGGCGTTTGCCATCTGGCTGGGTGCGCTGAACTTGATGAAACTTTCGGCAATTAAAGTCGCCAGGCGCAAGAGGGACTGGATTTATTCACTGGTGACGATCATCTCGTTTGCGATTATCGTGATCGTGGGGCTGTTCTTCTCGGGCGGTACGGACTTCCAGGTGCGCGGCACGCGGTTTATGTATATCTACGACAACGTGTACGACCCCCTGTCCTCGACGATGTTCGCCATTTTGGCGTTTTTTGTTGCCTCGGCATCTTACCGGGCGTTCCGCGCCCGCAACAAGGAAGCGACAATGCTCCTTCTGGCGGCGTTTTTTGTCATGCTGGGGCGGGTGCCGGTTGGCGATATGATTTCCGCGTTTATGCCTGAGGGGTTGCGGTTTTCCAACGTGGCCGATTGGGTGATGAATATACCGAATATGGCCGGCCAGCGGGCAATCATGATCGGGATTGCTCTGGGTATCATGTCCACGTCGTTGCGGATTATTCTGGGAATCGAGCGGACTTTTGTCGGCGGCGATTGATTGTCCGGCCGGCAGATGAATCCTGGGTCGAAGGATAGACGATGAATTTCTGGGTCAGGCTGATGACGATCGACCGGCGGATTATTTTTCTTTTCGTCGTTATCGCCGTTACCATACCGTTGTTTTTGAATATTTCGCAGGAGATCGTCGTCTCCACGGAAGTGCAGACCGGGTTTGACGCCTTCTCGGCGCTGCAGCCGGGAGCGCGGGTGTTGGTGGCCTGCGATTATGACCCGCCCTCATCCCCGGAACTGCAGCCGATGGCGGTAGCCACGTTTCGTTATTGTCTGGATCACGACTTGAAGTTTATCATCATCGGGCTGTGGCCCCAGGGGCCGCAGCAGGCCAACGCCGCTTTTGAGACCGTCCTGGGGTATCCGATCTCCGACACGATAACTTACAACGGGAAGACGTTGATCTACGGGCGCGACTGGGTCAACCTCGGTTTTCAGGCCGGTAACGAGCTGGTCATTCAACGCATGGGTTCGTCGATTCCCGCCGCGTTTCCTCGGGATTATCGGGGCACGCCGCTGGAAGATCTGCCGCTGATGCAGGGAGTGCAGAATTTTAATAACATTGATTTCGTGATGAATATCTCAGCGGGCTACCCGGGGGTGTATGAGTGGGTGCAGTTCGGCGTCGATCGCTTCGGCGTGAGGCTGGTGGGGGGGACCACGGCGGTGCAAGCGCCGCTGATTTATCCGTACTACGGGTCCGGCCAGCTTCTGGGCGTGTTGGGCGGGCTCAAGGGGGCGGCCGAGTTTGAGGGGCTGGTCGGGGTGAGCGGCAAGGCCACCCAGTTCATGCTTTCGCAGTCCTTTGCCCACGTTATCGTCATCCTCTTTATCATTGTGGGGAACGTGGCGTACTTTGTCGGTGGTAGAAAGCAAAAGAAAACGTGATGAACAACAGGGTGCTGGCGTACATCGTGGTTGCGGTGGGGATAGCGGTTTTTGCCATATTGGCGGCGACGCAGGGCTTCGCGGTGACCATGGGAGCGTTTTTCACCATCGGCATCTTCTCGTTTCTCTATAAAGACAATCCGTACTACAAGTTCTCCGAGGCGGTCTTCGTGGGGATCTCAGCCGGGTACTGGTTTGTGTCCTTGTTTTGGCAGAATATGGTTTCCAAACTCTACATGGGGATCCAGGCCGCGTACAACACGACGTTTGTCGAGCATGCGGGTTGGGACGACAGATGGATGATGCTTTTGGGTGGGCTTCTGGGATTGTTCATGCTTTTGCGGCTGTTCCCCAAGATTGGCTGGCTTTCCCGCTGGTCGCTGGCGGTTATTGTCGGGGCCACCGCCGGTTTGTATTTCATCAACTACTTTGTCTCGAACGGCATTATTCAGTTGGGGGCCATCATTGCTCCCTTGCAGAGTTTCACCGAGGCCGGCAAACTGGACTGGTGGGGCACAATCTCCCAGGCGCTTCTGGTGGCGGGGACGCTCTCCGGTGTCGTGTACTTTTATTTTTCCAAAGAACATACTGGCGCTTTCGGGGGAGTGGCCAAAATCGGGATCTGGACTCTGATGCTTACTTTCGGCGCCTCGTTCGGCTACACGGTAATGAGCCGGATGTCGCTTTTGATCGGGCGCATGGATTATCTGGTCGGCACCTGGCTGGGGCTGATCAGGTAATGACACTCATCCGCAGGCTATACTGCATTCTCTGCCTTGTAAGCGGCGTGGCTTTGCTGGCGGCCAGTTCGCCGGCACAAGAGGCGGATTCGGTGTTGATCGATACGGCCGGCGTCGAGGTCACCCCGGCTCCCGCCCCGCCGGTGAACGTGGGAGCCAGGGATACGCCATCTGACGAGGGGTATTCGATCACCGTTTTCTGGGAGTTGTCTGCGGACGATCGTCCCGGTGAAGATTTCGTCACCGGCTACCGCATCCTGCGCGCCGAGACGCCGGAGGGGCCATTCCGGGAAGTCGGTTTTTCCTCGGTCGGCGCCACCAGCTACACCGATGCTTCAACCGAGAAGAAAACCGACTATTATTACCGGGTTGAGACGCAGGCCGACGGCGCGTCATCCTCCTCACCGGTTATCGGACCGGTCCAGTCCACCGCGCAGTGGTTTAATTTCAATCTGTTGAATTTGCTGATCATTGAAGGCATCATCTGTCTGGCAATTTTATATTTCATTTATTCCGCAAAGAGCGGAAAGAAATTATTCCTGCGCAAAATCGCCGGCTTGGAAGCCGTTGATGAAGCAATTGGCCGGGCCACCGAGATGGGGCGGCCGATTCTCTTTATCCCCGGCATTCAGGACATGGATGACGTGCAGACTATTGCCGGAATAACCATCCTCGGGCGGATCGCCAAGACCATTGCCCAGTACGATTGCCGGCTGCATGTGCCGGTCTCCCGGTCGATTGTGATGACCACGGCCCGGGAGACGGTCAAAGAGGCATACCTGTCGGCGGGACGGCCCGATGCTTATTCCGACGATTTCGTCAACTACGTCACCGATGAGCAGTTCGGCTACGTCGCGGCCGTCGATGGGATCATGGTACGCGAGAAGCCGGCGACCTGTTTTTATTTGGGTGCGTTTTTTGCCGAGTCGCTGATTATGGCGGAGACCGGTCATTCGATCAAAGCCATCCAGATTGCGGGCACGGCGATGCCGGCGCAATTGCCGTTTTTTGTCGCGGCCTGTGATTATACGTTAATCGGTGAGGAGCTTTTCGCCGCCTCGGCGTACCTTTCAAATGAGCCGCGGCAGTTGGGTTCGCTTAAGGGGCAGGACGTGGGCAAGGTGATCGCCATGGTCTTTATCCTCTTACCGGTGATCGTCTTGACCTTAGGGGCAATTTTCGGTTGGGAGTTCGCCACCCGGGCCGGAGAGTTTGTCCGCGATTGGTTCCGCTTAATCCAGATGTAGGGTGAGATGAAACGTCAAGTACCATTGGTGATTACGTTTATTGTCGGGGTCGTTTTAATCGTCTCGGTGTTCATCCCGCATGATCCGTTCGGGCGGCTCGGCGAAAACTTCAGCATGTATTTCGATATCATCGCGGTGTTCGCCTTCTTCCTGGGCGGGGGAAACTTAGCCCGCATCCACGGGAGGCGGTTTTTCCGCGGGTTGAAGATTTATCTTTCTGAAACGAAGAAAAAGGGCGGGTTCTGGCCGCTGAAGCTTCTGGCTGGATTTCCCTTCTATGCTCTGGGCGGGATCGAGGACCGGCAGGGGAAAGACTGGTTTTTCTCGATGATCACGCTCATCGGGTTTTTTGCGGTGCTTTATGCCGGGCTGTTTAAGATCGGCAACGTCGGGGGATGGCAAGGTGACGTGGCGGCGGAAGGTACGGTCTTTCAGGATTTCTTCAATTACATCTTTACCCCGCTGAAAGCGACGATGTATGCGTTGCTCGCGTTTTTTGTTGCCTCGGCGTCGTACCGGGCGTTCCGGGCCAAGAACAAGGAAGCGACCGTTCTGCTGGTGACGGCCTTTGTTATCCTTTTGGGCCGGACGCCGGCGGGTGTGTATGCCACCGGCTGGATGCCGGATGCGTTGTCGTTTTTCCACGTGCCGAATTTAGCCAACTGGATCATGGGGGTGCCGAACCTGGCCGGACAACGCGCGATCATGATCGGTATCGCGCTGGGGGTCATCTCGATGTGTCTGCGGGTGATTTTGGGGATCGAACGCACCTACCTGGGCCACGACAAGGAATAGGATGATGTCGTTTTTTGATACGATAAAGAACATCGACCGCCGGATTATTTTTCTGTTTATTGCGCTTTCGGTGATCATCCCGTTGTTGTTCGATGTTGTTTTTCCGGAGAAGCTCTCGCCGATTGTGGGGAAAATTTTTACTAAGATCGAGTCGTTGCCCGAGGGATCGCGGGTGCTGATCTCGATGGATTATGATCCCTCCAGTGCCCCGGAACAGCAGCCGATGGTCGACGCGATTATCTATCACTGCTGTATGCTGAACCTGAGACTCTATATCATGGCCCTCTGGGCTCCCGGCCAGAATATCGCCACGGAGACAATCAAAAGGATTATCGTCGGGTATTTCCCGGAGAAGGTGTACGGCGAGGATTATGTGCACCTGGGATACAAGGCGGGCAACGAAGGGCTGATCAACGTGATCATCACCGACATGAAAAAGATGTATACCACTGACGCCAACGGCACGTTGATCGATGATATCCCGGCGATGCGCGACGTGCGGAACTTAAAGAACATGGACTTGATCATGGCCTTTGGCGGCGGCAAGCCGGGTTTGAAAGAATGGATCCTCTTTGCCGGGGATCCGGGCAACATTCCGATAGCGGGCGGGGTGACCGCGGTTTCGGCGCCGCTGCTGTATCCGTATTATCCCAACCAGTTGCTGGGGATGATGGGCGGCATCAAAGGGGCGGCCGAATATGAGGCCGAGATGTCGCGCCATTACGCGGGTTTCGCACAATTAAAGCACCCGGGTCTGGAAATGATGGGGCCCCAGGCGGTGGCACATGTGGTGATCATGCTGTTTATCATTATTGGCAATATCACGTATTTCATCGACCGGAAACGCCAGCGGAAAGAACCGGCAGGATCGGGCAAGTAAGATATGCCGCGCAGGATTATATATATAATCGGTCTTCTGACCCTGGTCGGCGCATTTATCCTGTCGTGGTCGATGCGCTTCTCCTGGTCGATGGAGGGGTTTTATATTACATTCGGCGCGTTTTTAACCTTGTGCATTCTGAGTTTTCTGTACAAAGACAATCCATTTTATAAATTTGCCGAGCACTTGTTTGTCGGGGTATCGGCGGCGTACTGGATGTGCATGGGTTTCTGGACGACGATGATCCCCAATCTGATCGGCCGTCTTCATCCCCCGGTGGTGAGGCCGTTTTTGCCCTCGGTGGCCGATCAGCCGTCGAACCTGTGGTTTCTCATTCCCCTGGCCCTGGGCATTATTCTTTTGTTGCGGCTGTCGTCGAAGATCGGCTGGATTTCCCGCTGGGCGCTGGCCTTTATTGTGGGGACGACCGCCGGGCTGAATTTTGTGCGCTACCTGCGCTCGGATTTTATCGGCCAGATTTATAATACGATTCTGCCGCTGACGGTTTATCAGGCCGACGGGGGTTTTCTGATCCAGGATTCAATCTCGGCGGTCATCGTCTTTTTCGGTGTCTTCTGTGGAATTGTATACTTCTTCTTTTCCAAGGAGCACAAGGGCGCCTTCGGCACGGCGTCACGGGTAGGCATTTATGTTTTGATGGTCACCTTTGGCGCGGGGTTCGGTTACACCGTGATGGCCCGTATTTCCCTTTTGGTTGGCCGGATGCAGTTCTTGTTCGGTGACTGGCTGGGCGTGATCCCCTCGTAAAGTGCCGATAATGGTTAAAAGACGTGATTAAGCACATTCTTTCGGGAACATCTAGTCAAATTGGGGCCGACAGCAATACGAAACCTCCCATGGCCTTACGGGTAAAAACCCCTTGACAGGGCTGGTAGAAATGTGTTGTAATCGTTGTAGGGTGGGGCTTATAAAGGGCAGAGCTATCTTATTGTTCATCAATCGGATTAAAAGGAACATAGATGCTGGTCCAGCCAACAAAGGTACTCGATATGGACAGAAATCTACCCGACTTTGATAATCCACCGGTTGTCGAAGTCGTTTTGTCACTGCAGTTTGAACCGTTAGATCGGTTGCGCACACCGCAAATGGGCGCATTCTGGTCAAAGATAAAAGGCGATTTTCCACAGTCAGAGGAACATCCATCGATAGATCCGGTCATAGAAGAGTTCAATGGTAGTGAAGCAGGCGAAGTCGTTGAACGCCTGAGACTTCTCATGTCGGCACCAGTTCGGCATTGGTATCTAAGTGGCGATGGAACCAGCTTGATTCAAATACAAAGGGATCGTTTCATTCAGAATTGGCGCAAGGGAGAAGAAGGTCAGCAGTATCCACGATTTGAAAAGGTACTCAAACCTTTTAAGGATAACCTTAGAAAATTCGAAGATTACCTGCGGGGGGAGGGTATCGGAACTTTGACCCCAAATCAATGCGAGGTTACGTACATTAATCACATTCCCAAGGGCCAGGGCTGGAGCCGTTATGACGACATTGGACACGTTGTGACTTTGTTCTCGCCAAAGAAAAGGGGCGGTTTCTTGCCCGAAATCGAGGAGGCACGGTTTGGTTCACGATTCGTCATTCCGGATAAAGACGGTAATCCGATAGGTCGTTTGTACATAAGTGCTGATCCCGGGATAAGAAAGCCAGATAATTGTCCTACATTACGTCTGAATTTGACCGCGCGTGGCCGACCCATATCAAACGGTGTAGATGGCGTGTTCGGATTTTTCGAGATCGGGCACGAGTGGATTGTCGAGGGGTTCGCGGCGATCACGAGTGCTAAAATGCACAAAATCTGGAAGCGGAAAAATGCCTGAAATAGCAACCATGCAACACGACTGGCATGACCGTCAGGCCGACGTCATTGGGCTTCGTATCTCCAATACTACCACAGAATCAAGCGAGAAACATGCTGATTGGAACGTTCCGCATAGTCCTGATAGAAAGGAGTTCATCTCTGATGGTTATTGGGGGATGACTCGCAGATACCGACTATTTGAGCATAGTTGGCTGGCAAAACCATCTGAAAGATTTGAAATTCAGCGTCCGATCTTTGACTTTCGAGACATCCTTTTTTCATTTTGCCGCCGCGTCCCAAATACAGTTGCAGACGATGCACGCGAATTCGCGAACAAGCATGGTCTGTGGCATCATTTAATATTGGCTCATCTAAAGGTGTTTCAGTTTTTCCCAAAACCTCGAAATCTGAAAACTGTACTGACTATTGATCCAGAAAGTGACGAATCTTGGCTGTCGGTTAAGTTCGTTACAGAAGGATCATTGGACGACATAATCGCTGCCCGGAAAAAGTATCGTCGATTCTGGGTGCGCAATGTTCCGGTTACCAAACGGCTCATGATTCGATTAATGTATGATATCGATTAACTTATGCATCCGAGTGCATTTCTAAAAGTGGCCGAAGATCTTTGTAATGTCGGTGGCCCGGCTAGCTTGAGAACCGCAGTTGGTCGTTCATATTATGCATCCTATTTGACTGCAAGAGATTACGAAGAAAAAATCCGTGGAAAAACGATCTTCTCATAGCTCAACAGATCATTATTTGGTCAAGAAATACTTGGCTGATGATCCGGATGCTGAAATAAGTGAACTAGCCGATGATCTGGGAGAATTGCAAGGCTATCGAAAAGCTGCGGATTATGAGATGGATAGTCCAATTCCCCAGAACCCAAATAAAGTAGAGGAATTATACCTAATGGCTGAGGCCATTGTTAATATGATCATAGATAAAACCAAACAAGCTTCGCCGTAAATTCCATCTAAACGCTGTGGGCAGCAGATGTCCACATCTCCCCCTTCGCTGACAGAAAACCTACCTGTGTTACCGATTAACCTATTGCCCCGCATTGAGTTTATGAAATTTTTCTCTGGAACGGCGATGATTTCCACTTGATCAACTCCGCCGGCTGAGCGTATTATAACCGGCGACAAAGGCCCCCGTAGCTCATTGGGATAGAGCATCGGCCTTCTAAGCCGAGGGCAGCTGGTTCGAATCCAGCCGGGGGTATTTTATATAGGTGAATGAAGCCTACCGTCTTGGTCGGTAATGACATGAGCGATAGGGCAGACGAGGACGTCTGCCACCCACAAAACAAACATGTAAACGGCATAAGACTATTCCTAGAGATTTATTGCAGCCAGCCTGATTGCCGCGGCCAGGATCAGCGTGCCAAAGACCAGTTGGAGCGTACGCGGTGAGGCCTTTTGTGAGCCGTACCGCGACCCGATATATCCCGCGACCAGACACACTGTACCCAATCCGAGCAATTTGTAAAAGTCTACCGTTCCTCTGCCGAGAAGATGCGCCCCGAGAGCACTAGCAGAACTGAGGGCGACGTAGAGACTGGTCATCGCGGCAGAGGTTTTCACGGTTGCTTGGCGGAACAGGAGGATTATCGGTCCGAGGATAACGCCGCCGCCCATACCCACCAGCCCGGAGATCATCCCCACCAAAAACCCGAGGAGAACATAGATCAGCCAGGGGGGGCGACGATGTCGGGCAGGTGGTGGAGCGGGCTTTCCGCTGGAGAACATTCTTAAGGCAATCAAGAAGAAGGTCACGGCGAGAAGCCAGGAGAAAGTTGCCGTGCTGATCGGGAGCCGGGCGCCGGTTGCCGCGCCGGCGATGCCGCCGATAACTAAGGGCGCGGAAAAGCGCAGGGAGAAATGGCCGGCACGGTAATAATTGATAAATCCCACACCGGCGGTCAGGATGTTCAATCCCCAGGCGATCGGCCGGATCACTTCCGGATCATAACTCCAGAAAGACAAAACCGCCAGGTAGGCCGACCCCCCACCCAGGCCAACGGCGGCATAGCTCGCGGCGATGATGAAAAATACTATGGGCAAAAGAAGAGTCATGGCTGCCCTGAATCTATCCCGTATCGCCAGGTTGTCAAGCTCAACCAGGGCGCATAACATATGGTCATTGCGGTGCACACGCTGCTAAAGCAGAGAGGCGTATATCGCGTAGAGGTTGAATTTGCATAATCCGCTTGGCTGCATCGAATAATTCGAACACATAAATCTCGCTTGCGCAAACGTCTTGTCAGGGTAATGTTTAAGAGTCGGAGGAAAGAGTGTTTTTTGATGAGTTGCCTTAACAGACATGGAATTTGGTTGCCGGTCCTCTCAGTCATTTCTGTCTTAACCTGGGAATAGCGCAATGATCCTGCCTCGTTTTGATGTGCTCGTGCCGGAGACGGTCCAACAGGCCTGCGCCATGCTGGCGGAACACGCGGATGATGGGGTGCGTCTTCTGGCCGGTGGCACTGATCTGCTTGTGGATTTGCGATCACCGATTATTCCGCAGCATGTCCCCCGTTGTGATGGCTGCCCGACGCACCCGGGGGGCGCGGTTCGTTCGACAATCGATTGCACAATGTGGGCTTCCGATCCGTTGATGGCCGCTGGAGGGTCGCTGCGCGCTACCTTCAAAGACGAAAAAGGCAAATCACCCGCTTACCTTGTCTCCATGCATAAGCTTGATGCGTTGAAAGGTGTGCGGAAGCTCCAGGATGGCAGCCTGCGGGTCGGGGCTTTGACAACGATTACCGAGATTGAGCACTCACCGGAGATCCGCCGGGGTTGGACGGCCCTCGCCGAGGGTACCGATTCTCTGGGAAGCCCGCTGGTGCGCAACCGGGGTACGCTGGGGGGTAATATCGCCAACGCCCGGCCCGCTGCGGATACGGCTGTGCCGACTATCGCCCTGGGCGGCAGGCTGACCCTGCAGGGGACATCCGGTGTACGGACTATCCCGGCTGAGGACTTTCCCTGTGGGCCCGGGGTGACCGTTATCAAACCTGACGAGATACTGACAGCAGTTAATTACCCGCCACCGCCGGCTCATTCAGGCAGCGCTTACTATAAGCTGACCAACCGCAAGGCGCTCGAAATCTCCACCGTAGGGGTTGCCGTGTGGCTGGCGCTGGAGGAACCCGGCGGCCCCGTGGCGGATGTGCGCGTTACCCTGGGGGCCGTGGGGCCGACGCCGATCCTGGCGGAATCGGTTAAGGAAACACTGAGGGGAAAGGTCCCCGACGAGGCTACCCTGGGGCAAGCGGCACGGGCCGCCGTAGAAGACGCCCGGCCCATTGATGACCACCGCGGCTCGGCCTGGTACCGCGTGCAAATGGTGGAAATACTCACCAGACGCCTCTTGCAGGTTGCGCTGAAGCAGGCTGAGGGGAATTGATGAAAAGGATAATATCGCTGAGTGTTGATGGCCGGAGATATGAGCTGGCCATTGAACCCCGCCGCACGCTGCTTGAACTGTTGCGTGAAGATTTGGGCTTGACCGGTACCAAGAAAGGCTGTGGCATCGGTGATTGTGGAGCCTGCACGGTGTTGGTGGATGGGGTAGCCACATTCAGTTGCCTCACTCTGGCCATCCAGGTGGAGGGGTGTGCGGTTGAAACAGTGGAAGGGTTGGCTAAAGACGGTAAGCTGAATCGTCTGCAACAAGCTTTTGTGGATCACGGGGCAATTCAGTGTGGTTTCTGCACGCCGGGGGTGTTGATGGTATCCACGGAGTTGTTGCGGCGCAATCCCCAGCCCAGCGAACACGATATTCGCCAGGCGATCTCCGGCAACCTGTGCCGCTGCACGGGCTACCAGAAAATCGTCGAGGCCGTTCAGGCCGCTGCCGGGGAAGAATCATGAGTAAGTATCGCCTGCTCAATACGCGCGTTGCCCGCGTGGACGCAGTGGATAAAGCAACGGGGAAGGCTCTTTACACCGATGATCTCAAACGGCCCGGCATACTCACCGGGGCCATCCTGCACAGTCCCCTGGCCCATGCCCGCATTCTAAACATTGATACATCCCGTGCCGAGCGTCTGCCCGGGGTGGCCGCCGTGGTCACTTACCACGAGGCAGGGACAAGGCCATACGGAGTCAGCCCGGCCCGTTATGATGAGACCATATTCTGCCACGATAAGGTGCGTTATGTTGGCGATGAAATCGCCGCGGTCGCCGCTGTTGACCTGGATACGGCCCTGGAAGCGGTAAATCTGATCAAGGTGGATTTTGCAGAGTTGCCCATTGTGCTGGATGGCCGCGCGGCCATGGACGAAGGGCAGCCGCAACTGCACACAATGTATGAGAACAATATCTGTGCCCAGGTTCACTGGCACTTCGGGGACATCGAACAGGGGCGCAGGGAATCTTACCTTATGCGCACCGACCGCTTGACCAGTAAGATGCAGGATGCGGCCTTTATGGAGCCGCAAAGCGTGCTCGCGGAGGCGGGTTCCCAGGGCAACCTGACGATGTGGAGTTCCACTCAGGCGCCTCATTATGTCCAACGCACGCTGGCCATGGCCCTGGGTGTTCCCTTGCACAAGGTCCGGGTGATCAAGCCTGCCGTGGGGGGTGGTTTCGGGCCGAAAGCCTCCTGTTCCACCGTTGAATTGGCCACCTGCCTGCTTGCCCTGAAAACCGGCAAACCGGTCAAGCTGACTTTCGACCGTGAACAGGTCTTCCTTCACTCGCGAGCGCGGCACCAGTTCTTTCACACGATGACCACCGGGGTGAAGAAAGACGGCACCCTGGCCTTCCTCGAACACCATTGCATCCTGGATGGCGGGGCTTATGCCAGTTTCGGTATCGCGACGATCTATTATGCCGGCTCTCTGTTGGCCGGGCCGTACCGGCTGAAGAATATGAAATACGACGGCTACCGGGTGGTCACCAACAAGCCGGCGTGTGGGGCGCAGCGGGGACATGGAGCGGTTATCGCCCGGGCACTTTTCGAGGTGCAGCTTGACCGTATCGCCGGGGAACTGGGCATCGACCCCATTGAACTGCGCTTGAAAAACGTGATGGAGGCCGGCGAGACCACCTGTAACGAACTCTATGTCAGCAGCTTTGGCATGCGGGAGGCTTTAGAGGCGGTCCGCGACTCAGCCGCCTGGAAAAAGAAGCGCTCCTTGGGGGGAAAGACCAGAGGTACGGGGAAAGGGATCGGCGCCGCCTGTGGTTTCTTCGTCTCCGGCGCGGGTTATCCGATCTATCGCTCCCGGACTTACCACTGCACTGTTTTGACGAAAGTGGACGAGGTCGGTGGTGGGGTAACCGTTTTTTCCGGGGCCGCCGATATCGGTCAGGGTTCGGATACGGTGCTGGCGATGATCACCGCTGAGGAACTGGGCCTCTCCCTCGATGACGTAAGAGTGGTGGCCGGTGACTCCAGCCTTAGCGTGGATTTAGGCGCCTATTCGAGCCGTACGACTTTGATGACCGGTCACGCCTGCCGTGAGGCGGCCCTGGAGGTGAAACGGCAGGTTTTAGCGGCGATAGCCGGCCGCCTGGGGGTGCCGCCGGAAACGCTCGATCTGCGCGACGGCCAGGTGACCAGCTTAGCCGGCGAGATAGATTTCTCCGAATTACGCCAAGAATACCTCCAGGAGCACCGGGGGTTTATGGATCTGCCCGATGGGCCTCACCTGACCTTCCGCGAGGCGAGCAGAATCGCTTTTCTCGAGCTCGGAACGATTGTGGGAACGGGCAAGTATCGTCCGCCGCCTTTAGGCGGCTCATTCAAAGGTGCCAAGGTTGGCACCTCACCGGCGTTCGGCTGCTCAGCACAGGTGGCGGAAGTTTCGGTGGACCTCGAAACCGGCCAGGTCACGGTCGAACGGATTACCGGTGCGCACGACTGCGGTTTTGCCATCAACCGCACTCAGGTCGAGGGCCAGATGCAGGGGTCGATGATGATGGGGATGGGGGAGGCGCTGATGGAACAGGTGCAGTATGACACCAAAGGACGCATTGTCAACGCCAACCTCGCTGAATACAAAATCCCGACCGCCCTGGATATGCCGCCTTTAGAAGCAATCATCGTCGAATCCAACGAACCGCACGGCCCTTATGGGGCCAAAGAGGTCGGCGAGGGCGCGATCATGCCGACGATTCCCTCAATCCTCAATGCTATCTACGATGCCACCGGTGTGCGCATCGAGGAACTCCCGGTCACGCCGGAACGCCTGGTCGCCGCAATGCGCGCGGCGCAGGAAAAGTAGAAGTGTAGGTCAGGACCCCCGAGCACTGAGCAAAGGCGAAGGGTGCGGTCCTGACGTGCGCCGGCAAGGGCGCAATTGAGCGAAGGGACTCCGGATTCCCTGCGCACCCACAAGAAACCTGACAGCTCGATTTACGTAGGTAAACTTAAGGCAGGATCGCGGTGATGCTGCCAACGGTTTGGTGGGACAATAAATCGGGGGTCGTAATGAAACGGCTGATGTTACTTGTATTGCTGGTACTGGTTACGGTGTTCAGTACCCAGGGTTGTATCGGGCCCTGTGAGGTCAGGTGGGCGTGCTCTAAGGTCCGGGGTTCAGGTGATGTGGTGACTGAGGAACGCCCGGTCAGTGACATCACTGGCGTCGAGTTGGCGACGATCGGCAACCTCTACATTGAACTGGGTGATACCGAAAAACTGCTCATCGAGGCCGAGGACAACCTGTTGGAGTACTTCGAAACCGAGGTGCACCGGGGGATACTGACCATCAAGACCCGGCGTAACACTAACTTAAGTCCCAGAGAGCCGGTCAATTACTATCTGACGGTCAAAGAACTTAACCGGATTGAAATCTCCAGTGCGGGGGACGTTGAAGCGCCGGACCTCAAGGCCAAGCGGTTCAAGATATCCAACAGCAGCGCCGGTGATTTGACAATGGGAGCCCTGGAGTGTACCGCGCTCGAGGTTAACCTGAGCAGCGCCGGTGATGTGGATATCGAAGAGCTGAATGCCAGGACCCTTAAGGTGGATATCAGCAGCGCCGGGACGCTCGAGATTGGTGGCGGTGAGGTCGACGAGCAGTTTGTCCACCTCTCGAGTGCAGGCGACTATAATGCCGAAGACCTGCTGAGTGCCGAGGCTGATGTCAGCCTGAGTAGTGTCGGCAGCGCAAGAATCCAGGTCAGCGACTACCTCGACGCCGACCTAAGCAGCATGGGCTCGCTGTATTACCGTGGCAACCCGCGCGTACACCAACGGACATCCAGCATGGGCAAAGTAAAACGAATCGGCAAATCCCACCGGAGCCGGAGTATATAACCAGGCAGCCCAAACCCAATCATACCGCAGGGGCGTACGGCGTACGCCCTGAATACTACCGCTCAGGCACGAGATTTAAACCCACCCCACCTCGCTTTGAGCGGGGCACCGACATGTAGTGCCGCTAACCCTATTCATAAGAGCGAGGTAAGAGGCCAATCCAGGTTCTCTGACGCTTCGAACCTCTCAAAATCGAAATTGAATTGTTTGGCGTTGCGTAGGCAAACGAAAGAGTGAGGCCTAAATCCCCAAACCCTTTTGGAAAATTCCCCACACGATCGCAGTACTTCGAGATCACCTGCTTTTCATCGTCAGAAAACTGCTTGTTCCCAGATTTATAGAAATAGCACCCCGCAGGGACTTGATGCACACACAGAACCTTCAGAGGAGAGTCCCCTTCAATTCTTTTCACCGCCTCATCGCATGCAACGATAACGGTCAGGTAAAGCCTCAGGTACTCCGGAACCAATTGTTTAAGCACTTCGTTCCAATATTTCACCGCCTGGGTTCCGGTTCCCACGAAGTCATCCAGAAAAAAAACGATTGGGTTATCAATGATTGTGCATACTTCGGGTAAGTCCGCGACTGAAACGAGCTGCTTTTCTCTCCGGGCGAGGTTTCTTGTATTGGCTTTGGAGAAGCGATACATAACCCCCGACCCACTTGTTGTTACACCCCCAAAAGGGGCAAAGTAAGCCTTTTTGAGACGCATCCCCTCCGCATTGACTTGTTTTACAATGATATGATACAGCTCTTTCATCAGGTCGATCATCCGACGGACACTGTAATACCTGACATTATGGGCGAGTTTAATCGCAAGAGCCCTATCATCTGGATGAAACTTGGAAAGCCAGCTTGTAATTCGCGCTTCATCTACTGTGACTGGCATGTAATCGCGAAATTTGTCTCGAAGCAGTATGATGTCATCATGATACTTCAGTTGAACTTGCACCAGGTTCTCTGTTGTCATTGATCCCCCTCAAGCTTGTCAAGGAGATCATCTACATACTTGCGTATAGAAAGCAGAATTCTTCGCAGATTGGCTCTTTTGGACACGTGTTCTATTCTAAATCGTTTAATGGATTTCAAAAACTCCTTACAGGTCGCTTCCGCTTTAGCAACGGACTTGTCCTCAGCGATCAGAGGATCGAACAGACTTCGTATTGATTGATCGCTGCGTCTTGCCAGAAGTTCGGCCGCCCGATTAAAATCATGCCTTCGTTCCCGGTCGTCGTAAAGATAGTCGTAAGCTTCCAGTATTCTGCGGAAATGTATGACGCTTTTTATTCCACCAGTGTGGTACATTTTAATGAAGTGGTCCGTAAGCTCGTTGCGGGATTTACCAGCCCTACAATGTTTCGGCAACTTCGAATACAAATCCAGTACAGGGTGCATCTCGATGAAGAAGTTGGCTCGCATTCTCTGACCCGGGTCCTGTACCAGCATCATCAAATGATATGTTTTGGGATACGACAGAAGTATCTTGCAACGCCGCACATGGGGGCCCGAAAGTTGAGTTAACTTTGCGAGTTTGTCCTCATCATCTTCTTTGAGCTCATTGATCAGGACCTTCAAAGAAAGGGCGGTCGGCATCAATTCCCATTGCTCTCGAAGATTATGGATATTAAACATCCAGAGGAGGTTGGCTACGTTGGTCGGTGGGTCTACCACATTTGCCGGTATTGGCACATTGCGCGGGTCTTTTACGTCAGTCTCAATATTTTGCGCACAACGCCAGCGCCGTTCCCCATCAACGATGTAATATTTTTCCGTCCGTCTTTCTTGGTACACCGTCAAGGGGACAAGGATACCCACTTCTCTGATGCTTTCCTCGAGGACTTGAAGCGGCGCCTTATCGAACAGTCTTCGAGGATTGAGGGGATTGGGACTTAGCTCACGGTATGAAAGCTCTTGAAATGTGCCGTGGGGTAATCTTGGGGGCTTCCTTTTCTTTGGCATATACTAATTCTCCGACAGCGAATAGGTCAAGAGATGTTTGTAGCAATGATTTCATAAGCATAACCACGATGCTTACCAAATCCAGCGATATTTCGACGGCTTCTAACACGGGAACAGTGCCAGGTGCCCAGCGTTTCCCTCGCAAGACGACAGTCGGCGTAGCTGACGACGAACCTCACTTTGCGCCGATCCAAATCGTGAAGAGCATCGGACAGCCGAAGAAGATCCACCTCTCCGAAGATTTCTGCCGAATACTCAGTGAACACGCGGCGCTCACGAGTCGCGAACGGGGGATCCATATAGACAAAATCACCCTTCCTTGTCTCGGAAAGAATATCTTCAAAATCACTAGCGATGATTTTTGCCCTTCGCAGGAGAATGGCGCAGGCCTTCAGCGCTTCCTTGCTTGGCAACATGCCTGTTCTGGCTGGAGCATAAGGCACGTTGAATTGGCCCCTAAGGTTTGTTCTATATAGTCCATTAAAACAGAACCGGTTTAGGTAAATGAAGCGGGCGGCTGCCTTCGCAGCTGACAACCTCCTGGGATCGGCCTTTCGCATTTTGTAGAACACTTCCCTGCTTCGTGGCCATTTCTTCAAGAGTCGCCAGACTTCCTCGCCATTATCCCGTACCTCCAAGAAGGTTTGTACCAAATCCGCATTAATGTCACTTAGAACCGCATTTCGTGGTTGCAGGCTGAAGAAAAGACAGGCGGACCCCATAAAAGGCTCTATATATCTGCGGAATTCGCCGCTCCAGTATTGAGAGAGTTGCGGAATCAGCTGCCTTTTGCTCCCAGCCCATCTCAGGAACGGAACTGTCGCCCCCTTTTCAGGTGAGGAAGCCATCTGCACCTCCTGTCCCTCGACAACCATAAGAGCTGCAAGCGAAAATCGCCAGCATTTTTTGTCGCGCCGGGTGCCCCACAGCTTTGCTGTGGGTTAGTCCGATCTTGTTGCTCGCCCAAACTGCCACGTGCGCAAGTTTCAACGCCACCGAATCCTCCCCCTTAATTGCTGCAAACACACATCCAAAATCGGCCCGATGCATTAATGACCCATTATAGCCATCAGAACGCAATAAAAAACTCCATTTTCTGCCCGCCATAAATGGTAGTAAGCCAAGCCGTCCCACACTATACGGCAATTAAGAAAAACGACCCTTCCCGGGGCCGATTTTAATCGAAATCAACTGAGAAAACGCCGCGCATCCAGGTGTGAGTTGGCTATTTTTTCTGCGGTGCCGCCGCCAGTTTTTTCGCCTTTAATCGGCGGCAGCTGTTGGACTTGCAGTTGGGGCAGGTGACCTCGTGGTCGTCTTCTTTGGTCCACGGGTCTTCAAAATCGTGGCCGCAGCGCATGCATTTGAATTTTGCCATAGTTTCTCGGTCTTTTTAATTGCCGGGCCTTCGGCCCGCTGGATTCCCGCCTGCGCGGGAATGACAAGTTGGTGGTTTGTCGTTTTGGGGCAGATGAGGACATCTGCCGCCCACATAATGACACGTTGGTAGCCTGCCGCCCACGAGATCGGTCAGCCCGAGGGCTGACACGCACATCAATCATGACTTTCTTGGGGCAGATGAGGACATCTGCCGCCCACATAACCCACGATATTATCGGGCCTTTGGCCCGTGTCAGGAGCACAGGGCTCCTGACCTACTGGATTCCCGCCGGAGTTTATCCCCGCGAAGGCGGGGGCGAGAATGACAGGTTGGTGATTTGTTGTGTTGGGGCAGATGAGGACATCTGCCGCCCACATAAATGACACGTTGGTGGTCTGCTGTCCACGAGATCGGTCAGCCCAAGGGCTGACCTTGCGCCCTGACGGGCGCATCGTCAAGACCACAGGGGTCATGACCTACAAGATTCTAGACGGCGGCCTGGGCTTTTTTTGCCTCCTTGGCTGCTTTTTTGGCCAGTTTCTTTTCGAGTTCTTCGGTTAGGATTCTGACTGTTTCTTCGATTTCTTCTTTGGTTACCTGCTGGCGCATTTCCTCGACTTCGCGCATGACCTTGGCGAATTTCTGGCCCTCGGCGGCGGAGATCCACTCCAGCTGCAGCCGCTCAGGCCGGATGCCTAATCGTTCCATTTTATCCCAGACGCGATTTACCCGCTGGACGGTCTGGCGGTTGGCGCTGATGTAGTGGCAGTCGGCGTAGTGGCAGCCGGAAACCATAACCATCGCAGCGCCCTTGCGGAATGCGCGCCAGATGAACTCCTCGTCGACCCGCGCCGAACACATCGTGCGAATGAGCTGGGCACTGGTCGGATACTGCAAGCGGGAAATACCGGCAAAATCACCGCCGGCATACGAACACCAGTTGCAGGCGAAGGTCAACACTTTCTCGTGCGGGTTCACTTCCAGGATGGCGTCCACCTGGGCTTGCATCTGCGCATCGGTGAAATGTCTCATGGTGATCGCGCCGGTGGGGCAGGCCGCGCCGCAGTTGCCGCACCCGGCACAGGCGGCAGTGATGATCGTCGGCGGGTTTTTCTTACCGTTGGACTGGATCGCGTGGTACGGGCACACACCAACGCACAGCTCGCAGCCGTTGCAGAGGTCCTCCTCGATCACCGAGGTGATCGCCTCAATTGAGATTTCGCCGGCATTTAAGAGGATATTGGCATGCGAAGCGGCGGCGCCGGCCTGGGCCACCGACTCCTTGATGTCTTTCGGGCTTTCCGCGCACCCGGCCAAAAACACCCCGCGCGTCGGCGCGTCCACCGGCTTCAGCCGCGGATGGGCCTCCATCAAAAACCCGTCGGAGGTCTTCGAAAGAGTCAGAAGTCTCCGAATCAGCGGCGAATCCTGGCGCGGGATGACCCCGATGGAGAGAACGACCATGTCGAATTCGTGAAACTCAACCCCGCCGCCGTTGGAGTTTTCCACGGCCACCCGGAGGTTGCCGGTTTCCGGGTCCTCCTCGATTTCCCCCGGCAGGCTGCGGATGTAGCGGACGCCTTCCTCCTTGCTGCGCATATAAAAGTCTTCAAAACTCTTGCCGAAGGCGCGAATGTCCATGTAAAAAACCGTGCACTGCATGTCCGGGTAGTGGTCTCTCAAAAGGAGTGTGTCCTTTACCGTGTTCATGCAGCAGATATTGGAACAATACGGGTTGCCGCGCTTGGCCGAACGTGATCCCACACACTGGACAAACCCGATGCGTTTCGGCCGCTGGTGGTCGCTGGGGCGAATGAAGTGCCCCTCGGTCGGGCCACCGGCGCAGATTAGGCGCTCGAACTCCATGGTCGTGACAACGTTGGCAAACCGCGTGTAGCCGTATTCGTCGATCTCCGAGGGGTCATAAACATCCATCCCTGTGGCCACGATGATCGCCCCAACTTCCAGCTCCACGAGTCGGTCCTGCTGGTCGAAGTCGATGCAGTTTTTCTCGCAGGCATCGGCGCACTTGCCGCAGGCGATGGGGTTGGTCCCCAGACAGTCATCCATGTTGATCAGGTAGGCGGCGGGAACCGCCTGGGCGAAGGGGATATAGATCGCCTTCCGCGTGGAAAACCCGGCCTGGTAGGCGTCGGGCCTGGTTACCGGGCAGACCTCCACACAGTCCCTGCAGGCCGTGCACTCTTTTTCGTCGACGTAGCGGGCTTTCTTTTTGACGGTGACTTTGAAGTTTCCGACAAAACCGGAAACGTTGATCACTTCGGAGTAAGCTAAAAGTTCGATCCGGGGATGCCGACCGGCATCAATCATTTTCGGACCGAGTATTCATATAGAGCAGTCCATGGTGGGGAAGGTCTTGTCCAGACCGGCCATGATCCCACCAATCGTCGGCTCCTTTTCGACCAGGTAGACTTTATGCCCCGAGTCGGCCAGATCGAGCGCGGCCTGAATTCCGGTTACCCCTCCGCCGATAACCAACGCCGCTTTAGTGACCGGGACCTTCAATTCTTCCTGCGGTGTCAGATAACGGGCCCGCGCAACCGCCGATCGAATCAAGTCTTTCGCTTTTTCGGTGGCCTTGTCTTTTTCGTTGACGTGCACCCAGGAGCAGTGCTCCCGCAGGTTGGCCATTTCCATGAGGTAGGGATTGAGTCCCACCTCGAAGACGCACCCGCGGAAAGTCGGCTCATGCATGCGGGGCGAGCAGGACGCAACAACCACCCGGTTAAGCTTGTCCTCGACAATGGCCTTCTTGATCTCGTTTTGTCCGGGATCGGCACAGGTGTACTTGTTGCGGATCACGCGGACGACATCAGGCAGAGTTTTGGCCCACTCGGTGACCGCTTGCGTGTCCACCGTGCCGGCAATGTTTAATCCACAATCGCAGACAAATACCCCGATGCGTGGTGCTTCAAATGCCATGGTGCTTTCCTTTTTTGCGTTCAGGCTCCGGCGCCGACGGGGATTTCGGCCGGTTGATGATGGAAGCCTTTTTCAAACGCGTTTAAGTTCAAATCACCGGTACCCTTGGGAACCGAAGAGAGAACGGCTTTTTTCATGGCCGTAGTGGAAATGATGTCGGTCTGGCTGGCGAAAAAGCCCAGCATGGCGATGTTGGCAACCATGACACGCCCCAGGTCTTCGGCGATGCGTGTCGCCGGGACGCCCTTAAACACTTTCACCGACGGCGGTGCGTCGAATTCCACGAGATCCTCGTCGAAAAGCAGGATCGCCTCCTGATCCAGCATCGCCGCGAATTTGTCGAACCCTTCCTGTGACATCGCCAGAAGAACGTCCATCCGGCGGATATAGGGATACAAGATCTTCTCGGTATCGACGATCACCTGCGAAGAACAGGCCGAGCCACGAGCCTCCGGACCATATGATTGAACCATCGTGGCCTGCTTTCCGTCGTAGACGGCCGCCGCCTTGCCGATAACATACCCAGCTAAAATGATGCCCTGGCCGCCGAACCCGGTTACGCGCAGTTCCGTTCTCATTTCCCACCTCCGACTTTTATCTCTTTGTACCGTTCCAAAAAGGTGGGTTTCTCAATATCGACGAACTTCCCGACGATGATTTTATCCTGAAATCCGATCTGGACATCACAGGTGTCCGCGCCGTGTCGGATTTCCGAGTTATCATGGTAGAATTTCATCAGATCGAAGCCCGTCCCCAGCCTATTCTTGCGGGCATACAAAGTGGAGCAGGGAGCAATGACCTCAATGAAGGAAAATCCTTTCTTCTTAAGCGCCTCGGTCATCGCCTTTTTCAAGCGGCGAATGTGCAGCACGGTCCAGCGGGCGACATACGTCGCGCCACAGGAAGCCACCAGATGCGGCACGTTAAATGGTGTCTCTGTGTTCCCGTATGGAGAGGTCGTCGTTTTGGCGGTTGGTGGTGTGGTCGGGGCGAGCTGCCCGCCGGTCATTCCATAAATAAAGTTGTTCACGCAGATGACGGTAATGTTCATGTTGCGCCGGGCGGAGTTGATCAAGTGATTGCCGCCAATGGCCACGATGTCACCATCGCCGGAAAAGACCACCACTTTTAACTCCGGCTTGGCCAGGCATAATCCGGTGGCAAAGGGGAGGGCCCGGCCATGGGTGGTGTGATAGGAATCAAGCCGGAGATACCCGGCGACGCGCCCGGTACAGCCGATGCCGGAGATCACCACCACCTTTTCTTCGGGGATGCCGGATTCCCGCAGGGCTTCGACAAAGCAGGCGACCGCCGTGCCGATCCCGCAGGTGGGGCACCAGATGTGAGGCAGGCGTTCATCCCGCAACATCGTATCTTTCGGGTGGTGCAAGGCCTCACGAACCCTTTCTTTTTCGTTCACCACAGTCGTGCTCATCTGGTTACCTCCCGCACCGCCTGATGAATCTCTTCAGGGTCATGGACCTCGCCCCCGCCGTTGGGTACGCAGATGGTCGGCACGCCCCGACCGGCGGCTCGTTCCACCTCGAGAGACATCTGCCCCATGTTGATTTCCGGCACCACAAATCCTTTCACCCGGTCCGCCAGTTCCCGCACTTTGGCAAACGGAAACGGCCAGCAGGTAATCAGCCGCAGGTGTCCGATTTTCTTGCCCTCGGCCCGGCATTCGTTGGCCACCTGTTGGGCGATGCGGGAGGTAATCCCGTAAGAGATCAAGACTACCTCGGCATCGTCGAGGGTGTGTTCATCGAACATGTAGATCTTGTCCGCGTTTTTCTCAATTTTCTCGACCAGGCGCCTAACCAGTGGCCTATGCGCTTCCGGGCTGACATCCGGGTATCCTCGTTCGTCATGGGTCAGCCCGGTGACATGGATGCGATACCCCTCGCCGAACTCGATCATCGGCGGGATGAGGTTCTTGTCCGGCTTGAAGGGCAGATATTTCCCGGGTTTGTCTTTGGTGATCGGCCGACTGACGAGTTTGATCTGATCCGCCGGCGGGATGACCACCTTCTCGGTCATGTGGCCCACCGATTCATCCATCATCACAAACACGGGCAGCCGATACTGCTCCGAGAAGTTGAAGGCATGGATAGTGAAGTCAAAGGCCTCTTGTGGGGAGTTGGGAGCCAGGGCAATAACCCCGTAGTCCCCGTGCGAGCCCCACTTGGCCTGCATCATATCCTGCTGGCCGACCAAGGTCGGGAGACCGGTTGAAGGACCGCCGCGCTGGACGTTGACTACCACGCACGGAGTTTCGGTCATAATCCCCAGCCCGAAGTTCTCCATCATCAGCGAGAACCCGGGCCCGGAGGTGGAAGTCATTGCCTTTACGCCGCCCCAGGAGGCACCCAAAAGCGCGTTCATCGATGCCATCTCATCTTCCATCTGGATATAAATCCCGCCGACTTCGGGAAGTCTCTCAGCCATGCGCTCGGCCACCTCCGTGGCGGGAGTAATCGGATACCCGCCGAAAAACCGGCAACCCGCGGCCAGCCCGCCCTCGGCGGCCGCCTCATCACCGGTCATGAAGTGCTCGCCGGTCAAGACGGCTTCGCGGCTCATACAGCCTCCTTGGTTTTTGCGGTCTGACTCTCCTCTGTCGGGTTGGAGTAAATCGCGAACTCAGGGCAAATGTCCTCGCACAGATTGCAGTCCACACAGAGGCTCTCGGCCACAACTTCAGGGTAATGGTACCCTTTTTTGTTAAACCTCTTTGAGATGCGCAGGACGTCCCGCGGGCAGTACTCCACGCAAAAACTGCAGCCCTTGCACCGCTCGATGATGATGTAAACCACACCGTGCGGGACGCGAACCTTATCCGCGTCCAGTGGTGTTCTCCAGAGTTTCATGGGCACCCTTCTAAAAAAGCGAAGCCTTTTTCATGTCGCCGCTGCCCCACTTCAGGCCTTCGTCATTCGGAAAACGCCCTCCGGCGCAGAGAAAAATCGGGACACGGTCGCCGGAAAAACCCCCGTTCTCCGTTCAAAATATAACCAAATATACTACGCTCAAGCCACATATCTGTCAACGGAAAACGCTCTCATCGTATGAAATTCGGCAGAAATTGTCACGATCGTGACCGTTCATTGGCCACTGCGCTGTCATTAGTCGTACCCCGGCCCTCGTTTGACGGCCGGGTACGCAAAAAGCCTCCCACGGTACGGTATCGCGCGGGGCATATGACACTAAAATAGTAATGTATCACTTCAAGTACGACAATGATTATCTTGTTTATCCTTTTCGGCCGCTGTTTTCAGAATCGTTCGTTAAAGGTCCGCGGTACGGTCAGCGGTCGGTCTTTGCCCTGCGGGGGCCGGTCTTTGTCTTTTTGCGATTTTGTACGGGTTCTGTCAATATTTGGAAAAACTATCACAATGGCGGTCGTTCTTTTCGTTTTGTACTTGCCGGGTAAAGTATACGTCGATATATTAAATATGCAAATATGCTGTGATCAAGGCGGGCGAAAATACCGGGCGAAAAGTGAGAATCCGGGGAGGCGAATGGGTGACCCGCTGACATCATTGTCCCGGAGCTGGCCGGCGAGGAAGCCCTGACTGCACGCACCGTCCAGGCCCGGTCGATACCTCTTACGGGAACGACATTACTTAACTGATTGAGGGAAGCGTGGCGCAGGTCAATTTCGCTTTTAAATCGACGTTGGACGGTGCAATTGGGGGCGCGGGGCACTCGTTGTGTTTTCAGTGCGGCGCTTGTGTGGGCGATTGTCCGGCCGCGCGGTATTCCGCGCGCTTTAATCCGCGGCGGATCGTGTTTGACGCGATCCTGGAGCCGGCTGACCCCCTGATTGCCGCCAAACGCTCGCAGCTCGAGGCCGCAGTCCGGTGTACCATGCAAAAGCTGGGGGTGAAACCAGCTGATCTCGATAGATTTTCCTGCTGCCTCCGGCCTTGCCGCCCAGGGCTTCCCGGCAAGGTTTTTGGTGGATTCAGAAACACTGGGTGGCGGGTCGCGCGAACTGAACTTGATCCCCTCCCCCCCGCCGAGGAATATGATTGTGAAAACCGAGTCATCGCGGGGTAAAATCAAGATGTTCTCAATTACCGTAGCGGGATTTGTCGGCTAAGCGGGAAATAATAATGTTGCCAATGTAGCCAGGCCTGGATTTTGTACGACATTACTGACGTGGTGGGCTATGATAAAATCAAGAAGGCAATACAGGGTTTAGTCACGGATAAGGCATTACCGTTAGATTTAGGGGCGTTTGAGAAGGGATGTGAACATGGCAAGCAACAAGTTGAAGCAGCAGACTAGGGTAACCGGCCCGGCCGGCAATATCCAAGATTTTTTGCGCCAAAAAGACGTATCCGTTCAATTCCCTCAAATCAGCGCTTCTTTTCCCATCCAGGAAATAAAGACTTCATCATGCAAGGTAGCCTGCCCGGCCGGGGTAAATATAAAGGGATATCTTGGACTAATCGCCCGGGGCGAGTATGAAAAAGCCCTCGAGATCGTAAGGGCCAGTAACCCCCTGCCGGGAATATGTGGAAGAGTATGTACCCATCCTTGTGAGTCTGAATGCCGCAGGGGTGAATTTGATGAGCCACTCGCCATATGTGCACTCAAGCGATTCATTGCAGATTATGCGCTGGAACATAGCAAGAAAGGGATCGAACCGTGTAAAAGGACAAAGAAAGAGCAGGTAGCTATCGTCGGTTCAGGCCCGGCAGGTCTTACCGCAGCGAACGATTTAATTAGATTGGGATATGGTGTTACCGTTTTTGAGGAGTTGCCTGTTGCAGGTGGGATGTTGGTTGTCGGCATACCACCTTATAGACTACCGCGGGAGATCATCCAGGCTGAAATTAATGATATTGCAAAACTCGGCGTTGAGCTTAAGACAAATACAAGGATCGAAGACTTTGATCAATTACTTAAAGAAGGTTACGACGCGGTATTCATCGCAATCGGTGCGCATGAAGGGCGTAAGTTGAATGTTCCGGGTGAAGACGATTACAAGGGTATTATTGATTGTATCACATTCCTCAAAGACGTAAACCAAGGCCATCGGGACAAGCCGGGGGATAAGGTGATAGTAATCGGCGGGGGAAATTCAGCTATTGATTCAGCACGAAGCGCAGTCAGGTTGGGCAGCAGTGAAGTGCATATAGTTTATAGAAGATCGAGGGAGGAAATGCCGGGGAATGAAGAAGAGATAAGGGATGCTGAAGCTGAAGGTGTAAAGATTGATTACCTGGCAGCCCCGGTGGGAATTCGTGGAAAAGATGACAGGGTTATAGGTATGGAGTGTACGAAAATGCGCCTCCGTGAACCTGATGAGTCGGGAAGAAGGCGGCCAATTCCAATACCTGGCTCCGAATTTGTAATTGACGCTGATCTTATAATCTCTGCAATAAGTCAAAAACCGGACCTCTCTTTCTTAAAAGAACATCATGAACTTAAGATATCGAAATGGGATACATTTGAGGTTGATGCAGAAACGCTCGCAACATCAAAGCCGGGGATTTATGCCGGTGGTGACGCAGTAACCGGGCCGAATACAGTGATTGATGCTATTGCCGCAGGGCATCGTGCCGCCAGATCAATAGATGTGTACCTTAGTGATTACAGCACAAAGGGGGGAAAAGGGGAGGGAGTAGGCGAGCGAGAATTAACAGTAGACAGAATTATACCAAAGACCCGGGCCCGACTTGAGGCACCAAAACTGCCCGTAGAGAAAAGGAAAGCTGACTTTAATGAGGTTGAATCGGCTTTCACGGCAGAGGAAGCAATGCATGAGGCCAAAAGGTGTTTGCGTTGCGGTCCCTGTGAGGAGTGTATACGATGTGTTAAAGAATGTGACAAGAAGGTCTTAGGACTATCTACGGATGAAGGCCGGGAACTTTTGATAATACATGGACTTCCAAAAAGTATGCAAGTTAACGACGAATGGCATGGCGTACTATCAGTGGAAAATAAAACGGTCGCCGAAATAAAGGTAGAACGGGTAGTTTCAGAAGTAAATGAAAAATTGTGTCGCGGCTGTGGTGAATGTGAGGGTGTGTGCGAGTATTCAGTAATTAAAGTTGAAGAGAATGAGGATGGTTTTCGAGTAGCTAAAGTTGATAAATCGGTTTGTAAGGGATGTGGCATCTGTACTTCAATTTGTCCGACGGGTGCAATTGGTTTGAGATTCTTTGGGAGTAAAAGAATAAAGGCAGAACTGGAGGGTTTTCTTGCGTAGCGGGTTTGAACCTAAAATCGTTGCTTTTTGCTGCAACTGGAGTAGTTATCCTGCAATCAATGATGCGGGATCATCGGGCCAAAATATTCCGCCAAATGTGAAGTTTATTAGGATGATGTGTGGTGGTATGGTTACTGAGGGTTTTGTTTTGAAAGCGTTTGAATTGGGTGCAGATGGTGTTTTGGTGGCGACGTGTCCGGTTGAAGACTGTCATTATAATACCGGGAGCCGGAGAGCAATTGATGTCCATAAGAGTACGGAAAGAATAGTGGAAATGCTGGGGATTGGGAAGGAAAGATTAAGATTGGGTTGGTTTTCTTCAAATGAAACCAGCGAGTTTGTGAATACTGTGAAAGAATTCGTCGAAAAGATCCGGGACGTGGGCCCTTCTCCTATTAACAGGCGAACATCGATAATGGCGATAAACCGTGAGTGACCTGACTCGGCCAATAGAAAAAATCAGAGACTTACCTCGCTTACATGGGGTAAATGCACGAGGGATGGGATACCCGTCTACTAGGAGTGTGTAGGATATCATGGCAACTGTTGTTTTAGAAAAAGCCATGGCCGCTACCGGGGCGTTCCGTTGTCTGGAATGCGGGAAGTGCACGGCTGTTTGCCCGATATCGCGTTACAACGGCAGCTATTCTCCCCGACGGCTGGTCGGCCGGATGATCACCGGCGATCCCAAAAACGTAGCTGTCGACCCGGCGGTGTGGACCTGCTTATCATGCGGGTTGTGCAACGCTCGCTGCCCCTCGGATGTGAAGTATTCCGCGCTGACCAAAGCCCTGCGTGCCGAGGCGTTTCGGTTGGGGAACCTGCCAACGTGCTCGCACGGCGGTGCGTTACAGGCCACGATGCGTATTATGGCTACTTCCAACGAGCCGCAGGAACGCATGGGATGGGTAACCGATGACTTAAAGATCGCGGAAAAAGGTGAGTGGGCGTACTTCGTGGGTTGCCTGCCGTATTTCGATGCTTTGTTTTCCGACCTCAACTCCGAATCAATCGAGATCGCGCAGAGCACCGTACGGCTGCTCAACCATCTGGGCATCGAGCCGGTAGTCTTCAAAGATGAACGCTGCTGCGGCCATGATCTCTTATGGGGCGGCGACGTCGCCAATTTCAAATTACTCGCCGAACGCAACGTGAAAATGATCCGTGAAAGCGGCGTCAAGAAAGTCCTGACCTCCTGCCCGGAATGTTACCGCACATTAACGGTCGATTATCCCGAAGTCGTCGGGCCATTGGGTTTTGAGACAGTATATGTGACCGAGTTTTTGGCTGACAAAACCGACCAACTACGAAAGAAACTTGGCGAAGTCAAGCGCACCGTTTCGTATCAAGACCCCTGCCGCCTGGGCCGCCACATGGGCATCTTCGATTCCCCGCGCAAGATGATCAATGCAATTCCCGGTATACAATTCCATGAAATGGCCAGAAGCGGGATGCGCGCGATCTGTTGCGGCACCTCCGCCTGGCAAAGCTGCGACGGGACATCCAAACGCATCCAAACCGACCGCCTCTTAGGCGCCCACAACGTCGGCGCAGAGATGTTGATCACCTCCTGCCCCAAATGCTACATCCATTTCAAATGCGCCCTCCAGGGCGAGACTATCCCTGAGGACAAGAAGATCGAAGTGAAAGATTTGGTTGTTGTCCTCGCCGATGCAATGAAGAGTTAGACGGGTCTGCATTTTTCATATACAGTGTTTGCCCGAATCCCCGCCGCGGCGGGGATTTTTTTCTTGCCTCCTGAAACGAAATAGCCTATACAGTATTGGCTCCCCATTTATTGGGAGTTGAGATACTGAGACCAGCACCTGGGCGCGGAGGTGATCTGAATGGCTGTTTGGGACAATTATTTTGCGGATGAGGGTGATATATCCCGGATTCCTCAAGTAGAAGTATACGAGTTTATCGCTGACCTGGAAAAATGCTTCAGCGAACGTCCGTTACGCATCTGGGATTTGTGCTGTGGGGCCGGTCGCCACACAATTGCGGTGGCTCGTATCGGTCACGAGGTTTATGCAAGTGATGGCTCAACCAAAGGGATCGATCTTACGCGCCAGTGGGTTGAGCGGGCAGGACTCTCAGCCAAAACCTCCGTCGCTGAAATGACGGTCTGTCCGTGGAAGGAGGTTTCATTCCACGGTGTTGTATGCTGGGATTCATTGCACCATAATACAATAGACAACATCAGGAAGACTGTTGAAGAAGTCCGTCGTTTTATGGTTCCCCACGGTTTATTTATGGCGAATGTGATGTCGGTGAAGTCAATGGGACATCATGGTACCGGGCGCGAAATCGAGCCACATACGTTTGTCAATGACGACGGACACGAGGCCGGCGTACCACACCACTTTTTCGATGAAGACCGTCTGCGAAGTCTCCTCAAAGCGTGGGAAATTGTCGTGCTGGCCGAACAGGTGGTCTCCTACAAGGAGAGATCGAAGGACACGCCGAGGATCAATCCGTTCTCGTATTCTTTCTGGGGTTTTGTGGTCAGAAAACCGGCCTAGCGTCAACGGCAGCCTACCCGGTCGAGCAGTTCAGACGGGTGGCCCGCCATTTCATGGTGGGATACTGCGACGGAACATCAAAACGCATCCAAACCGACCGCCTCTTGGGCGCCCACAACGTTGGCGCCGAGATGTTGATCACCTCCTGCCCCAAATGCTACATCCATTTCAAATGCGTCCTCCAGGGCGAATCCATCCCCGAAGATAAGAAGGTGCAGGTCAAGGACTTGGTGGTTATCCTCGCCGAGGCGCTGACTGGCTAAGCTGTTCTGGTTTATCGACATATAAAGATTTCCCGAATCCCCGCGCGAGCGGGGATTTTTTTGTGGAGAGATAAGTGCTCTTGATTAGGGCTTGACGGCTGGGGCGTGCAAAAGTATGTTATTATTGGCTCCCGGGAATTGGGGGTAAGGGATTGTGGTTGATTGAGGCTATTCCCTGATACGGACGTTGTCGATGTGGGCCTGACGATTGTCAGGGAATCAAAGGCACACAAATCGGAGCGAAAAGATGCCGAAGAAAAAGAGAGTTAAGAAGATTGCAATACCCAGAGAAAGCTCTAGCCGCAAAAGGTCATACGTTAAGCAGACGGATATTCCTAGCCAGTCAATTAATACAGCCATCAAGCTCGCCAAAGCTCTGTTTGAAAATTTTGCCTCAAAGCCAACACCACCCCACCAAATAGCCTCAGCGCTGGACCTTTCCCCCACGGGCATCCTTTTCCGTTGCTTGTGTGGTGCTTCCATTGGGTATGGCCTGACCGATGGGGGCTCCAGTGCAACTTTAATATCTCTCACAGAATTAGGAAAGAAGGTAACCGCCCCAACCGAGGAAGGCCTCGACGTGAAGGCAAAGGTCGAGTCAGTCCTGCGACCCTCGATCGCGAAGCTATTCTTCGAACAGTATAACCGGGCCAAGTTTCCGCAAGACCGTATAGCCCGAAATGTGTTGTTGGAAAAGGGCGTTCCACAAGACAGGCTTGACAGAGTGTTGAGCATATTGAAGGAAAATGGCAAAAGCGTCGGAATAATCCATGATACAAAAACTGGCCCTTATGTCGCGATCGACGTAGATGTGCCTCAGACACGAGAAGATGAAGCAGATGAAGCTGATGTTGACCTGACAGGTCAGGCACAAGAGCGCGATAGGCCGGACACTCAAGTCATCGAGAAGCCTAGCCATCCCCCTGCAAAGCCTCGTGTATTTATCGCACATGGCAAGAATAAGGAAATTGTAACTCAGCTAAAGGATTTGCTTAAGTTTGGGAAATTTGAACCAATCGTGGCAGAAGAGCATGAAACAACCTCGTTACCTGTCCCTGAGAAGGTAATGGATGAAATGCGTTCTTGTATGGCTGGGATTATTCATATCGAAAGTGAGGAGGCACTTCTGGATCATAGCGGTGGCGTCCATCACAAAATGAACGAGAATGTACTTATAGAAATCGGAGCTGCAATGGCATTATATCGAGGAAATTTTATACTCCTTGTGCAGAAGGGAATCCATTTACCATCAAATCTACGAGGCTTATACGAATGCCGATATGAAGGAAAACATTTGGATTATGACGCAACGATGAAACTCCTTAAAGCATTCAATGAATTCAAATAGGTGCGTGGTGCCGCACCCAACGGGTGCGATGAAGAATCCACCTTGAGCGCTCGTCATTTATCTGAAGGATGCGATCAATGAGGCATAGACACTTAAACCCACCCGGCGCTCAGGAGATAAATCTCCTTCGCTTTGGGTGGGGTACCAGGTTGCCCGAAAGCGCCAGATCAAGATGAGATTTCGAGCGGCCAAATGTTTTCGTCAAAAGGGGTGTGGATGCAACCTACAGAGCGCAACTTTAAAGTGACCTTTATGAAAACTCTAATCTTCGAGGTCACAAAGGATCTCATTGTCTAAGAGAATCGATTCAAAGACACTAACTTGGGAGGAAGAAATGATCGGTGGTGACTCATTCGGTATATTCAGGATGTTGCTGATTGTACCTTACATGCTGTTCTTATCTTGCGGGGATAAGGGTCTTGAACCCGAGCAAATAATGTGGCGACGTCAAGGAATTGCACTGGCTGATCTCAATGGCATATGTGGTAACTCAGGGAACGATGTCTTCGCGGTAGGATTTAGTGGTGCCATTCTTCACTACGATGGTGAAAGTTGGAATGCTATGAATAGTGGAACATCTGTCGTTCTTTCTGACGTCTGGTGCAGTCCGAATAGTGAGGCCTTCGTCGTAGGGTGGGGCGGCACTATCCTCCGTTATGATGGTAAGACGTGGAATGCTATGAATAGCGGAACATCCGCAGCTCTGATGGGTGTTTGGGGAAGCTCACAGAATAACGTCTTTGCTGTAGGAGACGGTGGGACTATTCTCCACTACGATGGTGAGACATGGGATGCTATGGAAAGTGGAACCTCACAAAGTCTTTGGGCTGTCTGGGGCAGCTCGGGAAATGATATCTTTGTTGTGGGAGTAGGAGTGGTCCTTCATTACGATGGCGCTAACTGGAACGCTATGGATACAGAACCCTTGGGATATGTCACAGGTGTTTGGGGTAATTCAAACAGCGACGTCTATATTGCGGGCTTTATCGAACATGGCGGAATCCTTCATTATGATGGTAATTCATGGAGTCATATGAATAGCGGAACATGCCTAACGACGACAGATGTCTGGAGCAGTTCGGAGAATGATGTCTTTGCTGTGGGCTTTAATGGTGAAGTCCTATACTGCTCCCCATTAGTGCGTGAGGGTTGATAAGGGAGTATCTTGTGGCTGATTTCACAAAGGAGATCAGTCATGAAGCGACGTCGGTGGGACAGCAAAACCAAAGCAAAGATCGTACT